>VFSW01007598.1_pt1 | contig 15705 bp, 26 predicted proteins | sample 5358111 | NCBI WGS metagenome assembly VFSW01 (sample SAMN11554181, study PRJNA540505) | mine drainage metagenome | isolation source: sediment from site ElyBrook_90M | place: USA: Ely Copper Mine, Vershire, VT | collected 2017
CACATGCTCGAGAGCGTTCGCGCACCTCGAATCGATTTTTGCACGTGCGCGAACGCGTTCGTGCACTTTGATCTCACTTTTGTCAACCCGGGTATAGGATATCACTGAAGAAGGACTGATGACGTAGGTGATGACGTAATTCTTGAGTGATGTCTTGTGAGAAGGGGCGACAATTGGCGAAACTTCGCCCATACGTTTCCAATGGGACCATAGGTACCGTACCTCAGCGTGTCCGTGGCAAAAAACTTTCTCACGAAGCGACTTTGCGTCGGCGCACTCACTTTTGCACCGTGCACGAGTGCGTTCGTGCACGGTGCAAAATCGAATCAGCACCCCCAATATGACTTGGGGAAATTTATTTCTTGCGGCGTGCGACCGCTTTTTTTGCGCCCCTGCGCGTAGCCGATGGCGAGCGCCTGCGGCAGGATGCTCGCAGGATGTCCGCTGGCCGACGCGAGTTTGCCGGCGTAGAACTTGCGTGCGTCCTTGGCGACCGTGCGCGATACGATTTTGTTTTTCGGCATCGCAGGATGCTACAGCGCATCGCCTCGCTGTTTATATACGAGACCGACGGGGTGCTGGCGGTTCTGGTACATCGAGAGGATGCGCGTGGTGCCGCCCGAGACGTTGACGACTCGGTGGTGGGTGTTGCGCGGCACGATGTACAGGCCGCCCTCGCCGATCTCGGACGACTCGAGACCGCAGCCGATAACGAAGCGGGCTCGGCCCTCGGTGACGATAAACGCTTGGGCCGAATTCTCGTGCGTCTCGCCCGGGATGTCCTGGGCCTCGCGCAGGACGATCTTTTTGACTTCCATGTCCGAGGCGTAGAGCGTGCGGGCATAGTAGTCGTCCTTGCGCAGCTCTCGCTCGATGTTCTCGATTGCGAACGGCTCTGCGCGTCCCGGACAGTCGCCCCGCGCGCACATCTCGGAGCAGTATTGCTGCTCCGATCCGTGCGCGTGCACGACGCGCATGACCGCCGGCCGCTTGCCGCAGTGATGGCAGGACATCGGAGCGTTCGTCGTCGCGATCGAAACTCGCATTTATGCAGCCGACGGGGTCTTTTCGGTGCAGCCGCTGACGCCCAGGCGCTTGCACTCGCCGGTGCAGCTGCACGGAGCGCCGGGGCGTCCCGGGCAATGGTCGCAGTGCCGGCCGGTGCGGCGCAGCTTGGCCGACTTGCGCTCGTCGGAGTTCGTGGCCATCTCGTGGCGTACGTCGCGCAGCATGGTCATCGCGCGCGTCGCCTGCCGCACCGACTCGGCCATGAGCGTCACGGACAGTTCGAGTTGCTCGCGCGCGGCGTCTGACAGCAGCGGGTGCGCCAGCTCGTCCTCGTCTTCGTCGATGTCGCGCGAGCGCTTCTTGCGGAGCAATCGCGCGTCGGAGCGGGCCACTTCGAGCATCGAGGCGCCGTCCTCCAGTGCGGCGTGCAGGCGCCGCACCACCGATTGATCGAGCGGGTCGTTGTGAGCGCCGCTGAGCGCTTCCAGGAGCTGCTCCATGTCTGAGAAGACGTGCCGGAAAAGGAAATAGGACGGCCTTTAAACCCGGCGTGCTGCGATCGTTTCCCCGCATTTTGGCACTATGGCCGGTCCTGCTCTCCGTCCGATGCTGCGGCACCTGTCCGATCGGCTGGCGCTGGCGTCGTGCGCCACCTCGGAGCGAGCGCCCGGATCGGAGGAGGTCCGCGCCAGCGAGGGCATCATCTGCGCCGGCAAGACGACGCTGCTGTCCAAGAGCGGCGATCGGTCGCTCAAGTTCTACGAGGACCCGAACGCCGATCTGCTCGCTTTGTTCTACGATAACCTGGACGCGGAGCCTCGCAATCCCTACGGCTTCGTGTCGCAGGTCTACTTTTTGATGAAGCGCATCATGACCAACCAACAGGCAGCGGCCGCGGCCGGTCGGCGCAACGAATTTGGCAATCAGGCGAGCGGCCCGCTGCCGGTCGTCACCGACCGCTCGCTGACCGGCGACGGCGTGTTCTTCGTCCTCAACGCGCTGCTCGGCGCCTACGAGGAACCCGAGATCGAAGTCTACTTTAGCGTGCTGAAGCAGCACCAGCCGCTGACGCTCGACAAGATCCTCTTCCTGGACACGCAGCCGGAGCGCGCCCACGAGCTGGTCAAGCTGCGCAAGAACAAGTACGAGAGCGGCGTGCCGCTCTGGTACCTGCAGCAGCTGCGCCTCGTCTACTACTGCGTGCTGCGCCAGGTCGCGCTGCATCGGCGCGTCCGCATCGCCGTCGTCCGCAACTACCCCGAGTTTATCGACCCGTCGCGGCTCGAGTCGCTGTACGAGACGATGCCCGACCTCGACCGGACAGCCGAGATCTGGCGCGGCTCGCGCGAGCTCGACGAGAAGAGTTCGCCCGAAGAGGTGCATCGGGAGCTGGGCCGCATCGCCGACCTGTGCTGCTGCGCCCCGGGCCTACGCTCGCCCGTGCACATGTCCGATTGCTCGTCCGGCGACGAGTGACGGCGATCGTTTTCGCCGTCGGCAGGCACGGGGACGGTCTAGATAAATACGGACGCCGGCGCCCCCTCCCCACCGGATTTTCCAAAGATGAGCAAGCGCTCCCTGGAGATCCGCGCCGACGATCCCGAGCCGCAGGCCGCGGCCGTCGTGCAGCTGGTCTATACGCCGTTCTGCGTCGCAGACCAGCTCGCGGACGGCGCCTCGTTTCGGCCCAACGAGCGGCGCATCGGCATGCTCGACGCCGACAAGGTCGCCAGCTGCTGCTGGACCTGCCTGAAAGCCGAGGCGCCAGTGCTGTGCAGCGCGTGCAACACCGGCCGCTACTGCTCGGAAGACTGCCGCGCGGTCGACTCGCTGTTTCACGCACAGTTCTGCAAGGCCGACGGCCACTTTTATTGGCCCCCGCCGCCTAAGTGCGCGCCGCCGTCTTGACGGCGGCGCGCTTCGGAGCATCGCGCCCGTTCATCCAATATATCGAGGTGTTTTGCAGCGCGGCGTACAGCAGCCAGGCGTCGAGCGCCAGCATAAGGAAGCCTGGCACCGTGTAGAACAGGAAGAAGCAGACGGTGGCAAACACGGCGATCAGGACGTCGAGCAGCAGGATGGCCAGGCCGGCGCCCGGCGAGTGCGCGCCGAAGAACGCAAACGACCAGAACAGCTGCAGCACGGCCGACAGCCAGTAGGCGACGATGCCCATCTGGTAGAAGGTGTTGTCGGGCAGGTTCTGTACGATGGCCAGGTAGATGGCCAGTCCGCCGACGATGCTCAGCACGAACCAGGCCGTCCCGAAGATGATGCCGACGTGCCGGCCGCGCGGCGAGAACGACGGCTTTCGCAACGACTTGTACCAGGCCATGCGCGGGTCGCTCAGCATGGCGATGGAGCCGCCGAAATTGCACACGAACGTGAAGCCCAGGCAGGTGACCAGCGTCACCCACCCGAGCGCATCGAATTCAAAGCCCATCGGGGCGCTCTGATCGTGCGTCGCCGTATTTAGTGGTATATCGTGTCTCGCTTCAGAAAACTAGAGCCGATCGAGCGCCAGCCGAACGATCGCTATGTTGTAGCGCTTCGGGGCGGTTCTGGCGTCGTGGACGATTCCCGTGATCGCAGCGTAGGTCCGCGCGTTGTCGCCGGGCTGGGCGAGCGATTCCACGCAACGCAGGAAATCGTCCAGATCGGACGCGGGGCGCAGCCCACGGTGTCTCGGCCGCGGCTCGACCGGGCGCAGCCAGTCGGAGCGCACCGGCGCGGGCAGGGCCGGATCGCGCCGAAGCTCGGACGAAAAATCCAGCCAGTCGCGATACGAGTAGTAGCCAAAGTACGACTGCACCAGGAAGAACGACTCGCGCAGGCGGACGAGCAGGAACGAATGGCGACTCGATGCCGGTTGCGCCGTGACGTGGCGCCAGACGGCCTCGCCATCGTCGTCCGCGGCCAGCGCGTTCGGCGTGGCGATGCCCGCCGGTTCGAGCAGAAACCAGTAGCAGGCGGGACGGTCGTCGTGGAGCGCCCGGTTGCACGAGTCAGGTTCAACCGCCGCGTAATACTGGCCGCGGTCGTTCAGCGCCGCGTTCGCCGGCAGGCAAAAGTTGGCGATCGGCGGCTTCCCGGGCGCGCTGCACGAGCGACGCAGCAGAGACATCATCGCCAGAATCTCGCCGCTCGCCGCGTCGCCGTTCTTGAACGCCAGCGTCAGCGCCAGAAAGAACGACAGCTCGCAGCCGGTTTCGCCCAGCGCCCAGAACGCCCCGCGCTTGGCGTTCAGCTTTTCCAGGTCGTAGAGCGGAAAAGCTTGCAGCGCTGCGCCGGGCGACGCAAACTCCAGCGTCCCGCGCAGGCACTCGGCATACTCGAAGGCGCTGGTCTGCGCCGGTTTCACCTGGCGGAGTCGGCCGGCGCGCATGTAGTCCACGACGCTGTCGACGTCGTTGCCCGGCGTCGACTGTTTGCGCCCGATTTCCACGAGCAGGGCGTAGAGCGCCATGGCCAGCGCCGCCGTGTCGCGGGAGGCAAACAGGCGAATCGCGCACGCGGCATCCGATACGGTCGAGCACCAGCGGCGATGCAGGCGCCAGTCGTCCTTCTGGCACTCGGCGTTGCAGTAGGCGGCCGTTTTGCATCGCGCACATGCGCGCAGGCTCCCTTGGCGGCTGCAGCACCTAGAACAGACGCTAAACGCGCGCGAGGCGAACGGGTCCAACGCGTCGGTCGTCCAGTGCGGTCGGCGGAGCATCGAGAGATAAAGATGCGCCGCGGCGACGCTTCTATTTATGGACCCGGCGTCCACCGCCGCAGGGCATTCAGGAGCGCCGAAAATAGGTAGCGCCCGAGGTGGTCCAGCGGCCGATTCCATTGCGTGTCGATAAACTCGAACGGCTCGACCTCGTAGCGGCCGAGGCCGTGCGCTTCTTCCAGATCCGGTGCTATACGGCCGCCCCAGTTGTAGTTGGCGCGGTGGACGGGGTAGCCGTCGTGCGCCACGACGATGCCCGCGGGATTTTGCGCGACGACAATGTCCGGCGGCAATCCCAGCCGCGCCACCAGCTCGCGCGGCGCGTACGCGACCACGTACGGGAGCTGGTGGCGATGGACGCCGCGCGGTTCCTCGGGCGTCGAGCGTGGCTGCGAGCTGACCGTGTAGAGGCCGCGCTCCGTCAGCTCGCACAGGTAGTCGCGAATGCCGTCGCTCTCGGGCAGCCACTGCTCCTGCGGCAGGAGCGCACCGGCGCGCATGGAAGCGGCGCGCCGCTCGCAGTGCTCGCTCCACGAGACGGGCGGTTGCATTTTGTCGTCGCCCCCCCCCCACCGGGCGGGCAGGTCTAATTTGGCTATCGTTTGCGGACCCTCCGAATAATAATAATAATAATAATACGGACGCTTCTGTATAATCAGACTCTCGGTGCGCGCCCTCGACCGGGCAAAGAAATTCGCCGATTAAATGTCCGGATTCTGCGCGCACTGCGACTGGCACTCGTCGCCTTCGCCGGCGGGCGTGTCGTCCGTTCCGCTCCAGTCAAAGTCGACCAGCGGGCGCCCGGGGCGGGCCGGGTCGTCGCGCCTACACAGCCGCTTGGCGTCCGCGTAGCCGTGAAGCGCATAGTCCAGGTCGTAGTCGATGTCCTGCTGCGTCAGGCCGAACGAGCCTATGAGCGCTCGACGCGAGTGCTCGCGCCACCGTCGCGGCTTGTTCGGCTCGTCCGGGTACTCGTTCTGCAGCACGTCCGGGTCGAAGCGGCTGCGCCTCCGGGCGGCGCTCAGCACTTCGGCGGGCGTTCCAATCAGTTCCTTGCACGCCGGGCACGGGAAGGCGTGCTCGGCCGGTCCGAGGCCGTTGTTCAGATCCTGGAGGTGGCGGAGGCACACGTGGTGCGTAGCGTGCAGGCGCACCATCGCGTCGTGCTCGCAGCCTTGGAACGAGCACGGGTGCGGCGCAATGATGCGACCGGCGTCGGCCAGCAGCGACTCGGCCAGCTCCAGGCGCTCGCGCAGCACCGTGATGCGGAATTCTGCACTGATGAGCTCGTCGGCCAGCGTAACGACGGCGTTGCGCAGCTTGCGCTCGACGGCCGGCTCGGGGGCGGGGCGCTTGGACATTTTCGCGGTGGCTTGGGCCCGCTGTGTTATTTAAACGAAATCTCGGTCCCCGTATTTTTTTTCGTCTGCCATAGTTTCCCCGTCTCCATGGCCACGCGTCCTCTCCCCGAAGAAGCGGCCGCGCAGTCGGCTCTCGAGCGCTGGCATCGCCAGCTCGAGCTCAACCGCTGGCATCGTCAGCTCGAGCGCAAACGCCTCACGCACGGCCCGTGGTTTCTGGAAATCTATCCACCGGCGGAGGCGGGCGCTCCGAGCACGGAGATCGAATTTGGGCGCCGCGTGGAGCTGGCCGACCCGTCGGCGAACGGGGACTGGTCGCTCGTCGTCTATAGGCGCTGTGCCAACACCTACCGTCCGATGGTGTGGAGGGCCGCCCGCGCCGACCTGCTCCATCCGGGCCGCGAAGACGGCGCGCTGCTGGCGAAAGCCGGCGTGCAGTACGTCATCGTGCGCAGGTCTCCGGCGCCGCCGTTCGAGGCCGAGCTGCGCGATTTGCCGCTCGCAGCCGGCGAGCTCGTCGGTTCGCTGTTGGACTACAACGAACAGTGGCCCGCGGGACGGGTCGCCTCGACGCTGCGAGACTCGCCGTTCGACTACGACGAACGCTATGCGCTCCTGCTCGACAACAAGCGGCCGCCGTCGGACGCCAAGGTCCGCGAAGCCATCGGCCGGATACGCGCTCAGCTAGACTCGATCGAGGCGGGCTTGGCGGCCATTCAGAAATGAACTGAATTTTACTCGTCGCCCAGCAGGCGGTCAAGAGTGCCCGGCGGCAGTCCCGGCATGCTGCCGATGCGGCGGATCGTGTATGCCGACTTGATCAGGTCGGTGCCGGCGTCCATGCGGAACGGCGAGTAGCGCTCCAGCGATCGCTGGGAGCGGCGCCGCGCCGCTTCGATCAACCAGCCGAGCACCGCCTCGGGCTGGTCGGGCGCCTCTTCGCTCAGTCTGACGATGTCAGAGTAGCCGGAGCGCGTGTAGGCGCCCAGCGACGTGGTTTCCTTGAGCGCCGCCGAAAGCAGCGAATGCATGCGAGCCGCGACGGCCAGCTGGTTCATCTCGCCGAGCGTGAGGTCCGGCGTCACCTCGCCGAGCTGCTCGACGTTGCATCCGGGGACGGCCAGCGCCGCGATGATGCGCGGAAGTTCGATCTGTTTCGATCCGTTTTTGGGATCGCCCGCTCTATGCCCAGGACTTTATCGGTGCTGCTGCTGCTGCTCGCGCTGCCAAACGACCGTGTTGATCATGTTCACGGCGCGCTTCGAGTGCGCGGTCGTGGAGAAGACAAACACGGATTTCGCCGCCTGCGATGTTTCGCGTGCCACCCGGACGAGGTGGTCCAGCAGCTGTTCGGCGTCTTCGCCCGCAAACGCCGCCGCCAGGGCGATGAACCGCCCGTAGTCGTCGGTTTTTTGCGAGAAGCGGTCGAACGCCTCGCGCAGCGCCAGGACGTTCTCGTAGACGCGCGCCTCGATCACTGCGGCCCACGCGTCGCCGAGGGTTACGTTCGGCGCCGTCCGGGCCAGCTCCATAAAGTCGAGCGTCTCCGAGGCGAGCATGCTGGGCGTGAGGCTGGCGAGCCCCTGTGCCTTTGACTGCTCGAGCCACCGGTCGAGCCGCGGGATCAGCCGTCCGGAGAACATCCGCTGGGCGGCCCAGTAGCGCTCCTGTGCCGCCGCCCATGCGTCGGTCCGCACGCACACTTCCGAAGGGCCGACTAGCATGTACTCGGTGTTGCGGTGCATGCCGCACAGGATGCCGCGCGGCACAGTGGTGCGGAGGCGTTGCCACGCCCGCCTGTCGCTCTCGTCCAAGCGGAGCGTCAGCAGGCGATCAAAGAAACAGCTAGAGTGCGAATAGCTGTAAACTCGCCGGTGCGAATAGGCCCCGAGCGAACGGCGGAGACCGCGAGCCAGCGGCGCGTCGTCTCGGCGCTCCAGTGGCGTGTCGTGGCAGTCGTCGGCGCAGAACCGGCACGCTTTGTCGCGGTGTTCGCGCAGCCAGTCGCGCATGCGCTCGCGGGCCGACGGCGCCAGGTAGATCCCGCGCAACTTTGTTTCCGTGCCCACCGCGGCCAGCTCGCGCTGCAGGGCCGCGCGCGGCGCGCCCTTTGTCGCCCGCATAAACTGGGGCATGAGCCGCGCCAGCTCCTCCAGGTGCACTTCCCAGTAGACGGTCGGCGACAGACAGAGCAGCACGTCAGCAAAGTTCATCGCCGTCCAGAGGCCATCGTAGCGGCAAAATTGGAGGATCAGATGGCCAATGTCCTTGGGCAGCAGTTCCAGCCGGTTGTCGAACGACGGCGCGGGCTGCTCCGGGGCCGCGCGCTTGCGGCCGTGCTGCATCGGGCCCCCGTGAAATCCTTTTTCGGATATATGGCGGACATAAAAGGCGGCCGAGCCGCGTTCGGGTGCCCATTTTCGCGCGCACACACGCGATGATCCCGGCGTTCACCACCATGACCAACCGCCCCAACATCGACCTCGGCAACGGCTTTGTGGCCGTGCCGATCTACTCGATCCAGCGAGCGGCGAACGCGCCGTTCACGCGCGAGGAGCGTTCGCGTGCCGCGCTGCTCGGCACGACCTGGACGCCGAAGGGCACGCAGGTCGAGATCCCGCAGCGCTGCCCGGCCGTCTGGACCGACAATTTCTGCTTTGTCTACTCGGAGGGCATGACCGAGCCCGAGCTGCTGTTCGGCGAGTGGGAGAAGGAGGCGGAGGTCTACGGTCTGAAGCAGCGCATCCACGGCATGGTGCTCGCCGGCGGCGGTCACTACGAACGCATGGGCCGCCGCCAGACCGACGTCACGCCGTGCTGGGTCCCGAAATTCGAGGCGGGCGACATGTCGCTGCGCGAGGCGGCCGACAAGGAGCTGACCGAGGAGATCGGCGTGCCGATCTCGGCCGTCCAGGAGACGGTGCTCGGCGGCTGCATGGACTACCCGCTGCAGGACCCGCGCACGCACGGCGTGCGGTTCTTCTTCCTGCGCTGGGTCGTGCAGCGCCCGCGCGCCACCGACGAGCTGAAGCGCATCATCGGCGTGCCGGTGTTCAGCAAGCTGTCGGATTTCTGCGCCGGCCGACTGCCCGTCGCGAGCAAGGACGGCCGAGCGCAGCTCGTCCCGGAGCTGAACCACGGCGAGTTTGTCCGCCTCGTCATGAGCATGCCGGTGACGCGCGACTTTATGGCCTACATTCAGAGCGGCGGCGGGCGTTCGCCACAGGCACCGACAAATTGGGGCGCCACCGTATATTGAAGGTTTCTCGATCTAACCATCGTCCCCGGAGATGGCGACGACGGTGCCCATTGTTTTGAACGATTCACGCTTTAGGGGCGACTTCGCGCCAGCCGTTGTCGCGCTTGCACTTTTCGACGGCTTGCATAAAATCGGCTCCTCGTTGCTGCACGGGCCACGGAATGCTCGCGGCGTTGGCGGCCATGCGAGCGCAGAGGTTGTCCAGCTGGTGGGCTTCGTAGAGCGACTCGGCGAGCGTGCCGATCATGGCCGGTTTGTCCTTGTCAAACATCTTGCCGCACACGTCGCAAAAGTGAGCCAGGTGCGTGCGACCGTCGACGCCGCGGTAGTGGGTGATGACACCGCCGCCGCGAACCACGCCGAGGCGGTGGACGAGCAGCGCGTGCCAGTCCATGACTAACTACCGGAAAAGGAAGCGGCGCGGCATTTATCACTGTGCGTCCGCCGCTGCTCGCCCTCTACCGGCAAGACTATGCCCGCGACCCCGAGATGTACCTGGAGCAGCTCTTTGAGGGCGGAGTGTGGACCGCCGAGCGGCTCGCTCCGATCGTCGGCGAGGACGACGCCGTGAAGGTCGCCCGCGAGATCCGCCTCCCGGAGCTGTGGCTCTATCTGGACCGCACGCTCTACCACTGGTACGACGACGTCGACTCGGCGCGCGGGGACATGCAGACGCTGAAGGATCGGGGAGACCGCCGCGAGCAATACCTCTGCGCTCGGCCGCCCAAGGAGCGTCTCGCCGCGGACTTTATGCACTTTTTGCTGCAGTTTACTGCGGGTCTGGGATGACGGGATCCCAGCGCTCGACCGCCAGATACGAAACGGACAGCTCTCGGATGAACGCGACGCACCCGGCGCCCAGGCCGGTCAGTATCACCGGCGCCCAAGTGACGCCCATAAACACCAAGAAGCGGACGACCGCCGAGTCCCAGGCGTAGCGACTCTCGGCGTAGTAGGCAACCAGGTTGAGCATCGAACCGACTATCAGGGCTCGGGGGCGCGATCCGTTCATCCCGCTCGCTGCGCTCTGGCGCATTTCCGGACCGCCGTAGAGAAGAACCGACGCGACGAGCGCCACCGGGATCGAGGCGCGCGCGAACGCGCCGAGGACGGTAGATCCCCAGGGCAGCGCGAGCAAGTTGCCGCGCCAGTAGATCTCGAGCGCGATGCGCGGCAGCAAGTAGATCACCGTCGCCATCTCCACCACGACCAGCAGCGCCACGCCGGCGCGGCCGCGCGCAAGCGTTCGTAGCCGACATCGATGGGCTCGAGCGTCGCCCGCATCTCGACGTCCTTGCGGCATATGCGGCACGGCACGCGCTCGATTCCGCTTCCGTCGCGGATGGCGTCGAGAGTCGAACGGTCCAGCATCGAGTTGATGTAGGCGGTGCGGCACCGCTCGTGGATGCCGATGGTGCCGCGGCACTCGCACGGCATTGCCTGCACGGCGGCGTCTTCCTCGCGGCAGACATAGCACACGAGCTGGCGAACGCTGCGCGTGACGGGGCGATGAGCAACGGCCATGACTGAGTCTGCGAGCGCTCGCAGAGGCCGGCTTTAATGAGTTCTGGTTTGCGGGGAACGCCTTTTGGGGGCGACAGGCTCCCACCGCAGCAACTCGCGATTTTCGTGTATGGCGCGGGATATTGCGTCCCAGACAAACAGCGCCGTCCCCGTAAATACGACCGCGACAATAACAAAGACAAACAGATCGATCGCCAGCAGAGACATGGGCCACTCGGTGCCCACGAAGCCGGCGACGGCCGATTCGGCCAGCGAGGCGACCAGCACGGCCAACATCTGCAGCAGGTGGCAGGCCAGAAGATTCCACCGAGAGTGCACCGGTTGCACCGAGTAGATCCGCGCCACCAGCGCCAGCCGCACGAGCGTGCCGATATAGCACGGATCGGGCGGGGCGACGCCCGCCGACCACCGGGCGACTGCCTGGGCCGGTAGCAGCGTGCAAACGATCGCGACGAGCAGACGCCGGGCTTGCGCTGCGCCCAGGCGCCAAAGGACTTGAAGGTCGGACTCGACCACCGGCCGCAGGGCGACTCGTCGTTTGCACACGCGGCATAGCACGGTCGCCGTGATGCTGTCCGCCAGCTCCCGGTTTTTGCATAGCCGGGCGACGTCCTCTCTCGAGTCGGAGGTTTCTTGGATGTACCGAGTGCGGCACGCAGCGTGGATGCCGGATGTTCCGCGGCACGCGCATTCCAGTGGACCGACGCCCGGGTCGTCGCCGAGGCAAATGATGCAAGTCGCGGACATGATAATACAATAACGGCAGCCGCCGAAAAATCCACATTTAGGCATCGATAATGCTCCGTGCCGTGCCGCCGTGGCACCGCTTCCTCGAGGCCCTCGCGTATCATCAACCGGCTACCTATGCGCAGTTGCTCAAGTCAGATCGCCTGCCGGCATCGTGCGACATCGAATACCGAACGTGTCCCGGGATGCGCCTGGTTCGCTGCCTGCGCGAAGCGGTGATGAAAACGCCCCCCGGCTGCGCCTGCGCTATCCCCGCACGAACGCCGATGGCAGACCCTATTTCGGAGGATGCGGCGTCGTGCTGAACGGCCGCACCGAGTATTTCTTTATCCTCCAGCCTCCCTACAAGCTCGACGATCTGATCCGCGACATGCTCGATGGACAGCAACTCGACTGCAGCCATCACTCTTGCGGATCCGACGAAACGACGGCGGTCGTTGAACCGAGCGAGGACGAAGAAAACGCAGTCGTTACCAGTTAGCCATTTTTGGAAAGTGCCATGAGGGCTGTGCTGCTGCTCCCGCTGCTGGTGCTTCTCCTGGGCGCAATCCTCGCGACGCCCTCCGACGACCACGAAGATGTGATCCGCAGCATTTGCGCTGAACACCCGGAACCTAGCTACGACGAATGCGTCCAGTTCCTACGCAGCATCCCCTTCGGACGCTACGACGACGAACCGCGTCCTCAGTGTCGCACGGTACATTAAAAAACGAGTAACCAAATTCGGAATCGCCGTGTTGTTGCTGCTGCTGCTACTGTTGCGCGCCCTCGCGATGCCGGTCGACCAAACCTTCGTTGCTGACTACGTGAATCCATGGAGATACACCCAAGCTCCTTCCAGCTGCCTGCCGTTCCTACAAAGCATTCCTTTCGGTGACGACCATCGTCCTTACCCCCGATTTGGCGGGGCAACTGACTAAACGACAATGACCTCCGACTGCGGTGCACATCGTCTGATCGGGTTGGCGGGTTTTGCCGGCGCCGGCAAGGACACTGTGGCCGACATTCTGTGCCGCGAGCACGGCTTTCGGCGCGCGGCGTTCGCCGACCGCGTCCGACAGATGGCGGCCGAGCTCGACGCCTACCTCGAGCCGGCGCACGCCACCTACGGTCGGCTGCTCGCCGAGCACGGCTACGACCGAGCCAAGCGCGACTTTCCGTGCGTGCGAGAGTACCTGATCCGCATCGGGCACGGCGCCCGCGCGGTGTTTGGGCCGGGCGTGTGGCTCGACGCCGTGCTGCCGCCTGGTCATCAACACGCCGACGGTCGGCTGGTCATCACCGACGTGCGCTACGCCAACGAAGCGGAGCGCGTGCGCGCGGCCGGCGGTCAGGTCTGGCGCGTCGCCCGCCGCGGCTACGACGGCGCGCACCAGACCGAGCGCGACAGCCTCGCACTGGTCCAGCACAACCAGGTGGTGCTCAACTACGGGACTATCGCACAGCTCGAGCTGCAGATCAAGGGCATGATCGATCCGATGTGGCAGCTGTGCAAGTGAGGTTGTTCATTTCAGCGTAATAACAGCTTGGGCCAGGAGATCCGCCGGTCGATGTCGGCGGAGTCGTTCGCTTTGCACCAGTCGGATATCTCGGCGGCCTTGTCCATGATCTCTTCGGGCGAGTGGTTGATCAGCAGCCTGTCGATGGCCGAGGCTGCTTGGATCTCGCAAAGCTGGCCGCGCCGCCGCAGAAATCCAATGCGCCGCTTGAGGCTCTCCCAGCCGGTGTCCAGCGCCGCGGCGCTGCCGTCCTCGAGGCCGCGCGGGCGTTTCACCGAGTCGGATGAGTCGCCACCGTCTTTGTCCTGCATCGGAGTCTGCGGATCGTCTCCTTGCAGGTCGCGCGGCTCCGGTGTGCGCAACGCGTCCAGGGGGCCGAGTTGCGAGGCGATCCACGAGCGAACGGCTGGGCGCGTTCCAATTTCATGTTGTCGAGCACCCGCAGCAGGCCGTGAGCGGCCAAGTAGATGCCGTGCTCGCCGGGCACCCTGAAACGAAGGCTGGGATCGAGCCGCTTGGCGGCCCTCTGGCGCATATTGACGGTGCCGAGCACGCGCTCGACATCCGCCAGGCTGACCAGCACGGCGTCCTGTCCGAGCAAAGAGATGCGTACGCGGGCGGAATGGACGGCGCTGAGGTGCGCCGGAACGGCGAGCTCGCGACGCGACCAGCGCGCCATTTTGCGCAGTCGAGTGCGCACGCGATTTTTTTTTATGGGCCCTTTTTTGCGGGGACCTAACCGAAAAAGGAAATATCATTGTCATGGCCACCGGGTTCCAGTGCCGCACCGGCGACTCGGAGCGCTACTACGACATTGTCACCAACGGAAAGCGGCTGGTCGTCGACGAGCTAAAGAAGCGCGGGCGAGACGCGCTCGACTGCGACCTCCTTCCGCCGCCTCGGCAGCTGCCGCACCCGGGCGGCGGCACCGTCAACGTCCCGTGGACGCGAACGCACGAGTATGTCACACTGCGCGCGACGTTCCGCGGTGCGTCCGACGGCGTCAAGCCGTGGCTGCAGTCGGACGCCATCGACGATCTGCTGCGCCAATGGGCGGTTACTGTTCCACCCGGCGCCACGGTGCACGCGTGCGTCAGCATCGACATGCCCGTCGTCGGCTACTATCTGGACTGGAACGACCTGACCGTCCATGCGATCCTGTGGAATCTGACGCAAAACACGAGCAAGCTGCCGTGAATTAAAAAAAGGCCCGAGCCGGGCGTTTACTGCTGCTTCATCTGTTCGCGGCGCTTGCGGCACGTGTAGGCCGACCAGAAGGTGGCGAGCAGGCACAGCTGGAAGATGGCGATGAGCGCGACGCCGAGCATCCACAGGCCGCTCCAGAGCTCGAGCGAGAACGACTGCAGGGCGCTCGGGCCGAACAGCCAGATGACCGAGTGGGCGGCGAGCGCGAGCAGGGCCAGCAGCGCGACGGTCGTCTGGGTGCAGCTGGCGACCGACGAGATGAACACCATCAGCGCCATCGCGACGAACCAGACGGCGTGCGCCGCCCAGTAGTACCACGAGGTCGGCACGGCAAAGAACGAGCTGGCGCCGACGATGGCGAACGAGATCAGCGCGCAGAGCGCCGCGGCGATGCGCACCGGCGCGTAGAAACCGAGGTAGACGCCGAGGTTGTAGACGAACGCGCCGGCGACAAACAGGAACACGAGCGGCTGGGCGACGTCGGCGCCGTTCAGGAACACGCCCTGGCCCCAGATGAGCGCGACGATGGCGGTCAGCTCCAGGCCGAGCGCGATGGCGAACAACAGGACCATCGCCGACAGGCGCTTGTTGTAGCCGGCGACGATCTTCTCGCGCATGTACGGCGCCGACGGGCCCTCCTCGAGGATCACGGCGGTCGTGGTCTCCTGCCTCGCAAATCCAAACAGCGACTTGACCCGCGGCTGCTGGACGATCGTCGCGCCCTTGCACTTCACGGCGGAGCTCGTCGCGAGCAGGTAGGGCCATGCGATCAGCGCGATCGCCTCGAGGGCGCCGAGCACGGCGACGCCGATGTAGTACAACAGCGGCAGCGTGTCGACCATGGCGGCGGGTATATTACCGTGTCGGCGATTGTAGTCCGCCTTAATATCCGCATGGATCCGAAATACCGTGCATTGCACGTCTGCGCCCGCTGCAACCGCGAGTACCGCGAGATCGACAACCTCGGCCGCTGGGATTGCGCCGTGCACCCGCGCGAGTACAACTCGGACGCTAGGACGACGCCCGGCTCGCGCTGGACCTACGCGCGCTTCCACTGGGACTGCTGCGGCCGGAGCTTCGACCGCGCCGACCGGCACTACGAGTCGTTGCCGCCGCGCGGCTGCCTGCCCGCCGACCACATGTCCGGCGTCGGACACTATCGGTGGGAAGGAGGCGAGTTCCCGCTGCTCGAGGCCGTCCCGCTCGCCGTGCTCGCCGGTGCTCGCTACCGGCCCAAGCCGGCCTCGATCGTGTGCACGATCGAGAGCCGCGCCGACGAGCAGCGGACCTACGCCTACCGCTACTATGACGGCACCGAGTATCGGTTCACGCCAGCGGGGGGGGGGGGGGGGGGGGGGGGGGGGGGGGGGGGGGGGGCGGGGGGCGGGG
>VFSW01007599.1_pt1 | contig 15705 bp, 12 predicted proteins | sample 5358111 | NCBI WGS metagenome assembly VFSW01 (sample SAMN11554181, study PRJNA540505) | mine drainage metagenome | isolation source: sediment from site ElyBrook_90M | place: USA: Ely Copper Mine, Vershire, VT | collected 2017
GCCCAGCCGCGTCTACTCTTTTACACACACCATGCAGTCGCTGAAGGGGGTCTTGGTTCGCAGCGGAAGCGTGGTTCCGGTCTGCGATCTGGGCAAAGCCTTTGGCCAGGGCGCCGAACCCGGCCTCTACCTGGTGGCGCAATGCAACTACGCGGGACGCAGCGAAACCGTGGCCATTCCGGTCAGTGGCGGCTGTGAACTGGTGCAAGGCGAGCGCGTCGAAGCGCTGGAAGAGGTACCTTTCGGCGCTGGCCTATTGAGCACCATGGGCAGGACTGTTCCCCTGTTGGATCTGGATCAGGTTATGGCACACTGCATTCAACCCGCCAATGCGTTGGCCGGGGAGGCAAAGCGATGAGCAGCAACACAGAGGCTCTCAAACAGCGAATTCTGGTGATCGACAGCAACGTATTCTTTGCGCGGCGTCTGACCGAGGCTCTCAAGGGGCAAGGATTTGACGTGGTACACAGCACCCAGGCCACCTACGCCCTCACCATGCTGGAGTGGCAGGCGCCGACCGCGATTCTGTGCGCCACCAATCTGCGCGAGCTCAGCGTTTTCGATCTGCCGAAGATACTGCATAACGATGCTGCCACCACCAACATTCCCATCCTTGCCATGGGCGACGGCGGCGACCAGTCGCTGATGGAGGCATTCCGCGCGGGTTGCGACGATTACATCGACCGCCGCCGCGGTCCGGAAAACATCGCAGCCCAGGTGCGAACCTTTCTGCTCAGCCGCCAGGAGGGATTCCATCCCACCCAGATGCTGGAGTCGGAGCAGACCGTGCTCGAGGGCAGCCTCTCGCATCTCGACCTGCCCGGCGTCATTCAGATGCTCGCCCAATCGCGTCAGTCGGGCGTGCTCTACATCAATGCGGAATTGCTCGATGGGACGGTCTTTTTCGGCCGCGGCGAGGTACTGCACGCCGAAGTGGGCGAGATCATCGGCAATGAAGCCGTGACTAAAATCATCAAGAATTGCAATGGCGTGGATCGTGGCGTATACAAGTTCGTGCCCGGCTTGCTGGCCTCCACGCGAACTGTTTTCCGTTCTGTGACCGAACTGATGCTGGATGCGTTGCGCGAAATTGACGAAGAACGCGCAGCAAACGATGGAGGCTATAGATGAGCGCAAAGCCGGTGGTTTATTTTATCGACGACAGCGCAACGATGCGCGAGGTGATTAAGATCGCCTTCCATCGCGAAGATCTGGACGTCATCACCTGTCATGATGCCAGCAGCGCCCTGGATCTGATGGATCATAGCGCGCCCAACGTGGTGATCACCGACGTGATCATGCCGGGCCGCGATGGCTACGAGGTCTGCCAATACATCAAGCAGCATCCCCGCTTTTCGCAAACCCCGGTGATCCTGATGTCGGGCGTGGTGAATAAGGGAGTGGCCGAGCGCGCCTTCGCCGTGCAGGCCAATGAATTGATCCGCAAGCCCTTCCAGCCGCAGGATCTGATCGCGCGCGTGCGCCATCTGCTCTCATCCCCGGTGGAGGCAGCACCGGACAACGCGCAAGCGCAAAACGATGCAAGCGCGGTGCTGAGCAGCATCTTCAGCGGCCCCATGCCGACCCGCGCCGGAATTGCTCAATCGCGCATCACGGGACCGGTGCCGGTGCCGCCGCGGGTTACGCCGCGTCCGCCTTCGCCCTCCATTGCCGCTACCGTTGCGGCCGCGATGCAGCCGCCGGTGGTGGCACCGCCGGTTTCCATTCCCGGAGCGCAGATCACCGGTTCGGCACAGCTTGCGGTGCCTCCGCCGCAGCCCGGCCGCGTGCCTCCGCCGCCGATGCCCGGCAACAGTTCAGAAGCGGGTAAATTGCGACTGGAACTTCTGCGCCTGCACAGCCAGATCAAAAAACTTGAGAGCGAATTGCTCGCCGAACGCGAATACTCCAAGGCCCTGGAGCAGCACGTCACCACCTTGCAGGAGTACGATTAGTCTTAGGTGAACAGAAATTCCTTGGTGCGCAGTTCCTTCACCGCATCGCGCAGCTTCGCCGCGCGCTCAAACTCAAACCGCTTGGCGGCCTCGCGCATGTCCTCTTCCATCTTCACGATGAAGGCGTCGAGCTGCTCCTGCGACTTGAACTCCGGCAGGCCATCGTTCTCCACCGGAGTCTCCGCGTAGTCGGCTGCGATCACGTGCGCCAGCGACATATCGGCCGAGCGGCCCACCGACTGCGGCGTGATGCCGTTCTCCTCGTTGTAAGCCTCCTGAATCGCGCGGCGGCGGTTGGTTTCGCCAATGGCATTGCGCATCGAGTCGGTCATGCGGTCGGCGTAGAGAATCGCGCGGCCTTCGACGTGGCGGGCGCAGCGGCCAATCGTCTGGATCAGCGAGCCCGCCGAGCGCAGAAAGCCTTCCTTGTCCGCGTCCAGAATCGCCACCAGCGAAACCTCGGGCAAGTCCAGCCCCTCACGCAATAGATTGATACCAATCAATACATCGAACTCGCCCTTGCGGAGATCACGCAGAATGTTGATCCGCTCCAGCGTCTCGATCTCCGAATGCATGTAACGGCAGCGCACCCCGACCTCACTGTAGTATTCGGCCAAGTCCTCGGACATGCGCTTGGTCAGCGTGGTCACCAGCACGCGCTCGCCCTTTTCCGCGCGCAGCCGGATCTCATGCAGCAGATCGTCGATCTGCCCCTTCACCGGGCGCACCTCCACCTGCGGATCGACCAGCCCGGTGGGGCGAATAATCTGCTCCACGATGACGCCCGCCGACTTTGTCAGCTCGTATGGCCCCGGCGTTGCGCTGACGTAAATCGCCTGGTTGACCCGCGCCTCGAATTCCTCGAAGGTCAGCGGCCGGTTGTCGAGCGCGCTCGGCAGCCGGAAGCCGTACTCGATCAGGTTCTGCTTGCGCGAGCGGTCGCCGTGCCACATGCCACGCACCTGCGGCGCGGTCTGGTGAGACTCGTCCATGAACAGCAGGTAATCGCGCGGCACATAGTCCAACAGCGTCGGCGGAGGCTCGCCCGGCAGACGCCCTGTGAAGTGGCGCGAGTAGTTCTCAATGCCGTGGCAGAAGCCCATCTCCTTGATCATCTCCAGGTCGAAGCGCGTGCGCTGGTGGATGCGTTGCGCCTCCACGATGCGTCCCTGATTTTCCAGCTCCTTCTCCCACCACAGCATCTCCTGCACAATCGAATCCACCGCCGCACTTTTGGTTTCGGGACGCATCACGTAGTGCGATTTCGGATAGATGGGCAGGCGCTGGTACTTGTGTTTCACGGTGCCAAAGAGCGGATCGATCTGCGAGAGAGACTCGACCTCATCGCCCCAGAGTTCGATGCGGTAGGCATTGTCCTCGTAGGTCGGATAGACCTCGATGACGTCGCCGCGCACGCGGAAGGTCCCGCGTTTGAAGTCGGCGTCGGTGCGCTCGTAGAGAATCTCGACCAGTTTGCTGGTGATCTCCTTGCGCTTGATCTTCTGCCCCTTTTCCAGGAAGAGCAGCATACCGTAGTAGGCTTCCGGCGAGCCCAGGCCGTAGATGCAGCTCACCGATGCGACGATGATGCAGTCCCGGCGCTCGAAGAGCGAGCGGGTTGCAGACAGCCGAAGCTTGTCCAGCTCATCGTTCACCGTCGATTCCTTCTCGATGTAAATGTCGCCCGCCGGAATGTAGGCCTCCGGCTGGTAGTAGTCGTAGTAGGAGACGAAGTACTCGACGGCGTTGTTCGGGAAGAAGCTCTTGAACTCGTGATAAAGCTGCGCCGCCAGCGTCTTGTTGTGCGCCATGACGAGCGCCGGGCGCTGGCACGCCTCGATGACCTTGGCCATCGTAAACGTCTTCCCCGAGCCGGTGACGCCGAGCAGAACCTGGTGCTTTTCGCCCTCGCTCAACCCGCGCGTAAGCTGCGCGATGGCAGAGGCTTGATCGCCTTGCGGCTTATAGCTGCTGTGAACTTTTAATTCCATAATCTCAATTCCACGAACCAGCTCCCAGCGAGCAACGGCGGGGGCGGGGTAACTCTTGATTATATCGCGCGGCAAAGATAGACAAGAAAAGCGCCGCACCTCTGATCGAGTGTGCGGCGCTTTTGTTTCTGTGCTGTTTTGCTGTTTACGCCTTTGTCGCGGCCTCTTTCGGCGCGGTCTCCCATACGCCGGTCGTCAGGTATTCGTGGATGGAAACGGCGGCCTTGCGGCCCGCGCCCATGGCCAGAATTACCGTAGCGCCACCGGTCACAATATCGCCTCCGGCGAAGACGCCGCGCTTAGAGGTGCGCGTGGTCTCCTCGTCGATTACGATGTAGTTTTTCTTGTTGGTCTTCAGGTCCGGCGTAGAGCTCTGGATCAGCGGATTCGCCGAGGTGCCGGCTCCGATGACGACCATGTCCGCGGGCAGAACATACTCCGAGCCCTTGATTTCCACCGGACTGCGACGACCGCTTTCGTCCGGCTCGCCCAACTCCATTTTCATGCAGCGTGCTCCGGTCAGCCAGCCCTTTTCGTCTCCCAGAAGTTCAATCGGGTTGGTCAACATGCGGAAGTCCACGCCCTCCTGCTTGGCGTGATGTACCTCTTCAATGCGCGCCGGCATCTCTTTCTCGGAGCGACGGTAGACCAGAGTCGCCGTCTTCGCGCCGAGCCGCAGCGCCGTGCGCACCGCGTCCATGGCGGTGTTACCGCCGCCAACCACGACCACGTTGCGATCGCGGCAGTCATACACCGGCTCGTCGTACTCGGGGAAGCGGTAGGCACGCATCAGGTTCACGCGGGTCAGGAATTCGTTCGCTGAGTACACCCCGTTGAGGTGTTCCCCCGGAATTCCGAGAAACTTCGGCAGTCCCGCGCCGGTCGCCACAAAAACCGCGTCATAGTGCTCGTCCTGCATCAACTCGTCGATGGTCACGCTCTTGCCAACGACGACGTTGGTTTCGAACTGTACACCCATCTTGCGCAGGTTTTCCACCTCGCCGCGCACGATGTCCTTGGGCAGGCGGAACTCCGGAATGCCATAGATGAGCACGCCGCCAAGTTCGTGCAGGGCCTCAAAGACGGTTACGCGGTGGCCCTTCTGAATCAAGTCTCCTGCGACAGCGAGTCCGGCCGGACCGCTACCGACGATGGCGACACTCTTGCCTGTAGGCGGATCGTTCGTGGGCAGACCAAGCTGTCCGCTTTCCCGCGCGTAGTCGGCGATGAAGCGCTCCAGGTTGCCGATGGCGACCGGCGAGCCCTTCTTGCCGATGACGCATCCGCCCTCGCACTGGTCCTCCTGCGGACAGACGCGGCCGGTGATGGCCGGCAGCGAGTTGTCTTCGCGCATCTTTGCCGCCGCACCCAGATAGTCGCCCGCATAAATCAGGTCCACCACCTCGCGAACCTTTACACCTACCGGACAGTCCACTACGCAGCCGGGCTTGCCGCAGGCGATGCAGCGCGAAGCTTCGACTCGCGCGTCCTCCACCGACAATCCCTGGTTGACCTCTTTAAAGTTGTGAGCCCTGATCTGCGGGTCCTGCTCCGGCATGGGTCGGCGCGTAATCTTCATCCGCTCTTTGTTGGGCAGAGTGTTTTTCTCAGCCATGTTGCGCCTCCTGCTTGGCATACTGCGCCCGGACGTGGGCCAATTCCTGTTCCTTGTTCTCTTCGAAGCGCTTGAGCGACTCGCATTCCTTGTCGCGATACATGGTGTTGCGCTGCATCAGCACCTCGAAGTTCACCATGGAGGCATCGAACTCCGGTCCATCCACGCAGGCGAACTTGCTCTGATTCCCCATCAGAACTCGACAGCCGCCGCACATCCCCGTGCCGTCCACCATAATCGAGTTCAGGCTCACCATGGTCTTAATGCCGAGCGGTGTGGTCACCTGCGCCACGGCGCGCATCATCGGCACCGGGCCAACCGCCAGCACAAAGTCAATCTTGCGCCCGTCGGCCAGCAGGTCGTTGAGTTTCTTCGTGACCAGGCCCTTTTCTCCGTAGGTGCCGTCATCGGTCATGATGTAGGTTTCGTTGCTGGCATCGCGCACTTCGTCTTCAAACACCACCATCTCGGTATTACGCGCGCCCTCGATGAAGACCACGTGATTGCCCGCCTGCTTGAGCGCGTGCGCCGTCTGTAGTGCCATAGCCGTGCCCACGCTGCCGGCCAGAATCGCGACCGTGCAGTATTTTTCAATTTCGGAGGGATGCCCCAGCGGGCCAACGATGTCCAGAATGTAGTCGCCTGTCTCCAGAAGGTTGAGCAGCGACGTCGTTTTGCCGATTGACTGAACTACGATCGTGACCGTTCCAGCCTTAGGATCAGAGCACTTGATGGTTAGAGGAATGCGTTCGCCCGTTTCATCTAGGCGTAGGATGATGAATTGTCCAGGCTTTTGCTTCCGCGCAATGCGCGGTGCCTCTATGACAAATTGTTTGATTTTGAAGCCCACGCTACGGGCTTCCACGATCTTATACATAAGTAAAACCTCATGTCGTCAAACTTATGGAACTAAGCGCAGCTGCAGGAACAGGAACAGACGATCGCACGTGGTGACTCGATTAAAAGAAGATAGAAAAGGATACTGAACTTTTGCAGGTTCGTCCAGTGAAGATTCAGGAACATGGAAAGCGGGAGAAGGTGAAGATGGGCGCGGCTAGCGGTGGGCACCGTCGCTAAGCCCAAGAAGTTCCAGCAACTCCCCAGGATAATCGATCAGCGCATCGGGCGGATGAATCGTCAGCGACTCCGGCGAAAAGCCGTAAGTGACACCGACGGAAAACATTCCCGCGTTATTGGCGGTCAGCACGTCATTCTGCGAATCGCCGATCATGATCGCCTCTTTTGGCTTCACGCCGTGCTCCTTCAGCAGCACGCGCGCGCCGTGCGGGTCGGGTTTCTTGGTCGGGAAGCTGTTGCCGCCATAAATCTGCGACATGAAGCCGGAGAGTTCGAGACCATCGCAGATACCGCGCGAGGGATTAATGGGCTTGTTGGTCAATACGGCCATCTGCAGGTTGCTGCGCTCGCGGATTGCCTTCAACGTTTCGAGCACGCCGGGATAAACGTAGGTGTTATCCAGTTTGTGCTCGCGATAATGTCGCATAAAATATTCGAGACCGCTATGTACGAGGTGTTCGTCCCGCGGATCGCCCAGAGCGCGGCGCACCAGCATGGGCGCACCGTCGCCAATATAGCTGGCAACCACCTCAAGCGGCAGTTCGGGACGATTCCAGTGGCGCAGCATGGCATTGATGGCGTGCGCCAGATCCAGTTCGCTGTCCACCAGCGTACCGTCCAGATCCCAGAGAAGCAGTTTTATCTGTGCGGCAGGAATCGGCTGCTTAGTCTTAATCATCTTAGTCATCAGTATATTCGTACGGCGGCTATCTCGTCAGAGGGCGCCTTGGTTTCATTTACAATATGCCTTTGGCCGTGCTGTTCCGGCATTCCGCCGGGGCCGCCGGCATTTTGATCGAAGGAAGCGCGAATGTCGTCGAAGGTTGTGCAGAGCGTGCCGGCAGCAATGGCGGAAAAGACGTACGAAGGCCTTGTCCCGCAGCAGTTGCTGGACATCTACCGCCTCATGGTTCTTTCGCGGCGCATCGACGATCGCGAGATCCTGCTCAAACGCCAGCAAAAAATTCACTTTCAGGTCTCCTGCGCCGGGCATGAAGCTCTGCTGGTGGCCGCCGCGGTCAACCTGCGCGCCGGCTACGACTGGTTTTTCCCCTACTATCGCGATCGCGCCCTTTGTCTGGCACTCGGCGTGAGCCCGGCCTCTCAGTTTTTGCAGGCCGTCGGCGCCGCCGCCGATCCGGCCTCCGGTGGCCGCCAGATGCCCTCGCACTGGGGCAGCCGAGAGCACAATATCTTCACCACCTCCTCGCCCACGGGAACTCAGTTTCTCCAGGCCGTAGGCTGCGCCGAGGCAGGGCGTTACTTCACCCATCATCCGGCGGCAGACGCAAAGGCGCCGGGCGATTATCGCGAGTTCAAGAATGTGCAGCATCACCCCGACGAAGTCACCTTCGTCTCCACCGGAGACGGCGCCACCTCGCAGGGCGAATTCTGGGAGTCGCTGAACACCGCTTCCCTGGGCAAGTTGCCGGTCCTCTATGTGGTGGAGGACAACGGCTACGCCATCTCCGTCCCGGTCAAGTACCAGACGCCGGGTGGCAACATCAGCCATCTGGTGGCCAACTTTCCCAACTTCCACTTTGAAGAGTGCGACGGCACGGACCTGCTGGAAAGCTTTGCCGCCATGCGCCGCGCGGTGCAGCACATCCGCTCCGGCAACGGGCCTGCCCTGGTACACGGCCACGTCATCCGCCCCTACTCGCACTCGCTCTCCGACGATGACAAGCTCTACCGTCCGGAGATCGAACGCAAGCAGGACGTCGGGCGCGATCCCATCGCGCGCTTCCAGAAATTCCTGATCGCCGAAGGCATCCTCGACCCCGCCTCGATTCAGAAGTTGCAACACGAAGTGGATGCCGAGGTTCATGCCGCCGTCGATGCCGCGCTCATCGCCGCCTTTCCGCGTATCGATAGCTACGCCCGTCACGTTTACTCGGAGCATCTGAAGCCCACGGCCAAGCACTTCGACTCGGCTCCGGCACCCGAGGGCGGCGACCGCACCATGGCCGACCTCATCAACAAATGCCTGCATGATGAAATGCAGCGCGACGAGCGCATCGTCCTCTTTGGCGAAGATGTAGCCGACTGCTCCCAGCACGAATATCTGGAGGACAAAAAGCTCAAGGGCAAGGGTGGAGTTTTCAAGCTCACCAGCGGCCTGCAGCGCAGCTTTGGCCCTGACCGCGTCTTCAACTCACCGCTCGCCGAGGCCAACATCGTAGGCCGCGCCCTCGGCATGGCTGCGCGCGGACTCAAGCCTGTGGTGGAGATCCAGTTCTTCGATTACATCTGGCCGGCGATGCATCAACTTCGCAATGAGCTGCCGTTGATCCGCTGGCGCTCCAACGATACATTCTCGTGCCCGGCGGTGATCCGCGTCGCCATCGGCGGCTATCTCAACGGCGGCGCCGTCTATCACTCTCAGTGCGGCGAGAGCATCTTTACCCATACTCCCGGCATGCACGTGGTCTTTCCCTCCAACGCGCTCGATGCCGCGGGCCTGCTACGCACGGCCATCCGCTGCGACGACCCAGTGCTCTTCCTTGAGCACAAGCGTCTCTATCGCGAGCCCTTCGGACGCGCCCCATATCCCGGCCCGGAGTACATGATTCCCTTCGGCAAAGCGCGCATCTGGAAAGAGGGAAAGGATGCCACCGTCGTGACCTACGGTGCCACCGTTCCGCGCACCCTGCAGGCCGCTCAGCGCCTGGAGCGCGAGCATGGAATCAGCGTCGAAGTGCTCGATCTGCGCACCCTCAACCCCTATGATTTCGAGGCCATTGCCGACTCGGTCCGCAAGACCAACCGCGTGCTCATCGTTCACGAAGACATGCTGAGCTGGGGATATGGAGCCGAGATCGCCGCCCGCATCGGCAGCGAACTCTTCGATACACTCGACGCTCCGGTGCAGCGCCTCGCCGCCAAAGATGTCTTTGTCGCCTACCAGCCACAGATGGAAGACGCGATCCTGCCGCAGACCGCCGACATCTTCACCGCCATCCAGAAGCTAATCGCGTATTGACCGGACAAGAAAACGCCGCAAGCGGCGCGCGTCCGCCCGTAGTTGGCGAATGTGGGGGGAGGGATCGCCCGAATTCTAGGTCTCTTTCGCGATCCCTTTCGGCTCCGGGAGATAGTCACATGCCTCGCGGCACTCCAGGCAGTAGTAGCAGCCGTCGTCCACCAGGCGCACCTCGTGTTCGCCCATGCAGAGAAAGCAGTATTTTTGGCACTTGCATTTTTCTTCCACCAGTTCGCAAACGTAACACCGGAATCGTTGAGCCATGGGCGCACTCTACCGCGCATTGTCCCTGGCGCGCAACTGTCTGGCGCCAGAAGCCGCCACACGCGGATGAGAGGCGAAGCGTTACCCGTCTCCCGTCCGCCACGCCTGCCGCGCATTGCCTGCCCTGCTCGCCGCGTGGTAATTTTTAGGTTTCCATTTGGCCTGCCTATGGCCGTAGGATTACCCTTTCTCTAAGAGGACCCGTCATTGCCGAACACCGAATCCGCCATCGTCCGTAAAACCGCCCTCAACTCCGCGCATCGCCGCCTCGGCGCTCGCATGGTCGACTTCAACGGATGGGACATGCCCGTCGAGTATCCGGCGAACGCCACGCGCAGCCCCGGCGGCCTCATCGCCGAGCACAGGATCGTCCGCACCTCGGTCGGCCTCTTCGACGTCAGCCACATGGGAGACATCCGCGTCCACGGCCCTGCGGCGCTCGCGGCCGTCCAGCACATGACCTTCAATGACGCCTCGCACCTTGCCATTGGCCAGGCCCAATACTCCGCCCTGCTCTATCCCACCGGAACCTTCGTCGATGACGTCATCGTTCACCGTTTGGCCGAAGACGACTTCCTGCTCGTCATCAACGCCGGAACCCGCGAGAAGGATGTCAACTGGGTCCGCGACGCCGCCAAATCCTTCAACTGCACGGTCGAAGACCTCAGCGACCGATACACCCAGATCGCCATCCAGGGCCCCAACGGCTGGCGCACCCTGCAAAAGCTCACCGACGCCGATCTCACCAAGGTAAAGTTCTACTGGTTCACCCACGGCACCGTCTGCGGATTGCCCAACACCCTGATCGCCCGCACCGGCTACACCGCCGAAGACGGCTTTGAGATCTACATCCCCAGCGACGAAGCCACCAGCATCCGCGTATGGAACGAGTTGCTCACCGCAGGTGAAGAGTTCGGCATCCTGCCCTGCGGCCTCGGCGCGCGCAACACGCTTCGTCTGGAAGGCGCGCTCTCGCTGTACGGCCATGAAATTTCCGACACCATCACCCCATGGGAGGCGCGTCTGGACCGCTTCCTCAAAATGGACAAAGGCGAATTCATCGGCCACGCCGCCCTGGCCAATCAAAAGCAGCGCGGGATCGAGCGCGTCCTCGTCGGTCTTGAGGCCATCGAGCGCGGCATCCCACGCGATGGCTACAAGGTCACCGCTCCCGATGGCCGCGAAATCGGCTACGTCACCAGTGGCTCGCCCGCGCCTTTCCTAAACAAGAACATCGCCCTCGCCTACGTCCCCGTCGCGCATTCCGCCGAGGGTACCGAGTTGGGGGTCGAGGTTCGCAGTCAGATCGTAAAATGCAAAGTTGTGCCCACTCCGTTTTACAAGCGGCCGAGAGCTGTGAAGGCGGCGCAGTAGAATACAATTTCAAAGTTCACCATGGAGATCACAATGGCCTATCCGCCGCAATTCAAATACACCAAAGAGCACGAATGGCTCGCCATCTACGGCGCCACCGGAACCGTTGGCATCACTGACTACGCGCAGCACTCACTCGGCGACATCGTCTTTGTCGAGTTGCCCAAGATCGGCGCCCAGCTCGTCGCCGGCAAGTCCTTCGGCAGCGTCGAGTCCGTCAAGGCCGTCAGCGATCTTTACGCCCCGGTCTCCGGCACCGTTACGGCCATCAACGAAGAGCTGGCCACGGCACCCGAGAAGGTCAACAGCAATCCCCACGCCGCCTGGATGGTGAAAATCACCCTGGCCAACCCTTCTGAAGCCAGCGCGCTTCTCTCCGTCGCCGACTACGAGAAGTTCATCGCCGAGGAGCAGTAGCCGACGCGCCAGGAGACATGGCATTTCATACGGTTTATTGGTTTCATAATTAAGCACCGCATTCGTAATCTGGCGGCTGCCTTCGTCGCAGCCGTTCGCTACTCGCGGCCTTCACCAGTCGCCTTCAGGACAGATCATCATGCGTTATCTTCCCAAGTCTTCCGCCGAGCGCGAGCACATGTTGCACGAGATCGGCGTCGCATCCATCGACGAACTCTTTTCCCATATCCCGGCCCAGTTCCGTCTCGACCGCGACCTGGCAATTCCGCCACAGATGGCCGAGAGCGAGATTGTCGACTGGTTCCGCGCCCGCGCCGATGAGAACGGCAGCGGCTACGACATCCTGCTCGGCGCCGGAGTCTATCATCACTACCGCCCGCTCGTCATCGATGCTCTGATCTCGCGCGGCGAGTGGTTTACCGCCTACACGCCCTATCAGCCGGAGATCGCGCAGGGCACTCTGCAGGCCATCTTTGAATTCCAGACCATGATCTGCGAACTCACTGGCATGGAGGTCGCCAACGCCTCTACGTACGACGGCTCTACCAGCGCCGCCGAAGCCGTCATGATGGCGATGCGAATCACCGGGCGGCACTCTGCCATCCTCGCCCGCAGCGTTCACCCGGAGTATCGCGAGGTCATCGCTACCTACGCGAAATACCAGGGTCTTCCGCTCACCGAGGTTCCCTTCATCAGCAACGGGCGCGTCGATCTCGCCGCACTCGACGCCGCCATCACCTCCGAGACCGCCTGCGTTCTGATCCAGTCGCCCAACTTCTTCGGAACCATCGAGGACGTCGCCGCCATCGCCGACCTGGTTCACGCCAAGGGCGCGCTGCTGGTCGTCGCCATCGCCGAGGCGCTCTCGCTCGGCATCGTGCGGCCACCTTCGGAGGCCGATATCGTTTCGCTGGAAACCCAGTCCTTTGGCGTTCCGCTCAGCTACGGCGGCCCCTATGCCGGAGTCATCGCCACGCGCGAGAAGGTCGTCCGTCAGATTCCCGGCCGCCTCGTCGGCCAGACCACCGACCGCAACGGCAAGCGCGGCTTCGTGCTCACGCTCTCCACCCGCGAGCAGCATATCCGCCGCGAGAAGGCGACCTCCAACATCTGCACCAACCAGGCTCTGATCGCGCTCATGGTCAACATCTTCATGGATGTCTATGGCCGCAACGGCATAAGGGAGTTGGCCGAGCAGAATCTCGCCAAGGCCGCCTACGCCCGCAAGGCGCTCGGCACCAAAGCGAAAGTTCTCTTCGACGGCGCGCCGCGCTTCAACGAATTCGTTCTCCAGACCAGCCGCGACTCATACGAAATCTCGCACCGCCTCGCCACCAAAAGCAAAATCATCGGAGGCTTTCCTCTGCGCAAGTTCTATCCCGAACTCGGCAACGCCGCCGTCTGGTGCACCACCGAACTCACATCCCGCGCCGCCATCGACGCCGCCGCCAACGAGGTGAATGCATGAGCGACAAAAACATCCGCAAGGTCAGCGCCAGCATCTCGCAGAACGAAGGCCTCATCTTCGAGCACTCCTCGCCCGGCAAGAAAGCCTATCGCCTCGCCAAACTCGACGTGCGCGAAGTGGATGCCGGCGCCGAACTCGGCTCCGCGCTGCGCACCTCGCCCGCCGCGCTCCCAGAAGTCAGCGAACTTGAAATCATCCGCCACTTCACCCGCCTCTCCACCTGGAACTACGCCGTCGATCACGGCATGTATCCCCTTGGCTCCTGCACCATGAAGTACAATCCGCGTGTCAACGAGGTGGTAGCGCGTCTCGACGGAATCGCCGGAGCTCATCCCTATCAGCCCGAGCAGAACTCCCAGGGCACGCTGCGCATCATGAAGGCGCTCTCCGATCAACTGATCGAAATCACCGGCATGGATGCCATCACCCTCCAGCCCGCCGCCGGAGCCCACGGCGAACTCACAGGAATCCTGCTCATGCGCGCCTGGCTCGAATCCAAGGGCAATGCGCGCAAGAAGGTGCTGATCCCGGACTCCGCCCACGGCACCAATCCCGCCACCGCCGCCATGGTCGGCTACCAGGTCGAAAACCTTCCCAGCAACGAGAGCGGCATGGTCGATCTCGCTGCCCTGGAAGCACAGATGAACGAAGATGTTGCGGGCCTCATGCTCACCAACCCCAACACCCTCGGAATCTTCGACGAACAGATCGCGCGCATCGCCGAAATTCTCCACCGCAAGGGCGGCCTGCTCTACATGGACGGAGCCAACATGAACGCTCTGGTCGCCAAGGCGCGCCCCGGCGACTTCGGCGTGGACATCATGCACCTCAATCTGCACAAGACGTTCTCCACCCCGCACGGCGGAGGCGGTCCCGGCTCCGGTCCCGTAGCATGTAAAGCATTTCTTGAGCCCTTCCTGCCACGGCCCGTCATCGCGGAAGCCGCCGATGGAACCTTGCGCCTCGACTACGATCGTCCGCAATCCATCGGACGCGTGCGCGCCTTCTTCGGCAACTTCGGCATGCTTGTCCGCGCCCTCGCCTACATCATGGCCAATGGTCCCGACGGCCTACGTCAGACCACCGAGGACGCCGTGCTCAACGCAAATTATCTGCGCAAGAAACTCGAAGGCACATTCGATCTTCCCTATCAAACTCCCACCATGCACGAGGTCGTCTTCAGCGACAAACTGCAATCCAAACTCGGCATCAAAACCGGAGACATCGCCAAGCGCCTCATCGACTACGGCTTCCATCCCTACACCGTCAGCTTCCCCATGGTCGTCCACGGCGCGCTCATGATCGAACCCACTGAGAGCGAGCCCCTCGAAGAACTCGACCTCTTCGTCGATGCCATGAAGTCCATTGCCCAGGAGGCCATCGACTCACCCGAGCTGTTCAAGAACGCTCCCCATTCCACGCGCCTGTCGCGGCTCGACGAAACCGCCGCCGCCCGCAAACCAATCCTGCGCTGGAAGCCGGAGACCAAATAGCTCGAAAAACGTAAAGGTGCCCCGTTCAAGCTTCTGTTGCTTGGGCGGGGCCTTTGACTTTGCTGTCATGCCTACATTTATTCTTGCGCGAACAGTACGTAGGAAGATCGCCAGAGCGCGGTAGGAACCAGGCCGCGCGGGCAAGCCGTGATGATGATGTTGTACTGTCCCGATGCAGCCAGCGTCGAGAGAAACTCCGTGTCCTTATCCGCATTAGGGCACGGCGCGGCAAGCGCAAGGTATTCCAGAAAGCCATACACATCCACGTCATCGGAGAGCGATGGGGCGGCAAAGCTGAGATCGGTATTGTCCTCGAAAAAATGCCATGCCAGGGAAGCCGCAAGATTGATGGCGCGCTCGTAATGCTCGCTATCCAGCACTCCGGATGGAGGATTGTCAAAGATGATGCAGACCCGGCGTTCATCCTCGCGCGTGTACTCGCGCACTTTGAGCTCACCGGATTTCGCCGTGGCCTTCCAGTCAACGTGACGGGCGCTGTCCTCCGGTTCGTAGTCGCGGATGCGATAGAGATCGGAGCCGCGGCCGCGCTGGTTCGTCTCCAACTCGCCGGTGATCATCGGCAGCACCCCGAACATTTCGTCCGTGGCCTCGACCGAAGGGAACACCAGCACCTCCTGGTTGAGCGCGACCATGCGCGTCTTGGTAAGGAAGGAGAACGGAAAGCGAGTGGAGATTCCAACGCCGCGCTGCGCGTAGAGCCCGCGCCGCGGAAACCTGAGATTCAACTCTGCGCTCTGACGATGGCCGCCGGGAAGATAGGGCAGATACACACTCTGCTCAAAAACGGGCGGCAACTGACGCGGCGGATAGAATTTCGCGTACGCAAAATCTGGCCATCGGACGATTGCCTTGCGCCCCGTGCGCGCCGCCGGATAAACGAATTCAGAGCGCTGCCAGCGCCACACCGGGCGATCCGCTCTGTGACTTGGCGGCACCACCGAAATGGAGAACGCCGGCAGCCAGCGGCGATTGTGCAGCAGCACCGCTCCGGCATAGCTCTGCCCGGCGAAGACATGGTGCGGAAGATGCAGCTCCGTTTCCAGGCCG
>VFSW01007600.1_pt1 | contig 15704 bp, 30 predicted proteins | sample 5358111 | NCBI WGS metagenome assembly VFSW01 (sample SAMN11554181, study PRJNA540505) | mine drainage metagenome | isolation source: sediment from site ElyBrook_90M | place: USA: Ely Copper Mine, Vershire, VT | collected 2017
GTATACTATTTTTACTCACTCTGTTTTTGTAGGGAACGCTATGAATTTTGAACTGCAACGCGCCGTCATGGCATTTCGCGGCCAGGCCAAAGTCGGCGAAAAAGAGGATGGAACACCGATTTATAAGGATCTCTTGAATCCATACGAATGGGCGGTGCTTATGGCGTTTACCAATTTTGCGCGTAAAGATGATCCACTTTGTGAGATTTATCCCGGTATTGATCTTCTCATGAAAACAACGCATATGAGCCGTAGGCAAGTTTTCAATGTGCTCAATTCATTGGAAGAGAAGAAATTCATTGCTCGTACCGATTTACACGGCCACACCAGGGCGTACAAGTTTCTGAATGAAACGCTTAGTTTTTCAACGGAAAAGCTAAAGGCAAAGGCATTGAAGCCACAACCACCAAAGGAGGAACCGTTACCCGATTATGACGCTGGGTATCAGCCAGCTCCCACAGCTCCTGACGGGGAGAACCAACAAACGGAAACCATCGCAGAACGCAGAGCCAGGCGAAGGTAAGAGGCCCGCCGACGAGCTGAGATAGCGTTCGGTGTTCAATAGAAAGGATCGAAAATGACACCAGATGAAACAATGGATGTTTACAATGTCACATGGGAAGATGTAGAACGCATAGCCGATGAAGAGGGATACCATCTCTTTCGCCGGCCTGGAGAGTACTTTATTGTCCATGATGACATGCTCGTGGGAGTCTTGAAAGACTTCGAGATTAATCCGGATGGCTACACACAAGCTATTGAATGGATGAAGAATGAGGAAGGGGAAAAAGCCGTCGATGAAGTGTTGGCAAAAAAGAGAACTGCCACTCTTTCAATAGAAGGATTTCAGCAGGCCATAGATAAACTATTCCCTGGCAAATTATATAAGGCGACACGCTATGCCCGCCTGGCCTGCGCACTTCCGCTTTACTATGTCAATGCCCAGCTCCTACTTGACGATGAGAATATAAATCTGAAGCGTCCGGTGATGGCCGTCGTCTTCATTTTTCAATACTATTGGGAGAATGACATACTGCACTATGTGCCGCTCGAATCAGTTGGAGAGGAACCGGAAGCATGACCATTAAGGAGAGAACAAAGCTCAAACGTGAGTTGCCACAAGAGTGGATTAAGATGCCCATCAAGGATGATTTTCAGTACCGCTACTACAATCATAAATTGCGCCTGGTCGTCGATGAACGGATAGAGGATGATGATCTATCTGCCCACCTGGCACGAAAAAATGTGCATTTGATCATTCGTTCAGGGCTTACCAGGCCGTGCCTGAAAGATGTGGAGGACATCGCCAATATCTTCGTGGGTCAGTCGATGTATGGGAAGGCAATCAAATTTGCGATTGACTTTGACCATGAACACGACTCCAAATCGGTGGAGGCGTGGTTTACGTTTGATCAGACAATCATTGAAGAATACATCAATTCATGATGGGAGGATCGAAGGTTATGAGTATCGGGATCGTGCACGAAAACCCATTCGCGCCTGGCTATAGTTTTCATCGCGCCGGCGCGGAAACGCTCTACTCTGAAAAAGAGCTAGACAACCTCAATAAGATCATCAATCTTATGTGTCACGAACGATGGAATGAGCAGCTCAGAAGAGTTGAAACGTTGTGGAATGTGGATTCGCTGTGGATCATTGGCACACGTACGGCCAATTATGCGATTGAGGCAAGCTCGCTCAACGACGTGCGGGCATCTCGCAATGATGCAGGAATTCAGGCCATTGTTGCCTGGAAACGTGGTGGGGGAAAAGATCGTCGCATCTTTTTCCCATCCGTCGATCAACGCTGGGGATTGGAAGATGTGAGCGCTGAGGAGCTGTGTCAGGCCGTTGAACTGGTAGAACTGCACTTGAAAACAGAGTTGCGATGGTCACCGGGTCATGTGGGCACGGAAATCATGAAACAATTCAACAGTGGGAAAGAGCGTGCCAATTGGATGGAGCCGGCCACGTTCGGGAATATGCCGATGAAAGGCAATATGCCGCGTGATGTGGAAATGAAGCACGGCCCGAATTATGATCAACTGGACACGTCGCAGCCGATCTACCTGCACATCTATGATAAAAGTTTCGAGTATGGAGGCGCGTGCACGTCGGCCAGGCTCGGCCAGGGATCGCCAGAATATTATGAGCGCAAGAGTGGCGTACCCTTCAATGAACTGTATCCAGGCCTGTGGCGACTGCCCAATGGATCATGGAAATGGACGCCCCGCGTGGCATACTTTATTAAGAAAGGCATTATCTCTACGAACGATCTGGGTGCCGCGTGGATCTGGACGACCGATTTGAAGGGGAATCCACGTTACCATCAGGCACTACGTGCATGGGCAAAATGCTTCTGGGACATCGACAGGAAATTGATCGAATATCCCCTCGCCAGAAAGCTGCTGAAGAAGATCCGCACGCAGGCGCTAGGATGGCTGGCACATCAATCGGAGTATAATCAGTCGTCGGCATTCTACCGGCCCGATTGGTGGGCGATGATCGTAGAGGAAGGGGCTTGTAAGATGGAATACAAAATGGATCAATTGTGGGATAAGTGGCAAATTGATACCGTGTGGTGTAATGTGGATGAGATAGGCATTCTCTCGAATGAGCAGAATCACCGTGCGCATTATGATCGAAAAACGAATACATACATACCCCACCCGATTTTAGAACGTGAAGGACAATTGGGGGGATTTTCCCATCGATACAGCATTCTGGCTGATGACACGGTCCTTAATTCCCTCGCCAGTACCGATAGTAAATGGTCGGCAACTCACGATTTGCTGTTGACGCGATGGGAGCAAACAGGAGTTTTCATCAATGGCTAGGAAAAACGCAGGAGAGCCTACACAACCCACCTGGACGCGTCCAACCTATGCAGGGCATGACTGGAGTATTTCCTCCGCCATACGGGCATATGGAGGCGATAAAAAGGAGTTTGTGGCTGCGTATGCCGAAGAGTCCGGGAAGACGATTCCTACCGCGAAGCGTGCTATCAATCGTTGGTTGTTGGGAGAACAAGAAAAAGCGACAGGCGTCAAGACTGGCAAGGAAGCGCGACAACTAAACAGGAGTAGGCAGAGCCAGGGAGAGATTAATCGGATTGTGAATAAGTCGTCAGGCGTGCCGGCTGAAATCAAACTCAGTGGGAAGATTGGCGTGAATGGACTCAAAAAAGGGGACTACATGCGCGTCCGTACTATTAAATGGTCGGTGTCATGGGATGACATTTATGCTTTAGAGGACACTGCGAAAAATGAAGGGGAAGAAGCTGCATGGGAACAATTTGCCGATCTCTACGAAGTCAAATCGGTGTATATGGAGAGTGGAACAATTTCCGTCTATTAGGGGAGGATGTAGACCCCCCTAATAGCGATCTGTGACGAGCAGAAGTAAGATAGCAGCAGTATATCAGAATCGGGTAGTGTACACAAGTACGCTGCCCGATTGCTTTATAATTTTATGGCTGTTGCATTGATCCATGCCCATATGCCGGCTGGAAAGCTTTGCGCCATGACCACCGTGCCATTCCCCAACGTCAACGGATATTCAGGCCCATAGGGAGATCCGCGATTCTCGCCAATGTTGAGCGCATTAACCCAATCATTAAAAAGTCCCGTGCCTTCGCGTGGAGCTGGCCTCCCAATGCCCTGGCTAAACGATCGCCATAATTGCACGCGCGTATCATTGGCATGTGTCCCGATGAAATGATTGTCCATCGATACCCCTCCATTCAGATAATCGGAAAGCTCTTGCCAGGGATAATCCCCTGGACAAAACTCTCTGTATTTCCCGTCGCAATCAGCATGACTAATAATGCCCCCCTGGCTCGGATCTCCAATGCTCGTGACCTCGCGAGGGATACCGTACCTGGTGCACCAGGCATCAACTAGTGCAAAGCTCGTTGTCTTCTGATAATCCGTCAAGGGATCGCTATTTGCTTGCATGTCGTACTTCACATGCTCAACAGAGAGCGTGAAAAAGTTCAGATTATTTGGAACTGGTGGCAGATACGATTTACGCGGGCTATCGGATGCCCCACTATTGCCCCACGCAGCATTGAGACATGACAGGCCTTGCACCAGGCCATCACTGGCATCTTTCCCAATGAGACAATGTACTGACACGGCGTTGCTTGCCGTTGGTGGTGTATTGGCCCAATCTCTCGCGATCCCTTGCGCAGTCGATCCCGGCCCGGATGCCGTTGCGTGAATGACAATCCACTTTGGCCGACCAGGTGCGAATGGCCCAAACGTATGCGATGGATAATAAATGCCAGTGGCTTCTTTTATCCATCCCTGATCATCGATGGTGATACTTTGCCCCATCATTGCCCCCCATTTGCCCCAGGTTTGCCCTCTGGCGTTGGAGGACTACTCGCTACAGGCGTTTCCTGCGCACTCGTAACTTGGGTGGTCACTTGATAGGCCACCTGTTTTGCAGCGTTGAGCACAAACCATGCAGTGGTCACTAGTCCGATCATGCTTGATCCGAGCGTCACCTGCCCAATAGCAATGAGGAAAACCGCCGCTGCCATGGTGGCGAGGGACATGATGAGATGTCCCCAGCCATTAGAATATTTCAACAGATTCATAGTTTGATTCTCCTCTTTTATAGAGCTATTTTCCTTTGCCGTATTTCTTCCATGCCCACCAGACGGCCCATCCAAGGCCCAGCAAGAAGAGAATGTGCCAAAGATTGATTTTCATTATTTTCCGCCTTTCGCTGGTGGCTCAACCATCGCGACCGTGTAGCCGAAGGCCTCGCCACGAGCTTTCATGATATCCAGGCGATCTGGCGAGAATGCCGGATCAATGGCGCATTCCTCCGCATTGGCGAGATGTGAAGGAATGACGCGAAACGTATTCCCATCCTGATAGATGGAAAGGGGATAGTTTCCAAAGTCCAGTGCAGCCATGTTGGTATGGTTCCTTTCTTTTTACTATTAGTTCGCCGCAGGTCCGGTTTGATACCACAATGCCGTTACCGCATCCCACACGAAGATGTGCGCAGCGAGGCCCGATAGTACGCAGGTGACGCCGGCTGCAACGTTGCTGGTGCCCGCCGCCGCCATAGTGAGTGTATTGGCCGCCGCTCCCTCATGGACAACGGTCAGGATCTGTCCGGCCTTGGTGCCGGCTGCAATGATGATGCTGGTAACCGCGCCGGCAGCGGTAACGCGTACCACCCCATTGCCCCCACTTGCTCCAGCGGTGATTGTTGCAGAGTTGACCAGTGTAGTCACAGTGCCTGTCTGTTGTGCCAGGCTGACGATTCCTGTCGGTGTGAGGTTGGTCACTGAGAGATTTCCGAGCGCCCCGTCAGACGATATCTTCCCATTGTCGGTCGAGATCGATCCACGCGAAACGATAGATTCGGCGTAGACTAAGGTATCTTGTCCCATGTTATTGTTCTCCTAATATTTGTTCTTCAAGTGCTGCCAAGAATGTAATGCAATGGCTTTTTGCATGCTCCAGAGAGCAGCACCAATCTCTGAAATAATCATTACTGCTATTGGTTGGCTCCCTATGGAACGGCAACCCTTGCGTGAGACAGAAGCGAAAAGCCCCATTTTCTAAGGGTGTTGCGCACACTGCGCAGGGAATATTGCGGTTGAGGATCATCTTACTGAGGACCGCAACCCTTTCGGGTGGTGGATGCAAGAGATCTTCTGTATAGTGCTCTTGCACACATTTTTGCATGCCCTGAATCATGCATTCATGGCAACAATGCCAGTGCTGATTATTCAGAAATTGAAATTCCTGTCCCTGCTGACATTGAAAAAACGTATATTCTGTCGTGTTGACGTGTTGCAGGACTAGCCAGGAACTATGGCTGTCAAATTTGCTGTTTATGAGTGCGCTACATGGTTGATGTTCGCAAATGAATGTTTGATCTTCTGTATTCGTGTGAGCCTCCTTTACTGCAAGTACGCAATGTATGACCATCCCAACCCACTATTGGTCGTGATTGTGGTCGTTGTCGTTTTGGTGGCACCCATGGTTTGTGTTGAACCTGACAACGTGCAGCAATCGGTTACAATCGCTGTCGGATTGGTGACGAACGTATTTGATGTCCCGTTTCCGGTGCCACTGGCCGACGTGAGCGCCTTGAGTGTGCCGGTGGGAAGATTGATGGCGGTGCTCACTCCAAGCGTTCCTATGCCCGTTGCGTTATGGCCGCCGCCCGCATAATCCCCGCCAGTGAGACTGATTCCATTTTTGAAGGTGGTTGTCCCAAAGGCGTTGGCATTCCCACTAGAGGCATCAACACTTCCAGATATGGTGATATTATTTCCTGATAGAATATTATGTGTGTTGAGATTCATATCACCTGCGCCCTGGCTGTACCCTCCAGCGTTGATGGTGCCGGTGTTGATGGCCCCAACGGTGGTGGTGCCAGTGACATTGAGTGTCCCACCCACGGCCACGTTGCCAGAACTGGTGATATTTTTGATTGCGGTAATATCGCCAGCTCCATCGGTGGTGATTGCGCCCGCGTCGGTTGAAAGGGTGCCTTTGAGTACGAGGCTCCCCGCGTGAGCGGCATCCCCCAACGTGAGATTTCCAGAATTATCCAGGGTAACGGTGCTATTTGTATCGCCAGCGGGCTTGGCTTCGACGAATTGCGAACCCGCCACCGCGCCGTCATATACGAGAGTTGAGTTTGTCACGTTGGTTGTGATCGCATTCCCCACGTTTGTATTGCGTGGCAACGTAAGCGGATACGTTCCGCTTGGCTTCTCTCCAATGCCAAAGGTATCAATCTGCACATACGAGCACGGCCAGCTCGTCGCGTTGGTCAGGTTGGCGACCGGGTCAAATTGAACAACCCCAATAAATCCGCTTTTTTGTGGGATATCAAAGAAGTCCACGGTTCCCGGATACAACGATCGCGAGATGTTCGCGCCCTGAAGGGTGACTTTTACGGTCAGGCCTGATTCGTTGCCGATAAGGATGCCTGACAATCCAGATCCCCCCAGGTCATCCGTTTTTGCCTGCGTGCCAGCGGTGATTTGCACGATCCCATAAAAGTGGCTCATTGCTTCACCACCACGAAAAAGCCAGCAATCAACAATGTGATAGCCAGTAAAAACAATCCCACCCGAATGGCCCACGTTTTGCCGTTATCCTGGACGTAACTGAGATCTGTTTGAATCTGTACGATCGGCTGAAAACATTGAGTATAGGTGCTCGGATTCGTCCAATCACAGGATGCCACCTTAATGGGTGGCGCAAGAGGTGCCGCGGGCGTGCCGATCAGATTGACGGCATAATCCAATTGCAACGTGTGCGCCTCGGCATCGGTTGTTGCTTCTCCAGGTGCGCCACCTGGATGGCCCGATTGGGCAGCGAATTGTTGCCACCACTGCGTTGATCCCAACGTGCCGAATGACGATTTGAGATTGTTCCACGCCGACCCAATGGCTGGCATAGCAAATTGAGCGTTAATGGTGGGATTGAGCAGATCCTGCGTACTGTAGCCAGCCGCCAGTGCTGCGTCAGCCTGACCGCCGATATGGAGTTGGAAGAGTCCAAAGGATGTGCCATTATCCCCGATCGCGTTCACGTTATAGCCCGATTCCGTGAACGCGATATCTTCCCATAACGCTTCAGGAACGCCGTACTGTTGTGCAGCCGCCGCCACGGCTGCTTTGATGTTGGCTGGTGCTGTCATGCGACCACCGCCCATTTCGCCGCTGTTTTTGCGGCCCCGATGCCCTGGCTGATTCCGGAATCAATCTGCTTTTCAAAAAGCACATAAAAGCCGAATCCGACCAGGATCAGTGCAACGAGAAAAAGCCCGGCCTTCACGGCTATTGGCCCAAGGTTCGGGACTGTGATTTCATTGCCAGCATTGGGATCAATCGTACTTCCCCCGGATATGTCCGATCCCGTCGGCGTGATACCCAATTTCAGTTGATTAATGAGCGAAATGGGATTGAGCAGGCCCGCGCCCCCTGGTGCCAGATCCTGTTGCTCAATCGGCCAGGCGCTTCCTGATCCATACACGTCCCCCGGATACAGGCCGAAGCCGAGATTTGCGCCCTCGCCAGCCAGATTGGCATCACCCACCTGCGTCCCAGCGGTTACATGTTGACCAGGTACCACTGTCGCGTCATGCATGTGCTCAAAAAAGGTGTGGGTCGCCAGGCTGTTCAAGGGATTATCTAGCTTAATGGTCACCACACTTTGACCATACCCGGTCCGTTGTACAGATGTGACGGTGCCAGGCACGCCCGCCAGAACCGGATACCCATAGGGCGTAAGTACGTTGGTGTCCGGTTTGTAGTAATCCCCTTGGGGATCGATCTGGCCGAAGTTGTCGATGCGTGGAAACGTCCACCAGGGTGCTTGTGTCATTAGAGCACCAGCTTCTGATCAGGATAGATCAAATTGGGATTGCCTCCCACAACGCCTCTATTTTTGCTATAGAGTTGTTGCCAGCCACCGGCATAATGCAATCTGGCTGCAATGACACTGAGTGAATCGCCAGATTGCACCGTATAGGTTGACAGTCTCGGATGCGGTGGGGGTATTGGCTTTTTCGTTGGGATTGGTGGCTTCGGTGCCGGTGGCTTCACGATAGGCTTCCCTACCGGTCCGGGTGCCCCCGTTTTCCCCGGTGCTCCAGGTGCCCCAGCGGGTCCGGTTGGCCCTGGTGCCCCCGTTGGGCCAATAATGGGATTGCCCGGCCCGCCTATCGTGCCAGTTGGAATACTGGTAGAAATGGGATTGCCATTCGCATCGACGCCTCCGGACGCAGCACCAGGCAGTAAGCTTGCATCGGTCGCCGTTGCGCCGGGTGTTGTGCTGGCAGCCGCCCCCTTGCGATATTGATAGTAGGCTAGCGCGACCACGCCCACAACAACCACACCGACGGCGACCCTCCCCCATGGGGGAAGTTTCTTAAACTCTTCTTCTGTATCCTGTATCCAGTTCGCCATGATTTCCCCCTATGGCAGAATGACATACGCCAGCACGGTGGCCTTGAATGCATTGTGACCAGGCGTGATTGCAAGTAAGAATAGGAATACCGACGCGCCCAACAATGCACTGGAGGTGACCACATCGGGCCATTTCGTAAGCGATTGTGAAAGTGCCTGATATGCTTGTTCTAATGCATCAAAAAATGCGTGCAGCATTATTGGCCTCCCTGAAGCGTTCCGAACGCGGCTGAGAGTGCATGCATAAACGCGTAAAATTGACCATAGCTGTTAGGAATGGTCAGACGCGGCTGGCTAATAAATGATTGTTGTGAAACGTTGTTCAGCCGCTTCCCATCCGTCGGCGTATGCATGAACACATTGCCCCATGGCATCGCGAGCTGACGGCGCGTTTCTGCGTAGCGGATCTCTTGCGATTTCGTGTCGTCGAATGGGAGCATGACGCGTGTCTTATCATTGCCGGGAAAGTTTTTCTTTCCCAGCCATGATTGAATCGCATAATTCCGCTTGCTTTCCGCTGGCGAGAGTGCCACGGTCACCGTTTCGTTCAACCCGTTCGGGTTGATCGGTGCCAGCTCGTGTGCAATGATTTGCTTCATGGTCCGCCCCTGGTAAGGGGATTGTCCTTTGAGCATGGAGTTACCTCCCTTGCAAGGTTTTGATACCCGTATTGAGTTGTGTTCCGCCGCTGTTGAAGATGGAAGTTACCCCGCCGGCGTTCTTCACTCCGAGATATGTGAGTATCAGGATGAAGATGCCAAAGGCGAGCGAATGTATAAGCGTCATAGCATACCTCTATTTCGTTGGAAGCTTGAGCAATGGCGCGTATTCTTTCCAATGCACAAGCAATTCTTCAATGATGATCAAAATCAGAAACATGGTTACGAACGTCGGCGCGGCATCCGATAACGCAATAAGCAAGAGCGCCGCTATCCCCCAATAAATGAACAGGTGCCAGTCTAGCGTAACCGTTGGTGATTTGCCAGTTGCTGGTGCCTGTCCAGAAAGCGCCCCACTTGCATTGGCGAAAGCATTCTTGAAAAAATCTTTCGTTGGTTGGCTGCGCACCACGGCCAGGCCAAGGAGGATTGACACCAGAAAGATGGTTTTTGTCTGGTTAGCTGACATGGGTCATACCCCCCTTTGATGCAACAATCGGTGTCCCTGGCTTTGGTGCTGGCGTCGGTGTTGTTGCTGTTGTCGCCGTCGCCGTGCTCCCAGTGGATGGGAATTTGCCTGAAAGGACAAAGTATCCACCCACCGCGCCCGATGCCAGCAAGAGAAGCCCTATTGCTGTACGCATGGCTATTTCTCGAAATTGAGATGATAGATCAGGTACCCGACGGCAATCAGGCCAACCGCCACGAAGACGACATGATTGGCGGCAATGCCCCCTACGCCACTGGCATAATTCGGAATGCCTTTGCTATCGCCAACGGTCGGTACTGGCGTCCCGATGAAATTGGCTGCATTAAAGGATTGCGTGGGAACGCCCGCTGTCGCGCCTTGATTGCCCATCATGCTCGCCATTGTTGAATATCCGCCACCCATGGAAACCTCCTTATGCCACGCGTAGCGGCAAGAAACGTTGTGCCAACACTTTCGGGTTGACGTTCGCATTCAACGTAACCGCGGTGGTGGTTACGTTGAGCTGGATGGCTGGCACAACATACGTATTCAGCACATCAGCCAGGGTCAGATCCGACCCCAATAAATCATAGAAAAACACGCCTTGTGGCAAGTCAAAGTGCAATTGGTCGCGCTGTCTCGCAAGGGCTTCAATACCGGATTCCTTGAATTTGGCGGTATCCGTGTTGTAGCTCAATTGGAGGGCCGACGCAGATGGGAGGTTGGCGGTCGTGATACCCCACGGGCTGGCATTGGTAAACATACTGAAGATCACGCGTGCCAGGATACCCGCGTCCTGGTTTTGTTTCCAGGTGAAGCCGGTGCCGCTGAAGGTTTGTGGTGTTTCCTCTAGCCACTGGCTGACGAAGGAAAAGTCAGGGAAATTGGCCGCGTCCTGAATGGCTTCATACATAATGCGAACCAAATCCAGAGACGGATTGGCGATGGTGACCGCGTTGGTGCCGAAGTAGGGTTGTGACAGATCATCAGAAGCACTATTGTTGTTCATGGTGTAGGTACCATTCGAGACAGAGAGTGCTTGTGGAGTGAAGCTGAACTGGAGCTGCGCATTCTCGGTAGACATCGGGATCATGCCGATATCTCCCCCTAGGGAGCGCACAAGCTGCGACACTGGCAAGTCAAGCGACCAGTTCCATTGGGTATTGTTGGCTGGTGCTGCGACCGCTGTACCATCAAAAACGTAGTCTTGATCGGTCACATTGAGTGGACTGGCAATGGTGGTATTTGGGGGGGGATCTCCCTCCTCTAAGGCACGTTTGATACAGTTGATCCAATACATGCCGATGCCTGACGTGCGGAAAATGTCCTGCTGACTATTGCCCAAAAGCTCAAGCAGCGTGTACGCATTATAGGGACCAAATTTTGATGCAGTCGTTGCACCTGCGAAGGCAAGCGCCCCACCACCTTGGATCATACGTAGATTTTTGATGATGCCCTGTTTGAGCAACTGCACGTTTTTGGGTGTCGCAATTGGCCCCCATGCCGTGGTACTGTCTTGTTTATAGAGTAACTTTGTTACTCCCTCGTCTCCCCATGCCATAAGATATTTCTCCTCATTTGCACCCGGATCGCTGGCACTTACCAGGCGCAAAAACTATTTCGCAAGTACAACTTTCACGGCCCCTAATGGACCGGCTGACGGCAAGAATCCAGCGGCATACTGGAGGAGCAAAAGTCCAGCCTTGACGCTGAGAATCAGAATGATGAATTGCACAATGGCATTGTCACGCATATCATTTTCCCTGTAGGAATCCAATAATCGCAGAGATGACCAGAATGATCATGCTGGCCGCCGCGATGGCGATATAGTTCTTTTCCAGAAAGTGTTTGACGGCAGCCAGATCAATCATGCCTCTGATTGCAGTCAAAGAAGACGGCTGCTTGAGCGCAAAGATGCGCAGGCGTAACCGCTCATTTTCGCGCTGGAGTGTCTCCACAATGGTTGGATAATCAATATCAAGCTCCACGTTGTGACCTCCAGGCGATCCGATCATAGTTGTCGCCAGCTCCGGCAAAGGAATGGCGAAAGATCACCGCGTTTTGTGCCCTGGCCTGATCGCGTTCCCTGGTTGTCCGTGCCATACGCGTGGGGATCTTCTCTAGCTTTCCCTTGCGTTCGGCCTGGACAACGGTATCAGCCCAAAACTCTTTGACTTTGAGCGGATCTGCCGGCCCGCTCCCTGATGGTGGTGACATTGGAATCATTTTTTCCCCTTGAACGGAATGGGCGGATTGAGGACCGCATGTTCCATAGTCGTGTCATAGTAGTACCAGTGATATGGTTTGAGTGCTTTGACCTCATCCTCTGAGGCGTGCACAATATTCCCTACTACGTCAGCATCCTCTTCCCCCACTTTAAAAGCGATAAACTTTTCAGCCTGGCTCTTGAATATTTTCGGTATCCCCGTCGGGGCTTGCGTTGATACCCATGCGCCAAGATTATGCGCCCGGCCCGTTTTCCACACGCGGCGAATGTAACGCGGCACCTGGTTAGCGGTCGCGATCCCCTCCGATTCATCGAAGTAGATGAAATGATGGCCCGCCTTGAGCAGGTCATAACACAATCGCTCTAGCCGCTCATCTTGTTCCGTTCCATCAACATCCGGTTGTAAGCATTGGACATGCCATTTTGGATTAAAGACATCGATCAAATGTGGTTTATCGATGCTTCCCATTTCCTTTTTGCCCGCCCAATCGGTCGCCTGGCCTCCCTTCCCCTTCCCCAGCCAGAGTTCGTTAGGATCAATGATCACCACTGGCATCTTTTTCGCGATGATCCGCAACAGATATTTGGCAAATTGTGTTTTGCCCGATCCTGTCTTTCCGAGAATAATCATGCGTTCAGATGGATCAATGGTGATTTTCGTCATTTTAAGAACTCATTCAACAGAACAGTTACAGGATCTTCCATGTTTGCCGCATACTCATCCTGCGAGCAATCCAAGTCTAACACGGCCTTGCTTATCTCTTGCAAACATGTTAGCAATGAGATCAGCTTCTGAAGTGACGCCCCCGCCAGCATCTCCTGAAGCATTGGAGCTACCATTGCCAGCATCGATGGATCTTCCGACTGTGCCCATTTCCCCATCGCGATCTCCAGGAGTTCTTGCAATCGCGTCCGTATAACTTCTTGCCTCCCGGTCGAGGCCTTCGAGGTACTCACGCCTTTTTCTTTCAGCATAGCCAGGTTGTTCCTTTTCTCGTCTAATATCCAGATACGTCATGTGTGCACGCATACCATAAGTGATGGTGCACATTAATGCGGTTGCCAGATCCAACTGCGTCTGCGAGATTTTGCCGGTGACCTCCACTGATCGCGACATGATCGCGAAAATCGGCCCGATCATTGCCATAACTTCTTGTTGCGCTGGAGCACACGCCCGGTAGTCTTCAGGTAACAGCTTGCTGCTATAGTTCGCGATCATCCCGGCCAGGATGGTTGGCATGGCCTTTGCAAAGAGTTCGGTACTTTCTTGCTTCTTTGCTCCTCGCTTTGTCGCTGGTTTCTTTGCTGGTTCGGGTGCGGCTGATCTGTTGCCTAAGATGCGATCTCTGAGCGAGAGTTTTGGCGCTGGCGGCAATTCTGGCGCGTTGATTTCGATCTCCAGTGCTGGCGATGTTCCCTCTTCAGTGACATCGGGTGTTGGAATCGGCTGCGCTGCTGTCGCTGTTTCCGTAAAATACTTGTGACAATCCTTGCATCGGAATTGCGCCCGGCCGTTCCTGGTTCGCCCCTTTGCTGTATTTGTGCTGGTGCAATGTGGACAAATCATTTCCTGGTAACCTTTCGCCCGCCTGGCCTGCGCACCTTGCGAGATGTGACCGCTGGCGTCTCAACTTCCACTTCAGGAACGACCGCAGCGGCTGTACTCTCTGTCGTGGTAGCGGCTGCGGGTGCTGGCGTTGCTGCACGTTCGGCCAGATCGTTGGCGCGTTTCAATTCCGCTTGTACGCCAGTGAGCACATCTTTCACGCTACTAAGCACGTCGTGGATCGGTGCAGTTGGCGCAGTCTGCGCCGCCTCACTGACTTGTGCCACGGCATCCTGGACATGCTCCTGCGTCTGTTGTACGGCCTCTGGTGTGGGTGCTGGTGGCCCCCCTGATGTCTCATCCATGATTTTCTATCCTCATCGGTATGCCCATTTGCTCCAGGCGTTCCAACGTCTTCTCACCCCGCGCGATGTTCAGTTGTTGCTGATGATCAGGGTGCACAGTGAGTGCAGGACCGGGAATCACGGTGATGGGTTTCACCCGGAATTGGAGCGCGACGTAAATGGAAGTATTGGCAGCGGCATCGATGCGCACGAATACCTTTTTATCTTCACCAGGGACACGATTCCATACAAACTCTGGACAATTTTGTGAGAAGTCAGGAGCCTTAAAGATCTGACCATGCAAGAATGTGTCAAAATCAAGCTTGATACTTCCGTCAATAATTGGCGTTTTTGGGGGATTGGTTCCACTGACGGTGATGGCCCCTGGAGGGCCACTCCCCATATTGGAGATGCCTACAACAGCAAATTCTGCCCATCGACATGAGACGATAGGTGCAATGAAGGAATAATCTCCAGTTGGACCGCCAATAGTGACCACTGGAAAATAGGTGTAGTCATCGGTGCACATAGATGATCCTTGCTATACATAACTAAAAGTTATAGATATTGGAATTAGTATAACTTATAAGTTATGGATTAAGCAAGGGAAACAAAAAAGTATTGACGGTGGGGATAGACTTCCCCACCGTCAATACTTTTTGTCGAACGCTTATTGGAGCATCCAATAAGCTTTCAGTTCTGGCAACATGTCTTTATTGACAGAAACCATTCTACGCCAGGTCATTTCTAATCCGGTGAATCGTTCCTCAATATTTTCCACAGGAATGCTTTTTACATCCCGATCTTCCATATTTTTAACCGCTTCCATTTCCCAGGTCATGCGTTGGAGATGCGTAAGCATTTTATCTGCCATCGCTCTGGCGTGTCGTGCTTGTTTATCGTTCATGGTTTTATCCTTTCAATTTACCTTCAGTGATAATGGGTTCCTCTTGATAGCCAGGTGGTAGGAGAGGGAAGTCCTCTCCCTGCATGTATCGAAGGATGATCGACGCCTTTTGCTCGTCGCTCGTCCCTTGCGGCCAGAATGTCCAACCATGTGCTATGAGATGTAGATCCTCTTCAAATTGTCGTGCGTCCATCGTCAATACTTTCCCTAAAAAGGATGATCATCCAGATCCCCCAATGCGTCGTCTCCATTGTTTTTTGCTGATTGCAACAGGTCGTATACGTTCGTGAGATGCCAGGCCAACAAGGTTTTGAGGAAGCCAGGGAGTTCATCATTTTGTATATGAATTTTGCTTCCCCATTTCTCCTCTATGTTCGTTTGTTCAATACGTATGCCATCGTAGCGCTTGTCGATCAGGTGAAAGCGACTATTGCCATACTGTTCAGAAGAGAGGTAGACTCGTTCGCCCGCCTCTACCTCTTGTACTGGTGTCTCTAGTAGCTCTTTGATCGCGTCAATTTGCCATTGTTCCATGTGCTTTATTCTCCTGTCAATATTATTTGAGCCTGTTGATATGGCCCTGGCTTCGGTTTGCG
>VFSW01007601.1_pt1 | contig 15703 bp, 10 predicted proteins | sample 5358111 | NCBI WGS metagenome assembly VFSW01 (sample SAMN11554181, study PRJNA540505) | mine drainage metagenome | isolation source: sediment from site ElyBrook_90M | place: USA: Ely Copper Mine, Vershire, VT | collected 2017
CGCCGAAGCCTTCCTCTCCTATGATTTCATCCAAGATGAGGCGGTCGGGACGCATACGCACGCAGCTGATGAGCAACTGCCGCTGGCGAATGGCGCCGTTCCCTTCGATGTTCGGCGGGCGGGTCTCCAGCCGCACGATGTTTTCCTGGGCCAGGCGGAGTTCGGCAGCGTCTTCGATGGTGACCAGGCGCTCGTTGTTGGGAATGTACTGGGAAAGAATATTGAGCAGCGTGGTTTTGCCGGAGCCCGTGCCGCCGGAGACCACGATGCTGATGCGCGCTTTGACGGCGGAGGCCAGCAGCTCCATCATCTCCGCGGAGATGCTCTTCAGCTCCACCAGCTGGTTGGCGGCCAGGGGGCCCGTGCCGAAGCGGCGGATGGACAGCGAGGGCCCATCGAGCGCGAGCGGAGGAATGATGGCGTTGACGCGCGAGCCGTCGGGCAGCCGCGCATCGACCATGGGCGAGGACTCGTCCACTCTGCGGCCGACGCGGGAGACGATGCGGTCGATGATTTGCAGCAGGTGGCGATCGTCGCGGAAGGTGGTGTTGGTCTTCTGAAGCAGGCCGCCCTTTTCAATGAAGACGTGGTCCTTGTCGTTGACCAGGATATCGGAGATCTTGGGGTCGCGGAGCAGCGGCTCGAGGGGACCGAGGCCGAAGACCTCGTCGAGCAGATCGGCCTGGATCTTCTCCTGTTCGTCGAAGTTGAGTGGCACGCGCTGGTCGGCGATGATCTCCTTGACGATGCCGGAGACAGCCTGGCGCGCCTGGGTGGAGTTGACGCGCGAGAGCTTCTCCAGGTCGAGCTTGGAGATCAGAGTGCGGTGAATTTCCGCTTTGTAGTTTTCCAGATTCAGCAGTTCCACGTTTCACCTTCCATCCATTCGTATCGATCCCCATGCAGGAGCGTCATCCGAACAGCCTGAAGCCTTTCTTCTTGGGTTGTGTCGCGCGCTGTCCGCAGATGGAAACGGCCATCTGCCGGATCAGGCGGGCTACGGGGGAGTCGCCCAGGGCCAGCGGAGTGGCCGTGTTCTGCATCTGCCGGACGGCGGCATAGTCGTTGGGAATCTTCCAGGTTGCCGGCCGGGTGAGCGCCTTGGTGATGGTTTCGTCGGAGACGCCGAGGGCGCGCGGCTCGTAGCGGTTGATGACGATTTCCAGCTTCGGGCTGCCCACGGTGAAGAACTGGCTGATGAGGCGATTGGAGTTGCGCAGTTCGGGGATGCCGGCCTGGGTGACCAGGTAAATGGTGAAGGCTTCCCTGAAGAGGGCGGTATCGGTCAGGTCAAGCCGCGCGCCCACATCGACGATGACGTTGTCGAACTCCTGGCGGGCCACGCTGATCAGCTTGTCGATGGCCTCGTTGGTGGCGTGGAACTGGGGGAACTTGCCGGGAGCGGCCAGTACCGAGACGCCGGAGCTGTGCTTGATGATCAGCTTGTTGAGGAAGGCCGCATCGAGGCGGCCGGCATCCTGCAGGGCATTGACGGTGGAGTACTCGGTGACGATGCCGAGGTTGAGCGCGGCATCGCCGAGGGGCAGATCGAGATCGATCAGCAGTGTGCTCTGGCCGGACTCCTGGGCCAGCGAGACCGCGAAGTTGCAGGCCAGGGTGGTGACGCCGGCGCCGCCCTTCGCGCCCAGAAATACCAGAAGCCTGCCGCCCGTCTTACGTGTAATGCGGGTGTTGGCGCGGCGGGCGCTGGCCCGGACCAGAGCCTCCGCCATCGTGTTGTGAGCGAAGGGCGGGGTGAGAAACTCGCGGGCCCCGGAACGCATGCAGCGGACCAGCAGGTCCGGGTCGGGCTTCGACGAGAAGACCATGACCGTGGTCGCGGAGTTGGCGCAGATGCTCTCCACCAGTTCCAGGGCGTATTCGGGGTTGCTGTCCAGGTCGATGATGATGATGTCGTTGTGCTGCTCAATCAGGCGGGGCACATCGTCGAGGGTCGGCGGATAGGCCGAATACTCGCGGACCTCCGTTCCATCGCAGGAAAGCAGCGCCCGGGCGGCCTCTTTGCGGCGTTGCTCATCGGGACCGATCAGGGCAATCGACAGAACATCGGAACCAACGGACTGCGGAGCGCTGGCATCGAGGTAGTTTGCATTGTTCGGATTCATGTTTGAACTGCTCCCTGCTGCGTGCGCCGTTCCAATTGGAGTTGCCGGAAATCGAGTGGGTTGGCGCGGGTCATGCGTCCCACCATCCCGCAACTCAGTGAGCGAAGAAAGAAACCAACGTTCCAACCGCGATTGCCGGGGCGTACGGCATCTTGCGCTTCAGGTGGTCGCCCGTACCCTTGAACATGTCTTTGAGGAATCCTCCGAAAAGGGCCCAAATGAGAACCATAATGCCGCCCGCCATGGCGGTAACAACCAAGGCAATGAACAACTGGTTCGGGCCGATCCAGGCCCCGATTGCGGCCGCGAGCTTGACGTCGCCGGCGCCCATGCCGCCCATCCAGAACAGGAAGCCGTAAATCAAAAGTCCCAGTCCCAGCCCGGCAAGGCTATGGCCGAGCCCGTGCCAACCGTGGAGCCACGCGGAAGACACGAGCCCGACCACGAGGAATGGCACCACCAGCCAGTTGGGAATACGCCGATTGCGCAGATCCGTGAAGGTCGCCACGGCGAGAACAATCAGTGTTGGCCACCAGGCAAACGAATGCATTCCTCGAGCTCCTTGTTCCCTGAGCGTTCAGGGAACACTGGGATCAGAGCAATTGTCCAACCAAACTTCGCCAGACCCAAACACTTTGAATGGAGAGAGTTAACACGGGGGAAGCTGGCGAGTGTACACGGCTGTTTACTGATGGGCGGCAGCGGTGGTGCGCGGCGTATACAGTCCGGCGGGCACCGGCTGGGGCGGGGCCAGCGCCATTTTCGGGAACAGCCGGGGCAGATCGGCGATGGGCGCGGTGAGGAAACGGCGGCCGCCTAGGTCGACGCGGGTCAAGTCGTTGACGGGAAAGAGTTTGGCTACCGTTTCCAGGTATTTGACGTACTCCGGGTTGCCGGCTGGCAGCGGGAAGAAAACGAAGCGGGAACAACCGCTAGCAGGCAGGCCGGAGAGCAGAAAGGTATCGCGGCCCTGCATGGCGAAGATGCGGGTTCCCTCGGTCAGGCGGGCCTCGGGGTACTCGATGGTGAGGTAGCCCGGCAGGTAGTAGCCGGCGTGACGAAAGCCGAGGGTGTGGTTGTCGAAGGCGACGATCAGCAGGCTCGCGGGGGTGCCGAGCTGCGGCAACGCCGCCTGGGTGGCCTGCAATTCGGCCTCGAACTGGCGCACGGAGCGATAGGAGCAGTAGACCGGGAACGCCAGGAAAATGAAGATGTTAGCCAGAATGGCGGCGGCGATCAGGGTGAGCTTGAGCGGCCGGGGCCAGGCGGCGCGATCATACCAGTCTGCGGTCCAGGCGCCGAGCCAGACGCAGGCCGGAGCGGCCACCAGCAGCAGGTAGCCGCTGTTGACCAGCTTGAGAAAGATGAAGGTGAAGAAGCAGAGCGCGGGCACAATCCAGACAGCGGTGAAGATCTTCTTGCCCCTGGCGGCGGGCGCGGGGCTCGAAGCGGCCCCGAGCGGAGCCAGCACGGCGGCCCCAAAGCATAGAAAATAAATGAATACGATGGTCAGGGCGCGGGCGACGGAGGTGACCGGTGAGGAGTTGAAAACCGTGCCTTTGGAGGGCACCATGAGCCATAGGGACTGGAGGGCGGCGAAGTATGCGGCGGCGCCTCCGCTGGCCCGCAGCATGGGCAGGAACCACGCGCCCACGGTAAGCCCGAGAGCGAGAATTCCGGTCAGAATTCTGCGCATGGGCGCGCCGCGCAGAGAGAACAGAAACAGTGGCGCAAGAAAGACCAGGGAAGAGGGACGGATGCCCGCCGTAACGCCGAGGACAATGGCCGTGGGCACAATCAGGCGGTGGCTGCCGCGCTGGATGCGCCACGCCAGCAGGCCCACCAGGGCCGAGGCGGCTGCTTCCATGCTGTAAGTCAGGGCCACCGTGCCGTGGAACCACTCCAGCGGCGAGAACAGAAAGAGCAGACCGGCGAAAGTGGCGGCGCGCGGCGAGAACCACTCCAGGGCCAGCGCATAAATCAGGATGACGGAGGCCACGCTGGCCAGGATGCTGACCAGCACCAGGGCCAGGTTGGCGTCGTGGACCAGGGCGTTGACCAGCCGGCCCAGGCACACGTAGAGGAAGTAACCGGGAGGGTGCGGCTGATGGACACGGGGGTCAAAGCGGCCGATGCCAAGGGCGAAGTTGACCGAATCCAGGTCATAGAGGTAGCGGCTGCGGAAGGCAAAGCGGCTGACTGCGACGGCGCAGGCGAGCAGACACACCTCGAATTTTGCCCGAAAGGTCACAATTGGACTTTAGCAATTGGCAGGCCGCCTGGCGGAACCAGCCGCATGGAAACGATGAGGGGATACCATCCTTAGTTACCCGGAGGCCATGGAGATGCCACGAAGATGTTACTTGGAGTGTTCCCCTTCCGATGTTCTTTCCGAAGCGGAATGTTACCCGCGCTGGTGCCGTCCGATCTCCATCGTAAGTATGATTTAAATCAGTTGTTTAATGTCTGCAACCGTCGGCTTTCTTGCCCCCGCGGAGCGGCTTGCGCCCGAGCCTGCTTCCCGCCAGTCTCTGGGGAACTGCGCAGATTTGTCATGTAATATCGTTACCAATGTGGGATTGACCCCGCTCCTACTAGTCAGTACCTTAGAGGGGTCCTTCACATCCATGTTGTTTCGGTTGCCTCCGGGGGGGCGCGGTTTCACGTTCCGTCGCGGGAGGTTGCCTGGCGGATGGAGTCTGGCGTTACCGTCTGTCGCCTTTGTATATGTCACGAAGGTTGCATACGGCTAACCTGAAACTGCCATGGTATCCGTTTTGGGGATTGATGATCCTAGAGATACACGCCGATAGAACAAGCGGTTGTCAGGCGCGTTGCAAAAAGTGGGAAAGGTCGCCCATTCATGATCAAGATTGGTTTGTACTCGGAAGATCGAACACTGCATCCTCTTCTTTCGTCTGCCTTGGGAAAAGAGTTCCTGCTCCAACTGAAAACGGATCAGGAAGAGATGAATGACCTGGTTCTGGCCGGTGAGTGCGATGTTGTGATTCTGGATTTGAACTCCAATCACGAATCGCTTCAGGAGCGCATCGGGTTTTCGCGCAGCCTGATCTTCGCGAATGTTCCCGCGGTGGTGATGGCCGACGACGGGCTGCGTTCAACCGCCTTCGAGCTGGTGCGGACGGGCGCGTTCGGCTACTGCCGCAGGCCGCCCTCGATCCGCGACCTGAAGACCATGCTCAGCCGCGCCTATGAGAACTCGCTGCTCAAGCGGCGGTTGGAAGGCGTGCAGCAGCGCATGGAAGAGCCGGCCGCCTGCGATCAGCTGATCGGTTCGAGCCCGCAGATGAAGCGCGTGTATCAGATGGTGCACCGCGTGACGAATCTGAATGCCGCCGTGCTGGTGACCGGCGAAAGCGGCACCGGCAAGGAACTGATTGCCCAGGCCATCCACAATATGGGGTCGCGCGCGAAGAAGCCGTTTGTGGCTGTGTCCTGCGGCGCCATTCCGGAAACCTTGATTGAGGCTGAGCTGTTCGGCCATGAGAAGGGCGCCTTCACTGGCACCGTGGGCGCTCGCGAAGGCTACTTTGAGCAGGCCGCGGACGGCACCCTGTTCCTTGATGAAATTGGCGACCTGAGCCTGTTTACGCAGGTCAAGCTGCTCCGCGTGCTGCAGCAGATGGAGTTCAGCCGCCTGGGCAGCAGCAAGCTGACCCCGCTCAAGGCGCGGCTCATCTTTGCCACCCACCGCGATCTGTCTCAACTGGTGGCGGAAGGAAAGTTTCGCCAGGATCTCTACTACCGCATCAACGTCATGCGGATTGAATCGCCCGCGCTGCAGGAGCATCCGGAAGACATTCCGCAGATTGCCGATCATTTCCTGCGCCATTATTCGCGGATGTTCCAGAAGCCGATGGATAGCTTCGAGCCGGAAGCAATGAACCTCCTGCAGAGCTATCCCTGGCCCGGCAATGTGCGCGAGCTCGAAAACGCGATACAGCGGGCGATCGTGCAGGCCCCGGGGCTGACGATTCGGTTGGAAGACCTGGCGCTGACCCTGCCGGAAGAGGACGTTGTCGATAACGAAGACGTTGTCGATATCGGCGACTACCAGCCCGCCGGTTCGTTCGAACGGCAGTTGCGCGACTACAAGATCAAGCTCGCGGTGACGGCGGTTCGCGAGAACAACGGCAACAAGACGTTGGCGGCGCGCAAGCTCTCGATCTCGCGGGCTTATCTGCACCGGCTTATCCGCCTTGCCCCGCCCGATCAGATCTTCGAGCACGATCTGCAGGAGACAGTGAACGCCTGAGGTTCGCGTTCGCGGTTTCCGGTTGAGGATGCAGAGCTCTTCCAATTACTGTAGACAAGAAATCACCGGCCCAGGGCGGCTCTTCCCTCGAGGCAGAGCGCCCTGCTCCACGCCAGAAAGACTCGACGTATTGGAAATCCGTCCTGTGTCTGCGAACGTCCCCCTTTATCGAAGGATGTTTTCCTTCCAGGCAATGCTGGCCAGCGTGCTGCTGATCCTGGCAGTGCTCACCGTGCGTTCGCGCTTCGACGATCCGGACCTGTGGTGGAACCTCAAGACGGGCGAAGTCATCTGGACCACGCACAGCATTCCCGTCACCGATCTGTTTTCCTACACAACCAATCATCACGCGTGGGTTCCGCACGAGTGGCTGGCGCAGGTGGTCATCTACGGCGCCTATAGGTTCGGCGGGTTCTCCGGGCTCGAGCTTCTGTTGTGCGCGCTGACGGCCATCCTGCTGTGGGCTGGCTATGCGCTATGCACGCTCTATTCGGGCAACTCCAAGGTCGGCTTCGTGGGCGCGCTCATCCTGTGGATGTTTGCGACGGTGGGCCTGTCCATCCGCGCGCAACTGATCGGCTACATCCTCTTTGTTGTGGAGTTGCTGATCATTCACATGGGGCGCACGCGGAGTCCACGCTGGTTCTACTGGCTGCCCGCGCTGTTCGCGCTGTGGATCAACTGCCATGCGTCGTTCATCCTGGGCCTGGCGGTGGGCGTGGCGCTCCTTGCCGCCTCGTTTGTGCGCTTCGAAGCGGGTGCGATGCTGCCGGCGCAGTGGGACGCCAAATGCAGGCGCGCGCTGTCGCTCTCGCTGCTGCTCTCCTGCGCGGCGTTGTTTGTGAATCCGGTGGGCATCGAGCAAATACTCTACCCGGTGGACACCCTGCTGCACATGCCGCTTCTGGTCGGCAACGTCCAGGAGTATGCGCCGCTGAACATGACCGAGGCGCGCGGCATCGCCCTGCTGGCCATTCTGCTGACGAGCTTTCTGTTGCTGGCCATGCGCCGCGCGACGATGTACTGGGACGAGCTGATGTTTCTGGCCATCGGCACATGGATGGCGGTCAGCCACATGCGCATGCTGTTCGTCTTCGGCATTCTGGCGGCGCCGGTTCTTTCGCGCCAACTCGCCGCGCAGTGGGATGGGTACGACGCGGAAGGCGACCGCCCGGCCCTGAATGCCGTCTTCATCGCGCTGGCGCTGGTGGTGGTGTATTTCGGATTTCCCGGCAAAGCCAATCTCGAGGAGCAGGTGGAAGACGGGAGCCCGGTGAAGGCTCTGGAGTTTGTCAGGGCGCATCACTTGCAGGGACCCATGATGAACGACCACATGTATGGCGGCTACCTGATGTGGGCGGCGCCGGAGTACCCGGTCTTCATCGATGGGCGGACGGACGTCTTTGAATGGACCGGCGTGCTGCGCGAGTTCGGGGAATGGGCGACCTTGCAGACAGACCCGCATCTATTGCTGGACAAATACAAGGTGAACTTCTGCATTCTCACCCGCGAGTCGCCGATGATCCAGGTGCTGCCGCTGCTGCCCAACTGGAAGCTGGTCTACGAGGACAAGAACTCCGCGGTGATTGAACGGACTGCCCCATAAACCAGGTCTGAACTGGACAGGCTTTATGTGTGCGCGTTGTACTCGGCCGGCCCCGCCGGCACCAGTGCGCTGCGCTGCTTGCCATGGATGTACCAGCAGCACCAGTTGGTCTCGTGGGCCCCCTTGCCGGCGGGAGCAATCAGGTCGTTGTACATCACCTTGCCGCACAGGAAGATTTTTTCCGTCCAGCCTTCAATGCTCCTGAACTTCTCGTCCGACCCGCAGACGCTTTTCACTTCGTCACGGCTAAAGGTCTTCAGCGTGGCCGATTCGCCCGGAAGCAGTGTGATGGGAACGAACCGTGAGGCGGACTCAACCGGCTCGAACTCGGGCACTGGCGGCAGGTGCGCTTCATCGGCCGCAAACAGGATCTCGCCGTAAGCCGAAGTAATGGTCGCGGGCGACCGTCCGCGGTTGGTGGCGCTGATCTCAAAGCTGCTTTCCATGCCGCGCGCGGGCTTGGCCGTAACAACAATCCAGGGCCGCTCCGCGTGGATGATGGACTGGGCGTGCAACAGGGCCGCCTGGGCGGTCTCCGCGGCGGCGGTGGCAGCGGTTGCGGCCGCGCTGGCCGTCTGTTCGGCGGCGGCAGTGTGGCGCTCGATCTTCTTCAAGGTGGAGAGGGCCAGCATGACCCCGATGTATCCCAGCAGCACCAGCACTAGGGTAGCTGCCCACGCGATGCGATCGTGCAGGAGCCACTGGACCGGGGCGGGAGAGGGCGGAACGACGATGACGCGCGGCTGCTGGTCTTCGCAGGGAATGCCGTTGCAATCGTCCCTGGCCTGGCTCGGTGCGACCGGGTTGGCAGCCGGCACAGCGGCCTGGGAGGGATGAATCTGCTGTGCAGGATGAGCCTGCTGTGTGGGATGAACTAGCTGGGGGGGCGGCGTCGTTGCCTGCGCCGAGAGCAGCATGGGCGCTGAGGCCACTGTAAGGAGCACCGCGAACGTTGCCAGACCCTTTACGAGCATGGCGTCAATGTAACACACGGGGGGCCAGCAAGGACCGCCCGCCGTGGCGTGGCGTTGCGCCTGCGATGTGGCGCAGCGCGTCAGGCGGCCGGAGCGGCAAGATGCGCGTCGAGCACTTCAAGGAAGCGCGCCAGCCATGCAGGATGAGCCGTCCAGGCAGGGCCTGTGACCAGCTTGCCATCGACCACAGCGTCGAAGAAGTCCACGGCGACAAAGGTCCCGCCGGCCAGTTCGACTTCCGGAGCGCAGGCCGGGTAAGCGTTGAGTTTGCGGCCCTTGAGCACGCCGGCGGCGGCCAGCAGTTGAGGGCCATGGCAGAGCGCGGCGATGGGCTTCGAGGCCTGGTCGAAGTGGCGCACCATGTCGAGGACCTTGGCGTTGAGGCGCAGATACTCCGGCGCGCGCCCGCCGGGGACCACCAGAGCGTCATAATCGGCGGGATCGATCTCATCGAAGCTCGCATTCAAGGTAAAGTTGTGCCCGCGCTTCTCTGTGTAGGTCTGGTCGCCTTCAAAGTCGTGGATGGCGGTGCGAACCTGTTCGCCCTTCTTCTTGCCGGGACAAACGGCATGGACGGTGTGACCCACCATCTGCAGCGCCTGAAACGGAACCATGATCTCGTAGTCCTCAACAAAATCGCCGGCCAGCAGCAAAAGCTTTGCGGATCTCATCGCATCTCCTCCCTCACAAGTTTGCCATAATCCGCTCACCCGCTGGCCGGTTGCTTCATGAAATTCGTGATATGAGCCATGCTTCGAAGCTTGCGCGCAGGCGATACAATCTGAGCGAATCAATTGCGGAAGAAAGAGACGCGGGATGACGGAAAAGGTGAAACTGGATCGGCGGAATTTTCTCAAGCAGGCGGCCGGCGCGGTGGGCGCGGCCACACAGGCCGGCAATCTGCACGCACTGGCGCAGGAGCAGCCTGCGCGCAACGTGCAGGAGCACAGCCCGGCGCATGCGGACGCGAGTTATCCGCGGCGCTTTCGCGGGCGGCAACTGCGCATGATTTCGTTTCCGCTGGGCGGTGTGGCCGCGGGCAGCATCGGCCTGGGCGGGCGCGGGCAGTTGGTGAACTGGGAGATATTCAACCGGCCCAACAAAGGATTCCGGCCATCGTATGCGTTTCCGGCCATCTGGGCGCAGGCGGGCAGCGGCAAGCCGGTGGCGCGCGTGCTTGAGTCGCGCATTCTGCCTCCGTATGAAGGGCAGGATGGGCTGGGCTCGAGTAATGTCCCTGGGTTGAGCCGCCTCGAGTCGGCCGTGTTCACCGGTGAATACCCGCTGGCGCACATCGACTTCGAGGACCGCTCGCTGCCTGTAAAGGTGGAACTGGATGCCTTCTCGCCTTTCATTCCGCACGAGGCGGACGACTCGGGGCTGCCGGTGGCGATTCTTCGCTATCGCGTCACCAATCCCGGACACGAGGCGGCCAGCGTGGGCATTGCATTCTCCATCGAGAATCCTGTGACCACGAAGTTCGGCAACGGCGGGGCGGCGCAACAGAAGACGGATGAGGGACGGCGCAACGAATTCCGCGCAGGGCAGGGAATTGCGGGCCTGACGATGAGCAATCCTGCGCTGGCAGCGGACGACCCGATGCGGGGAGAGATCGTGCTGGCCGCGAGCGTAAAGGATGGCGCGGAGATTTCGCACTGGGAGGGATGGCCGGAAGGCCGCTGGTGGAATGCGCCGCTGCATTTCTGGGATCGGTTTGCGAAGACCGGCGATCTGGCCGCGCAGCCGGAGCCGCACAACTCCGTTGGCGTGCTATGCATGAAGCGAACGATTCCCGCGGGGCAGTCGGCGAGCTTTGAATTCTTCCTTGCGTGGAGGGTTGCGAATCGCACCCCGGAGTGGATTGGATGGGATGCGCCGGAAGGCGAGGGCAAGACCGTCATCGGCAACTTTTATTCCGCCCGCTTCAAGAGCGCGTGGGAGGCGGCCGAATACACCGCGGAACACTTGCCGGATTTGGAGGCGCGGACGCGCATGTTTACCGGTGCAATGCGCGCCAGCACGCTGCCCGCGGCGGTGAAGGAAGCGGCCTGCGCCAACCTCTCCACGCTGGCGACGACCACATGCTTCCGCACCGCGGACGGCGAGTTTCACGCCTGGGAAGGCAGCGACGACACAGGCGGCTGCTGCTTTGGCAACTGCACGCATGTCTGGAATTACGAGACGGCGACCGCGTTCCTGTTTCCGCAGTTTGCCCGGTCCCTGCGGCGCAGCGCCTTCGGCTACTCGATGGACGATGCGGGAGCGATTCACTTTCGCCAACTGCTGCCGGAAGGCAAGGGGCGCTCCGGGTTTGCGGCGGCGGACGGGCAGATGGGGCAGATCCTTCACGCCTGGCTGGATTGGAAAATCTCCGGCGACGCCGCGCTGCTCAAGAGCATCTGGCCGCGCGCGAAGAAGGCGCTCGAATTCGCCTGGGTTCCCGGCGGATGGGATGCGAATCGCGATGGCGTGATGGAAGGCGTGCAGCACAACACCTACGACGTGGAGTTCTACGGGCCCAATCCGCTGTGCGGAATCTATTATCTCGGCGCGCTGCGTGCGGGCGAGGAGATGGCGCGCGCGGCTGGCGACGCGGGCTCGGCGGAGACTTATCGAAAATTGTTCGAGCAGGGAAGCAGATGGATCGACGCGAACCTGTTCAACGGCGAGTTTTATGTGCAGAAGGTGCGCGGATTTCGCAAGGACGAGATTGCCAGCAACCTGCGCAGCGACATGGGTTCCGAGAACACGGAGGCGCCGGAGTACCAGGTGGGCGGCGGTTGCCTGGCCGATCAGCTGATTGGCCAATACCTGGCGGAGGTTGGAGGCATGGGGCCTTTGGTCTCGCCGGAAAATATTCGCCGCACGCTGCGCTCGATTTACAACTACAACTACAGGCCGACGCTCAAGGGCCACGATAACGTGCAGCGAACCTATGCGCTGAATGAAGAAGCCGCGGTGTTGGTTTGCGACTACGGAAAAGCCGAGCGTCCGCACATCCCCTTTCCGTATTTCGCTGAGGCGTGGACCGGACAGGAGTACCTGGTTGCGGCGCTGATGATGAACTGGGGCATGGTGAAGGAAGGCGTGGAGTGCGTGCAGAACATTCGCGCGCGCTACGACGGCGAGAAGCGCAATCCGTGGGACGAGCCGGAGTGCGGCCACCATTATGCGCGCGCCATGTCCTCGTGGTCCACCGTCGTTGCGCTGAGCGGATTCCTCTACGATGGCGCGGCAGCATCCGTGGTGGCCGTGCCAAAGATTCCGCGCGACAACCTCGAGTGTTTCTGGTCGACGGGAACGGGATGGGGCACGTTTTCGCAGCGCAGTCAGGACGGGCAAATTACTTTCACGATCAAGGTGCTCAGCGGGAAACTTGCCTGCCGCTCCTGCGAGATCGCCGCGGTAGGCACCGCGGCTTCGGTCGAAACTTCGGGGAAGTTGCTGGAGAACCGCGTGGAAAGGCGCGCGGAGCGCATGATCGTGACTCTTGCGCAGACCTTGACCCTGGCTGTGAGCGGCGAGATCGCGATCACGGTGCGCGCATGAGCTCGAACTCGCACGAGAAGAGGCCGTGGATTGTGATGGTCGGCGGCTTTCTTGGCTCGGGCAAGACCAGCCTGATTCTGGCGGCGGCGCGCCAGCTCGAGCAGCTCGGCATGCGCTGCGCGGTCATCCTCAACGACCAGAGCTACGGACTGGTGGACACGCGCCAGGCCAATGCACAGGGTGTGCTCGCCAGCGAAGTCACCGGAGGATGTTTTTGTTGCCGGTTTTCGAACCTGATCGAGGTGATCGAGGAACTGCGGGCGAGTTGTCCGGATGTGATCTTTGCCGAGCCGGTGGGCAGTTGCACCGACATCTCGGCAACGGTCTTCGGGCCTCTCCGCGAGGGGTTCGATGCGTATCGCGTGGCGCCGTTCACCGTGCTGGTGGACCCGGCCCGCGCCGCTGCGCTGCTCAGTGAAGATGCGGACCCGGACCTGGCCTTCCTGTTTCAAAAGCAGTTGCAGGAGGCCGACCTGGTTTGCATGAGCAAGGCCGATCTTTATCCGCGGGCGGCAGGCATTGCCGGCGTGGCAACGCGCGGCCTGAGCGCGAAGACAGGGCAAGGTGTTCAGGAGTGGCTGGATGAGATTCTGTTCGGCGCTCTCGAGGCTGGCGGGACGACACTGGAGATTGACTACGCGCGCTACGCCCAAGCAGAGGCGGCGCTGGCGTGGATGAACCTGAGCTTTACGCTTGAGCCGCCCGCGCCCATCTCACCTGCTCTGGCGGTGGGGCCGCTGCTGGATGCGTTGGACGAGGCGCTGACCGCGGCCGGAATTTCGATTGTGCATCTGAAGATTTTTGACAGTTCGCCCGCGGGCTGGTTGAAGGGGGCGATTTGCGCCAACGGCGAAGAGCCGAAGGTAGAAGGAGATCTTGATTCCTCCCCTTCCATGCGGCATGAACTCCTGCTCAATCTGCGCGCCAAGGGTTGCCCCGGCGAAGTGCGGCAGATCGTAGAACGGCAGTTGCGCCAACTGCAAGGCAGCATCGCCGCCATCCGGCTGGATTGCTTCAGCCCAGCCGCGCCCAAACCCGAGCGGAGAGTGGTCCGGTTGTTGCACCCGACCCGAATCACCTCTTCCCGGCGGAAACGCTTGACTGGCTGAAGATGGAAATCACCCTCGTCACAAAGCCGCTTGAGGTTGCCCCCGCATCGTGATCGTGCCCATCTCCATCGCCGAAGAAGTGGCAGAGCCCAGCGAGAAGCTTCGCTCGGCCTATCTCTGGATGGCGGCCTCGGCGGCAGCGCTGGGCGGCCTGCTGTTTGGCTATGACTGGGTGGTGATCGGCGGGGCAAAGCCTTTCTATGAGCGGTACTTCCAGCTCAATTCACCCTCTCTCCAGGGGTGGGCCATGAGCTGCGCGCTGATTGGATGCTTGGTCGGCGCTGTCTCCTGCGGGGGCCTGAGCAGCCGCTTTGGCAGGAAATGGCTGTTAACTCTGGCCGCGCTCGTCTTTGCGTTTTCGTCCATCGGCACCGGTCTCGCCGGCCACTTTGGTGCGTTCGTGGCGTGGAGAATGCTCGGTGGTTACGCAATTGGTCTTGCCTCCGGCATCTCGCCCATGTACATCGCGGAAATCTCTCCGGCTCGCTTGCGCGGGCGGCTTGTTTCCCTCAATCAGTTGGCCATCGTGTTCGGAATCCTGCTGGCTCAAGTGGTGAACTGGCTCATCGCACGGCCCGTGCCGCCCGTCTCCACAGCGCATGAGATTCTAATCTCGTGGAACGGCCAGTGGGGATGGCGCTGGATGTTTGCGGTCACCGCAGTTCCCTCCCTTCTGTTTCTTGCGGCAACGTTCCTGGTGCCTGAAAGTCCGCGCTGGCTGGCAGCAAAGGGCCGTGATCGACAGGCCTTGAATGTGCTTGAGCGTCTGGGCGGGCCGGCTTATGCGGCCAGGGTGCTCAAGGACTTCAAGATGGCCAGCGCGGCGCAACCGCGCTTGCCTCTGTTCCGCGAGTTGGCCGCACCGGGCATGGCCGGGGTCCTCGTCCTCGGTGTGGTCCTTGCCGTTCTTCAGCAGTGGTGCGGCATCAATGTCATCTTCAACTACGCGCAGGAGATCTTTGCGGCGGCCGGGTACGAGGTCTCTGACATCCTCTTCAACATCGTGGTCACGGGCGCCGTCAACGTGGCTTTCACGCTGATAGCGCTCGCCGCCATTGATCGTTACGGCAGGCGGTTCCTGCTGCTCACGGGCGTCTCCGGACTGGTGGTCATCTACACTGCGTTGGGCGCGCTCTACCATCTGCACCTGCATGGCAAGCCCATGCTGGTGCTGGTTCTTGCGGCCATCGCCTGCTATGCCATGTCCCTGGCCCCGGCCACCTGGGTCGTGATTTCAGAAATCTTCCCCAACCGCATTCGCGGCGGCGCCATGTCCATCACCGTCACCGCGCTGTGGACGGCGTGCTTCCTGCTTACCTACACTTTTCCCCTTTTGAATGCCAGACTGGGCGCGGCGGGCACGTTCTGGACGTATGCGGCCATCTGCCTTGCCGGATTGCTCTTTCTCTTCTTCCGCCTGCCCGAAACAAGAGGAAAGACCCTCGAACAGATTGAGAACGATTTGCGATGGGGCAAGTCATAGGAGAATCGCCATGCTTACAGGACAAGCGGCAGCGGATCGAGCTGCGAAGACTCATCGCAGGCTGATTGTTCTGGCCTCGCTGCTGATGCTGTTCATCCCTGCTGTGGCCGCAAACAGCCAGCCAACGAGAATAGTTCTGGATGGAAACAGCAAGGGCAGACTCTTCGATGGCCTTGGGGCCGCGAGCGCCGGAGCTTCCTCGCGCCTGTTGATTGACTACCCGGAACCGGAGCGAAGCCAGATTCTGGATTACCTCTTCAAGCCTGGTTATGGGGCGGCGCTGCAGAATCTCAAAGTGGAGATCGGCGCGGATGTCAACTCCACCGATGGCTCTGAGCCTGGCCACATGCGCACCCCTTCGGACCACGACGCGACGCGCGGCTACGAGTGGTGGTTGATGGCCGAGGCCCACAAGCGCAACCCAAACATCGTTCTTGAGATTCTCCCCTGGGGAGCGCCGGGATGGGTCGGCAGCGATACGTTGTACACGGCAAAGATGGCCGCGTATGTCGCCGACTTTATCAAGGCCGCGAAGCGCGACTACTCGGTCGACTGGCGGTTCATCTCGCTCCGGATGATC
>VFSW01007602.1_pt1 | contig 15702 bp, 16 predicted proteins | sample 5358111 | NCBI WGS metagenome assembly VFSW01 (sample SAMN11554181, study PRJNA540505) | mine drainage metagenome | isolation source: sediment from site ElyBrook_90M | place: USA: Ely Copper Mine, Vershire, VT | collected 2017
TGTTCCACCCAAACCACGCCGGCAGGGCTGCCGTCCCGGGACTGCCCGCCGCCGCCCGCGCGGCCCGGTGCCCTGGGCCGCGCGCTGGAGCTGAACCAGCCATGGGCGCCGGGCCTTTACCGCGACGTCGCCGGGATCGTTCGTCTTCCCGATGGAACCCTGGCCTTCGGCGACGAAAAACCGATCGAATTCGTTCTACGTATGGCAAGGGTTCCCAAGGCCGACTTTGGCGACGAAATTGCATCGAATAACGGATTGACCGACAAACTATTAGACGAGATCGGCGACACCGTCGCCGGATACCATCGGGGCCTTCCACCGGTCCATGGCAGCGATTTTGCTTCTTCCATGCTGCGGATTACCGAAGGCAACGCAGTGTCGGCGCGTGCCGCCGGACTTCCCGATTCTGGTTCTTGGATGCAACGAATGACTTCGGCGATCGGCACCCGCCACGCGTGGCTTTCAGCGCGGGACCGGGATGGTTTCGTGCGCCGCTGCCATGGCGACCTGCATCTGGGAAACATCTGCCTGTGGCAAGGGCGCCCGGTGCCGTTCGACGCGCTGGAGTTCGATGAAAAGCTGGCAACCATCGACGTAGCATACGACCTGGCGTTTCTGCTGATGGACCTGGACCGCCGCGCCGGCCGGGCGGCGGCCCCCCGGACGATGAACCGCTACATGGCACGCACCGGCGACACCGACGCCCTGGGTGGATTTGCGATCTTTCTGTCGCAGCGGGCGGTGATCAGGGCGCATGCGATGGCCGCGATGAACCAAGACGGAACCGCTTACCTGGCGGCGGCGGCCGACTACCTGACCCCGGCCGAACCCGTGGCAATCGCGGTCGGCGGGTTGCAAGGCACGGGCAAATCGACGCTGGCCCGGGCGCTGGCACCGGATCTGGCGCCCGCTCCTGGCGCGGTGATTCTGCGCAGCGACGAAATACGCAAGCGCCTGTTCGGCGTCGCCCCCGAACAGCGCCTGCCGGCCGGCGCGTACTCCGCTGAATCGAACGCCGCAGTGAACGCGATGGTCATCGCAGCGGCCGGAACCGCCGTCCGTTCGGGCCATTCGGCGATTGTCGATGCCACCTTTTTGGATATCGGCATGCGAGACGCTCTTTGTGCCGAAATCGCTAAATATGGCGTTTCGTTCAAGGGATTTTGGCTAAAGGTACCCATTTCATTACTTGAAGAAAGAATCTTGTCGCGGGTTGGCGATGCCTCCGACGCGACAGTCGATGTACTACGCCGTTCGGCTTCGGCCGATCCCGGGGCGGGGGATTGGATACCGATCGACGCGACCGACAGTGCAGCCGCCTTGGCAAGCGTGCGGCAGGCTACCGTGTCGAGGTGATCACCCGCGGCAGCGCCGAACTGCTGGCGACCGGCAGCGAAGAAACATTCCAGACGCGCACGCCCGATGGAACCGAGGCTCCGATCGCGATGATGCGCCAGCGCGGCGGTTCGTCAGGCACCGGTTCGCCCGGGGCGTCTTTCCATAGTGCCAGAACGCGGTCCCGGTATTCCGTCCGCCGCACCTCGGTCGCGGAATGATACAATCCGATCGCACCTGGCCAATCGCCGGTTCGATCGTGCAGTTCACGCAGAAACCTGGCAGCGTAGTTAGCGTTCTCGGCCGGGTCCAATGCCCGATCCAGCGACGGGAACGCATCGGGATGGTAGCGCATGCTGATCTGGAAGCAGCCAACGTCGATATTCGCCGGTTTAGGCGAACGGACCCGCGTCAAAGCATTCAATGCTTCGACTTTGTTCGGGTACACCTCGGCCGCACCATCGACATTCGCGGTCCATGGCCATTGTGCGCTTTCGGCCTTACCGATCGCCGCCAAAATTCCCGACGGCAAACCGAACGTCTGCTCCGCCGCCTGCCCCACCTGCTGACAGACGGACCGGTCATCGGCAGGCTGAGCCTGCGCGGCGGTTATCGACGCCAGGATTCCGATCCGCGCCAGCCATCGAACCGAACGCCAGGACATTATGCGTGCGCCAGGCGTCCCCGCCGGACCGCCGTGGCCGGGGCCGCGGGCATGACGGGTTCTTGCATCGAGACATTGAGTTTGTACCCGAACCCCCACACGCTTTCGATCGCATCCGCCAGTCCGTGCGGTGCCAGGCGCTTGCGCAGACGGCACAGTACCACGTCGATGGTTTTTGCCTCGGGATAATCGTCGGTTCCGTACAAATGGGCCATACAGGCGGTTTTACTGACAGCCGATCCTCGCTTGAGTACCAGGAATTCCAGCAGCAGGTATTCCTTGGGTCCAAGGCGCAACGGCTGCGTATCGATCCGAGCCTCCCGGGCAACCAGACTGAGTTCGAGGCGTCCGAACCGAAGGGAGGATTCGGTATGGCCATAGCCGCGCCGAACCACGGCCCGGATCCGCGCCATGATTTCCTCGATACCGCACATTTGCGTGAGGACATCGTCCGCGCCGAGGTCGAGGGAGGTAATTTTCATGCGTGGATCAAGAGATGTTGTAATCCCGATAATCGGGATTCGCGAAACGGCCCGAATCTCACGAATTAGGTCGAAGCCCGATGTTTTGCGCAGGTCTAAATCCGCGAGAACCACATCGAACTCGTATAGTTCTATAAACGAAATCGCTTCTTCGAGCGTATCTACGCGTTCCCGGTGGAATCCATTGCGCTCCAAGTCGCCGGAATCCTGGTCTCGCCGCAAGGGTCGGTCACCTACCTGAAGGATCAGCATGTTTCGCTCCTTATTGATATCGAATGTTACCGCTTTGAGACTTTTAGCGAAACTGGCCAGATGGCCAGAAATGGGTAGCCAATAGTCGCCAAATGGCCGATTGTATTCTCCATCGAAATATGGTCGTTTACGTTACCAATAGAGATACGGCGAAAGTCGTAGAAAAAATGGTTTGCATCAAAAAAATATTACCGCACGAAGCTCTTTCCCGCGAACTGAGCAGTCTCCGGACACCGCGGCTGGGCGAGCGCGCGACCGTTGCGATTTTGGTGGGGATAACCGCACCGGTTGTTGCCATGGCTGTCGCGCTTGGAATCGAGGTCAGCGGATGGACCGTAATGAAACAACGCATGCAACGCGCTGCCGATATCGCGGCGACGGCGGCAGCGGAGTCGTTTTTGAACGGTGCTTCAGCACAAAAGGCCGCGCTCTACGGCGCTTATATCGCCGAAATGAACAATGTCCCCGGAGCGACGTCCCGAACCTGGTCCGCAAGCGCAACCGGTGGAACGCTCAGCGACAATGATATTTCGATCGTCGTTGCAACCGGGGCCGGAATCATCAACCCCTCGGACACAACATTCGCGGTCACCGTCCAAACGCCCGCACCGACAGCGTTCGTAGGGTTCGCGTTCCCGGGCGGAATAACCAAAACCATCACCTCGTCAGCAATCGCGGAAATCGCGACTTCTGCCGGTACTGGCGGCCAACCATGCCTGCTGACCCTGCAGGACTACGGCGGCGGCACCACGACCGGGTATGGAATCACGGTGTCCGGCGCGTCCGAAATTTCAGCGGAAAGCTGCACCATTCGATCCGACGACGGTATATCCGTCGATGGCAGCGCCGAAATCAACGCCGGGTATGTCTTTGCATCGGGCACTATTTCAGCGTCCGGTGCCCCGTCGATCGAGGCATCGGGGATTTATGCCTCTAACTACTCCGGCAACGGCAGCCCGCAGATAAGTCCCAAGGTCACGATCGAACCTGTACCGCAGATTACCGACCCCTATGCGACATCGTCGGTGATGCAAGCTGGCTTTGCGAGTGCCGCGGCATGCAGCGGCGGAACCGCATACAGCCCGGCCGGGTGGCCCGCCCCGACTTCTCAGACAATTTCGCCGGGCTGTTACAGCAGTATCTCGATCGGGGCCAACTTTCAGATAACAATGAAGCCCGGGGTTTATTATGTGGACGGCGCTATAAGCGTGGGCGGCAGCGGCGGATTAGAAGGATCTGGCGTCACGATATTCAGCAATGGAACCCTGGCAATTTCCGGCGCGTCGGAAGTGTCCCTCAAGGCACCGAAAACCGGAACCACATCCGGGATCGCGTATGCCAGCAATGCGACGGCGGCTGCGTCGCTCAGCGGAAGCGGCGAATTCTCGTTTACTGGTTTGTTCTATTATCCCAATGGCGCCGTCAACGTCAGCGGCGCATCGACAAGCGGAAGCGACGACGGCTGCGGCGAGATGATTGTCAAAAGCGCCAGCTTCAGCGGCAGCACCTCGCTTTCCGCCGAGTGCGACTCCTATGGCTTGTTGCCGTTCAGCGCGATGCCGGGGAAAAGCTCGGCAACCCTGGTTCAATGAGGTCCGCCATGCGGTTTCCAGTATTTGCCCGTTGTGTCCCCGCCGCCCGCGATAGCCGGGGAACAGCCTTGATCGAATTCGCGATCACCGCACCCGTCGTTGCCTTGTTCCTGGCCGGCGCCGCCGATTACGGCCTCGCGGAATGGAGCCGGACCTGCCTTTCAAATGCGATCTCGCAAGCCGGGTACTACGCTTTTCGTCAGGGAACCACGGTCTCGACAGCTAACATCGCCGCGGTCATTCAAAATGCGTATCCGCTGACCGCATCGCCGCCCGATCCGCTGTCCGCGGCGGTGTCGGCGGTTACGGTCTCCTTTCCGCCCAGCGGCTCCACCGGAGTCGCGTGTTACTGTCCATCCGGTACACCGGCGACCCTGGGCGCAACCGTCTCCTGCGCCTCGACCTGTCCCGACGGAACTATCCCCGGATCGTATATCCAAATCAGGGCAACCTACACGCTGAAGGGGAATTTCCGTCTGGCGAGCAGTCTGTCCCTTAACGGAGACCAAATTTCCGATACCGTCGTGGTGAGGCTGAAATGAGCCGGCTTTTTTTCAAGCAGACCAAAGCCTCGACGATCCCCGAAGCCGCGATCGTGCTCGCCCTGCTGCTTCCCATGCTGCTCGGCAGCATCGAAATCAGCCTGATGATGTGGACCAAGGGCACGATGCAGTCGATCGCCGCATTGTCCGCCCGGTGCATCGCCACCAATTCGACCAACTGCACCGCCAATGCCAGTTTTCCAACCGCCGCGCTCCGCACCCAGAATTACGCGCTGACAATGGCGAATTCCCTGATCTTTCAGGCCAAAATCACCGCGGCGAACATAACGGTGACGACCGCGACGACCTGCAATAACGGGCCGGGGCAATACGATGTCGTGTCGATTACCTACTCCGATTGGGTCGGCGCGATAATCTATCCGCTCAGCGGGCGCACCGACAAGCTGACAGCCTGCTATCCGATCTAATTATTCGTCTTCCGTTCGTTGGAATGAGTTGTTTCGTTGCGGGTTTTGTTGCAATATCGGCTTTGGATCGAAACACTTCGAAATCCGCGATGGGGACAATATGGACAGCTTCGTCGCTGGAAGCCGGCAAATCAGGGTCTTGATTGTTGACGAACAGCCGCTGTTCCGTCTGGGCCTTTTGAATTTTCTAGAATCCGCCTACCCGCATTTGGACATCGCCGAATCCGATTCGGTGCAAAACAGCCGCGGTCTCTTGTGGGAAGGGGCCGTGGATCTGCTGTTTATCGACAGCTACCTTCTGGGACAGGAAGCGTTACAAGGCCGGACCTCCGCCAACTGCCTCAGCCTGGTTTCCTGCATCGTCGCCATTACTCCGAACAGCGATCCCATCGTGACAACGGGTTGTCTAGGCGCGGGCGCCCGCGTCGCATTCGCCAGAACAGACCAGCCAAGCAGGATACTGTCGGCTATCGATATCGTGGCGGCGCGCTTCGACCGCGAACAGGCTTCGAAAGCAAGCGCCGACCTGGCCTCCGCGCCAGCTCCGGAAGCGGAAATTCTCAATCTAACCGCAAGACAAGTCGATGTACTGCGACTGCTGGCGACCGGCCAGTCCAACAAGGTGATCGCCCGCGATCTGGGACTGTCGGTTTCGACGGTAAAGGTTCACCTCAATACCGTGTTTCGCGCTCTTGGTGCCCGTAACCGCGTCGAAGCTGTCGTTCGCGCCCGTCCGTTTCAGGGCAGCATGCCGGCCGGCTGAATTATGACGCCGGACAAACCGGCGCAGCGGACTGGTCGTCGCGAACATGGATAACCGCCACCTTGTCGGTGTAGATCCGGTGCCACCCCGGCGTGCGGTCCAATAGGGACGGAACAACGGTATTCGGTCCAAACATTGTCAACTCAACGCCATAGCGGCAGAGCACACTGTTCAACAAATCGCCCTTCGATCGAACAATGGACAGATAGGTGTCCAGAAAGGCATCGCCATACAAATCCGCTCGGCCGTCGATGAAGGGTTTGATACCATTGAATATTAGCAGCCCGCCGAGACCATACTCGTTGAACACCGGCTTGGCGCGCAATTCCGCCGGCACACTCGCCAGCGCCTCCGCTGCATAACTGTCGTCGCCGACACGATCCAATGGCAGTCCGATCCGGAACGCCAGCGACAATATGGCCGCCGCCCCGGCGAGCCCGACCGGAATCCATTGCGGAATCCGGAGTTTCAACGGCAGCAGCGGCGATACGGCCTTCCCGAGCGGATCCGCGATCAACAGCGGGACCAGTATTCCGAACAACTGTACATTCCGTACGTGCTGCATGGTTGAGAATACCAGACCGGCGAGTAGCAGGACGCGGAATCTCGGCAGCCGCAATGTGCCGGTCAGCCCCAGATACAGCGCGACCAAGATGGAAACCGTCACCCCATCCAGATGACTGAAGTCGGTCGGCTTCCATTCCATTATTTGATACAGATTCCGCATCGACATCAGGCGAAACGGAAACAGCAATGTGCCGATCCCCATCGGAGTGACAGCGGCGGCGGCAACCGCACCGGCGACGAACAGGCCCCATCCGCGGAACACAGCCGGGCGATCGGCGTCCGCATCGAAAAATGCCTCGGTCCCCAATGCCGCTGCCAGCACCAGTCCTAGCATGAAGCCGCCGTGCAGGTTCGCCCACAGCGTCATCGCCGGCAGCAGCCATAACGACGGAACTCGCCGGTTGGCGCGGGCGGATACCAGGCCGATCGTCCACAGCGCCACCATCGGCAGCGCAATCGCATGCGGGCGCGACAAGAGCGACGGAGCGGCGCAGCTAACAGTCAGCAAAATCAGCATGACCGAGAAATCCAGCCGGACCCGGCGGCGAAGGTAAAAAGCAACAAGCCCGATCGCGCTGGCCGCCGCGGTGGCCGTCAGGATCATCAGGCCGTTCCACCCGGCCCAGCCGTATGCGATCGACAAGGCTACTTCGGAAAGCCACTCATGGGCCATCCAGGGCTTGCCCGCGGCAGTATAAGAAAAAGTATCCAGCACCGGCACCGCGCGGTGAGCTAGAATCCAGTCTCCGACCGAGATATGCCATAAGGTATCGGTGTCGCGCAAAAGCGCCGGCAGCCAAAGCGCGCCGGCGAAGATCGTGGCCGCAACGATCCAGGCAAAAGCCGTCGCTGCCGGCAGCGAACGGGCCGAGGCCGCCTGCCTGAAAGGCTGAAAGCCAGTCAACGAAAGAGACATGGGCGTCCTCGACGATCGCACGCGGTTAGGTCTTGCGGAAACGTTATGACAGCCGGCCACCTACGAAATGGTTACAGATAGCCAAATCGCGCCATCCGGCGGTTTTCGTTCGGACCCCGACAAAAATTTTTATTTGAAAGTAGTTTGTAACCGGGGTCGGCGTTCAATCCGATTGCGACATCGAACTTGACACGAATTACCTCGGGTCGGGTGGCGAGTGAAGCCAAACACAGGCAAGGAGACTAGTGACATGGACTACATTAAGCTGAAGCTGCTGGGTCTTGGCGTTGACAAGCGCGCCGTGACCGCCCTGGAATACGCAATGATCGCCAGCCTGATCGCCGTCGCGGCGGTCACCATCATCACTGGCGTTGGCACCAAGCTGAGCACGACCCTTAGTTCGATCAGCTCGGCCCTGTAAGCCTGGATTCGACGAGTATCGCGATTGCCGGTGCGGCCTGACCCGCCGCGCTGGCCATCCGATCGAAGCGTCCGCTGGCGAAGCAAGGTGGATCATGATTCACAACTGTATTCTGCTGCTGACGCCCGCTTTGAAGATCGCCATCGCCAGCCTTGTTCTTCTGGCCGCTATGCGCGACATCGCGAGCCGTACAGTACCGAACTGGATCCCGCTCGCAATGGCGGTTCTCTGCTCTGTGCTGGCCGCCGCCAGCGACCGGGCGATCTTCGGTCTGGGCTTCGGCCTGGCGGTGTTTATTACTTGCTTCGTCTTCTGGAACCGCGGCTGGATGGGCGGTGCGGATGTGAAGCTGCTTGGCGCCGCCGCCATCGCCGTCGCCCCGATGGATGTAGAGGCCTTCCTGCTGGGCGTCACCTTGTTCGGCGGCGTGTTGTCCCTGGCCTATCTGACCGGCGGGCGCTTCGTGCCCCGCCCCTCCCCCCGGCGGCCAAGGTCGCTGATTTCCAGGGTTCTGCGGGTTGAATCATGGCGTATCCGCCACCGCGGCCCACTACCCTATGCCTGCGCCATCGCGGCTGGAACCCTTTTCGTATTGAGCTAGTACAATGGTCCTGCGAGTCACCTTTTTTGCCCTGATGGCACTCGGTCTCCTCGGCCTCGGCTTCATCGGCTTCGCGGCCTCCAGGCCGACGCCGCAGGCCACAGTCAATGCCCCACCGCCGCCCGTTACTGCCCGAATCCTGACTGCCGCCCGGGACATCCCCGCCGGCAGCCTGGTAAAGCCAGGCGATCTGGCCAGCAAAGAGGTCCCTATCGCCAGCGTACTGGCCGGATCGACCATGGATACCGACGAAGAACGCCACGGTATCGTTGGCGCGATGCTGCGCCGCCCGATGAACGCAGGCGAACCTATTCTGCTCGCCGATGCATTGCGCCCGGGCGACCACGGCTTCCTGGCGGCGGTGCTGAAGGGCGATATGCGGGCCGTCACCATCGGCGTGGATGCGATCACCAGCACCGCCGGACTGATCTGGCCCGGCGACCGCGTCGATTTGATCCTGACCCAGCACATCGGCGCCGCCGCCCTGCCGCTCGGCCGCCGGGTGGTCGCGGAAACCGGCGTCGCCGCCATCCGCGTCATCGCCATCGACCAGCGAATGGTGGAAGGCGCCGCGAACGGCGGCCCCACGCCAGACGCCCGCACCGTGACCCTGGAGGTCAACAAGGACCAGGCGCAGGCCGTGCAGGTCGCGATCCGCCTGGGGCGCCTCTCGCTTAGCGTAAGGCCCGCGGATGGCATCTCCACCGAGGCGACGCGGCATCCAACGCCCGTCACCACGTTCGCGTCCGATGTTTCGCCCGCTTTGTCCGCCGACCTCGTGCCGCCGGTTCGGGCCGCACAGTCGATGAAGGTTTGGTCGGGCACCTCCGATGGCAAGGATTTCAAGTTCTGATGATGCGCCCCGGTCTCCTTCCAATCGCGTCGCTGATCGCCGGTTCGGTCCTGCTGTCCGCGCCCCCCGCCGTGGCCGCCGAACGCGCGCCCGTCACTTCCAGCGTCGTGCTGGATGCCGGCAACGGCAGGGTTCTTACCCTTCCAGGACCGGCAGCCAATGTCTTTGTCGCCGACTCGAAGGTGGCGGAGGTACGCCCGGCCAGCGCCACAACGCTGTTCGTCTTCGGCGTCGCCGCCGGCCGCACCACCGTCGCGGCGATGGATGCGAACGGCGGCGTGGTATCCCAGTTCGACGTGACCGTGGAGACCTCCGGCTACGGTGCCAGCCAGGCGGAGGCAGAGATCGCCCGCCTGGTACCGAACAGCAACATCCGGGTGCGATCGCTGCCTACCACGCTAATGCTCAGCGGGTCGGTCGAAAGTCCTGCCGATGCGGCCCGGGCGATGGCCGTCGCCAGGGCATTCACGGTCGATAAGCAAACCGTCGAAAACCAGTTGACTGTGCGATCTTCGATGCAGGTCACGCTGAAGGTCCGGATTGTCGAAATGTCGCGGTCGCTGTCGCGCAAGCTGGGCATCAACTGGCAGGCATTGGGCAGCCTGGGGCAGATCGGTGCCCTGCCCGGCCTGATCGGCAACATCAATGGGGCAGCCAATCCGCTCGGCGGCGCCGCTATTCCGTTCGGCAGCAAGCAGAACTTCAGCGCCGGCGCTAATGCCATTATCGACGCCCTGTCCAACGAAGGCATGGTCCGCACCCTGGCGGAGCCGAACCTGACCGTTATCAGCGGGCAACCCGCCAGCTTCCTGGTGGGCGGCCAGTTCCCGATACCGGTGCCCGGCGGTGCGCTTGGCCAGATCACCGTGACCTATCAAAATTACGGCGTTTCCCTGGGGTTCCTGCCAACCGTTTACAGCGATGGACGCATTTCCATCCATGTCGCGCCGGAAGTCAGCCAGCTTAGCAACGCCAACGCGGTCACGGTGTCCACCAGCGGGTCGTCCATGGTGGTGCCCTCGCTGACGGTGCGCAAGGCCGAAACCACGGTCGAACTGGGCAGCGGCCAGACCTTCGCCATCGGCGGCCTGCTGCAGGACTCGACCACCGCCAACCGCAACGGACTCCCCGGTCTCGGCGATTTGCCCGGCGTCGGTCCGGCTTTCAACGACGACCAGTTTCAACGCAACGAGACCGAGGTTGTGATCCTGGTTACCCCCTATGTGGTCAGGCCGGTCAGCGATCCGTCCACGCTGCGGGTTCCCAATCCCGCACCGGTGACGAGCGACCTCGACCGGTTGCTGTACATGCGGACTTCGGTTGGCGCCGGCCGGCCCATCCTGGCACCAACGCCCGGCGTCGCCGGTTTCATCGTGCAATGAGGTCAACGATGCGAATTTCCCCGATTCTACCGCTGCTGTTCGCGATGTCGGCGCTGTTGACCGCTTGCGATTACAGCCTCGACGGTGTCGAGCGGTTGAACGCCATCCCATTTGGCGGCGTCAACGATGTGAACATCGCGGCAATGGTCGCCAATCCAACCGACCTTATCCGAGGCCGCGGCGAAACCCCGGTCAACGGCAAATCCGCCGAAGCCCCCATCCAACGCCAGGACACAGACCATCCGAAATCGTTGTTAACAACCGGCCAGGGTGCCAGCGGCGGAGGTGCGACCGGTGGATAATATCCTCGACCTACAGGGACTGACTGAGTCAGCGGCCAGCCCGCTCAGGCACGACAGGCGTCACCTGATCGCCTTCGTCACCGACGCCGATTCTGAAAAGACGCTGCGGTCGTCGTTGTCCGACATGCTGCCGGAGCCGCCGGATATCCGTCGCGGCGGCATCCGCTCGGCCTATAGCGCGATGCAGAAGACCACGTCGCCCCGAATCCTGGTCGTGGACATTTCCGGCGAGGAACACGCGCTGAAGGCACTGGCCGATCTGGCCCAGGTCGTGGAACCCGACGTTTGCGTGCTGGTGATCGGCGAACTGGACGGCATGGAATTCTACCGCGAAATCACTCGCGGCCTCGGGGCGGCCGACTATCTGGCGAAGCCGCTGGCACGCGATTTGGTGATCCGCCATTTCGGCAGTTTCGTTCTTGGCCGGTCGCCATTGGCCTCGACCGCGATGGGCGGACGCGTGGTCGCGGTCACCGGGGTTCGCGGGGGCTGCGGCGCCAGCACGATCGCCACCAATCTCGCGTGGCATTTCGGCGTCACGCTGCGGCATCACACGGTGCTGGTCGATCCGGATCTGTATCGCGGCAATGCCGCCTATCTGCTGAACGTCCATCCCGGCGAGGGCCTGCACGCGGCCCTGGAAGCGCCGGAGCGTATCGATACGTTGCTGGCTGAACGCGCGGCACAACCGGCGGCGGATCGGTTGCATGTGCTGGCAGGCGAATCGCCGCTGAATGCCCAGCCGGCATTCGCGCCCGGTGCGGCCGACGCACTGATCGACGCGCTGCGAAAGCGCTACAATTTCATCATCCTGGACGTGCCGTTCGCCCCGATCCCGCTGTATCGCGATCTTCTCGCCAAGGCGCATCAACGCATCCTGGTGGTAGAGCCAAGCCTGGTTAGCCTGCGGGACGTGCTGCGAATGAACATCGATCCCCAGTCCCAAGGGCAAGGCCAGCTTCCCCTGCTGTTGCTGAACCGCCTCGGTCTGCCCGGTGGCCTGACCCGCCGTCAGGTCGAGGACGGCTTGAAGCGAAAATTGGACATGGTCATCCCCGATTTGCCCCGGCAGTTGCGGTCGGCCGCGAACCTGGGGGAACCGGCTATCGTCAACAACGGAACCTTTCGCAAGGCGATTTCAGAGCTCGCCCGCTTGGTGGCAGGTGCCGGCTTGCTGGATACCCTGGCCAGTTCCGCGCTACCGGAACCGGTTAGCAAGCGCCGCGGCTGGTTTGGTTTTGGACGCAATAAATGAGCACGACAATGCAGCCGCAGTTTGGGCGGCGAACAAACGAAAACCCCGCCGCCGCGGTCAGGCCGCCGGTCAGCGAAATCGATGCCGCTCCGTTGACGACGCCACCGGCCCAAGCGATCAACGAAATCCGCACGATTTGCCTTAGCCGGCTGGAACCTGGCGCGGTTGCCGGTATGTCCCCCGAACGCCTGTCGGGAGATATGGAGCGGCTGATCTCCGAAATCGCCACCCAAAACCGGATCCAGTTGAACGCGCGCGAACAGCGCGGCCTGGCAACCGAACTGGTGCATGACATCGTTGGCCTGGGTCCGCTGGAACCGCTGCTGGCGGACGAAACAATCAGCGACATCATGGTGAACGGCCCCGACCGGGTCTTCGTGGAACGCCGCGGTAAAACCGTGCAGTCAGCGGTTCGCTTTCGCGATCAGGCGCATCTGTCGGGCATTTGTCAGCGCATCGCCGCCGCCGTCGGTCGCCGGATCGATGAATCCAGCCCCATGGTGGATGCCCGCCTAAAGGATGGGTCGCGCGTCAACATCGTGTTTCCCCCGCTGGCGCTGGACGGCCCGTATGTATCGATCCGCAAATTCGGCAAAAAACCGATCGACCTCGCGAAACTCGTCGAGTTCGGCGCACTGACCCCCACCGTGGCCAAGGCACTGGAAATTGCCGCCAAATGCCGGTTGAACGTCATCATTTCCGGCGGCACCGGGTCCGGTAAAACCACGATGATGAACGCGCTGTCGCGCTTCATCGCGTTGGACGAACGAGTGCTGACGGTCGAGGACGCCGCCGAACTGCAACTGCAACAGCCGCATGTGGTTCGGCGCGAAACTCGCCCCAACAGCCTGGAGGGCAAAGGCGAGGTCAATCAGCGGGAACTTGTCCGCAATGCCCTGCGTATGCGGCCGGACCGCATCATCATCGGCGAAGTCCGCGGCGGCGAGGCGTTCGACATGCTGCAGGCAATGAACACTGGCCACGATGGCAGCATGTCCACCATCCACGCCAACAATACCCGCGACGCTTTGATCCGTATCGAGAACATGGTGCAGATGGGCCATATGGGGCTTCCCTCCCTGGCAATTCGCACGCAAATCGTCGGTGCGGTCGATCTGATCGTCCAGGTCGCCCGCCAACGCGACGGCGGACGCCGTGTCACCCAGGTTACCGAAATCTGCGGTATGGACGGCGAGGTCATTACAACAAACGATCTGTTTGCCCTGGAACTGGAAGGCCAGGACCGGGACGGGCGGCTATTCGGAAAGTACCACCGCAGCCGCATAGCCCCCAGCTTCGCCGCGCGTTTGGCTTACTTCGGGCTCGACAAGGCCTGGGAAGAAATGATGGCGCAATAGATGTCCAGTATTTCCCCCATGACGTTGCTCGTCGCCGCGATGCTGATCCTGGTGGGATTCGGTTTCAGCGGTTGGATGGTCGCCCAAAGCCAGGCGCTGGAAAAGCGCATGATCGCGCGGCGGGACGATGTGCTGCGCCATCACACCAGAATTCAGCCTATCGACATCCGCTTGTTCGCCCGCCCCGCCGCCGAAAAGACCGATTTCAAGGTTCGCGCCGCCGCTTGGCTGGGAGTCGACCTGGAACGGCCGGATATTTGCCCGCTGCCATGGTGGATCATGATCGGGATCGCGGCGATTGTCGCAGATATCGCCATTTCGGCACTGTCGTCGTTGTTCGGATCCCTGGCATGGCTGTTGTTGCCGGTCGCCTGGGTACTATTTAGCCGAATTATATTTTACTGGTTCAAGTCGAAGCGCCGTAACAAGCTGATCCGCCAGTTTCCCGACGCGTTGATGATGATCGTCCGATCGGTTCGCGTCGGCGTGCCGGTTAGCGAAGCAATGCACATTGTCGCGCACGAGCAACCTCAACCGACCGCCGGCGAATTCACCATGCTGGCAAATCAGCTTTCGATCGGCGAACCCTTGGACAAGGCCATCATGGGCATGGCCCGCCACGCCGACATACCGGATTATCGTTTCTTCGCCATTGCATTGACACTGCAAAGCAAGGCCGGTGGTGCGCTTAGCGGCACTCTGGAAGGCCTGGCCGATATCATGCGCAAACGCGCGGCAGTGAAGGAACGCGCCCACGCCCTGGCGTCGGAAGCCCGCATGAGCATTTATGTGCTGACCGGATTGCCAGTACTGGTCGGCGGCGGAATGGCAATCCTGAACCCGGCCTATATCGGTCTGCTGATCACCGATTCGCTGGGCAACAAATTGCTGACCGCGGCTGTAATGATGCTGCTGACCGGTCTCGGAGTGATGCAACTCATCGTCAAGAAGAGTGTTTCGTGATGCCGAATATGGTAGCGCTCGGCGTTGGCTTTTTTATCCTGCCGCTTGTTATCGGTGGGGGAATGGCGTTCAGCGGGCTGCAAGCCAGCCGCAAACTCGCCGCTCGGGTCGCCGCGTTGCACCGTCCCGCCCTTTCCAAGATTGTCGCCCCGGCAACGCCCGCGGAAAGCATTCGCACCGTTTTGCTGCGGATGGTTTCCAGCGTTGGCGATGCGGTCCTGCGACTGGGACTGCTGACCGGTGCCTCGAAAGACGAGGTGGAGGCGGGCCTGCGCGCCGCCGGCTATACCCACCAAGGTGCCCTGCGCCAGTTTGTCGGTGCCAAAATATTGCTTTTGCTGCTCTTTCCGATCAGCATGTGGTTCCTCGCCGACCTGATGTCGGTGGCATTCTCCACCCATATCATCGCCACTGCCGGGGCCGCGATCGGCGGATTGCTGGCGCCCGATTCCTTTATCAAGAAGCTGCGCGAGCGCCACATGAAAAGGATCGACAACGAACTGCCGGACGCGCTGGATATGATGGTGATCTGCGCCGGCGCCGGGCTTGGCCTTGGCACCACCATCGTCCGCGTAGCCCGGGAACTGCAAGTAACCCACCCGGCCGTTGCCGTCGAACTGGCGCAAACCGCCAACGAGATGCAGATGATGACCGACGGCAAAACGGCCCTCGTCAACCTGGGGGAACGTTGCGGTGTCGATAGCGCACGGCGGCTGGCCACGACACTGCTGCAATCCGCCCAGTACGGCACGCCGCTGACCGAGGCCTTACGCGGACTGGCAGGCGAACTGCGGGCCGAAATGATCACACGGTTCGAGGCGAAGGCCGCCCGGATGCCGGTTCTGCTGACCTTGCCCATGGTTGTCTTCATTCTTCCCAGCGTCTTTTTGGTTATTGGCGGCCCCGCCGTCATACAGGTGATGCATGCGCTCAATTAATAAAATCGCCACCGCCATTCTGCTGGCCGCGGCCGTCGCCGGATGCTCGGGCCCTGGCAGCTCCTCCGACGCTGCCCGGCAGGATGCC
>VFSW01007604.1_pt1 | contig 15701 bp, 13 predicted proteins | sample 5358111 | NCBI WGS metagenome assembly VFSW01 (sample SAMN11554181, study PRJNA540505) | mine drainage metagenome | isolation source: sediment from site ElyBrook_90M | place: USA: Ely Copper Mine, Vershire, VT | collected 2017
AATTTATGTAGTGGCCCGGATCCAGATCGTGGTCGTGGCTTTCTCCGGCGCCCTTTGATCGATCAGGTTCGCGCCCAAGTTCGCCGATGAGTTCAGACGCCTCTTGTGTGCGCAGGAAGGCGGGAATTTCGGCGGGAAGATTTTCGATTGCCAATTGGCTGATCATGCGATGTCCGCCAGGTCCCCATGCGAGCGCTTCACTGCATGGCAAAAACGCTATCGCTGCTGCGAAGGCAATTGCAGCAAGGTTATTGATTGATATCATCATGTTCACCAGAGTCTGCCAGTTACTTCTGCGCCCATGCCTTTGCTTCTTCATAGTCTGTGAACACAACGATTTCGGCGTCGATGAACAGACGCGACAGCCAGGCCTGCCAGGTGAGCCACTGGTTGTCGGTGACCACCGCGATCTTGGTAAAATCATGATTGTGGTTGCGGCCGAAAAACTTGATTTCTTCCCAGGCGACGTCGATCGTGTAGCCCACCATGGCGCGCAGGTCGAACAGCAGGTTGAGCTTGCCCGGGAAATCGAGCTTGTACAGCGACTGATCCTCGAACTCCTTCAGGTCGGCGATGGTGAATTCGCCGATCACGGCTGCGTTGACGAGGTTTTCAGTTTGTTCGATGGTGATCATTTTTTATCCCCTGATTGTTGTGGTGGTTTTGGTGGCAAGCTTAGCACAACGCTGGCGATGATGAATGTCATTCCGGAAAATCTGCCATCGCTTACGCAGGAGTGAGCGAATTATAGGTGAGGCGCGAGGTTGCGGCGCAGATACTCGTGAAAATGCAGCATGCCGTCCTCGGTGGGCGACTGGTAGGGGCCGTGCTCTTCGATGCCGCGCTGGTAGAGCGATTTGCGTCCCTGATTCATGCGCAGGCAGATGATGTCGTCTTCGACCGCTGTCTCGTTGTAGGCTTTCTGTTCGGCCTCTACATATTCGCGCTCGAACAGCACGATGTCTTCCAGATAATAAAACTCGACGATGTTGGTGCAGGCCTCGGCGCCTCTCGGCACCAGCGTGCTGATGACCAGCGTGCCGGGATACCACTCGACCATGATGTTGGGATAATAGGTCAGCCAGATTGCGCCGTATTTCGGCAGCTTGCCGCCGTGATAGCGCAACACCTGTTCCTGCCAGTCGCCATAGGCTTTGCTGCCGACGCGTTTCAATGCATTCTTGATGCCGACTGTCTGCACGCTGTATTGTTCGCCGAACTCCCATTTCAGATCGTCGCAGTCCACGAAGTTGCCGAGACCCGGATGGAAGGGCACCACATGGTAGTCTTCAAGATAAACCTCGATGAAGGTTTTCCAGTTGAAGGCGTATTCGTCCACCTGCACGCGATCGAGCATATAGCCTGAAAAGTCCAGATCCTGCATCACACCGACTTTGGCCAGGTCTTTTGCAATGTCGCGTTTTCCTGCAAACAGCATGCCGTTCCAGTTCTGCAATGGCGACTTGGAAAGATGCAGACAGGGATTTTCGGGGAAGTGCGGCGCGCCCAGCAACTCGCCGTCGGTCTTGTAAGTCCAGCGATGCAAGGGGCAGACGATATGCTGCGCATTGCCGCGCCCCTGCAACATGGTGGCCTGACGATGGCGACAGATATTGGACAGCAGCTCAACGCCGTTCTGGTTGCGCACCAGCATTTGCGCCTCGTCGCGCAGCACCTGATAGTCGCCTATGTTGGGTACCATCAATTCATGCCCGACATAACCGGGGCCGTTGTCAAACAGTACGCGCTGTTCCAGCTCCAGTATTTTGGGATCGAAATACCAGCCAAGCGGCGGTTGAACCTTGAGCGGCGCGAGTTGAATTATGTTAACGGTATTGGACAAACCCACATCATCCTTGAAGTTTGTTACAGATAAAAGAGGCTAATTTTCCCCTAAATCGGGGGTGAGGGCAACAAAAATTGGCTCTGACTGGGTGCGTTGGGTAAAATGACACCCTTGAATTCTACGCAGAAGACTGAAATGACCGGAAAATCTCACAAGTCCACGGGCTACGAATCGGCTATGGCTGAGCTTGAACAAATCGTCGCGGACATGGAGGCGGGTAAGTTGTCGCTGGAAGATTCGCTGGCTGCATATAAGCGGGGTGCCGAGTTGCTGACATTCTGCCGGGGAAAACTCGACGATGCACAGCAGCAGGTGCGCGTGCTGGAAGAGGGTGTTTTAAAAGAGCTGTCCACAGGCGGTGCGCCTTGATGCGTGCCGATTTCTCTGCCTGGACAGCAGCCCATCAATCCGGATTTGAAGACGTGCTGCGCGCCGTGTTGCCACAAGCCGACATTGCTCCCGAGCGATTGCATCAGGCGATGCGCTATTCAGTGCTTGACGGCGGAAAGCGCGTGCGGCCCTTGCTGGCATTTGCCGCAGGTGAGCTGGCGGGCGCTGACGCGGCGCGCGTGAATATTGCAGCGGCTGCGGTCGAGCTGATCCATGCCTATTCTCTGGTGCATGACGACATGCCGTGCATGGACGACGATGTGCTGCGCCGGGGCAAGCCGACCTGCCATGTGCAATACGATGAAGCGACCGCGTTGCTCGTCGGTGACAGTCTGCAAACGCTGGCCTTTCAATTGCTGGCCGAGCACCCTCTTTGCGATGATCCATTGCGGCAACTTGAGATGGTCAGGCTGCTGGCTGTGGCGGCAGGTTCGCGCGGCATGGCGGGCGGGCAGGCGATCGATCTGATGAGTGTGGGTAAACAGTTGAGTCTTCCAGAACTTGAACATATGCATATACACAAGACCGGCGCACTGATACGTGCCGCGGTATTGCTGGGTGCACAGTGCGGAAAGGTTACGCCTGAACAGCTGGTGCGCCTCGATCATTATGGCAAATGCGTAGGGCTTGCATTCCAGGTGGTGGACGATGTGCTCGATGCTTCTGCGGATACGGCAACATTGGGTAAGACAGCAGGCAAGGATGCAAATTGCGATAAGCCGACTTATGTCACGCTGCTGGGTATCCCAGCTGCGCGCGCGATGGCGAAAAATTTGCATAATGAGGCGCTGGATGCGCTGACGGAGTTTGGCGATGCAGCCCAGCGTCTGCGGGAGCTGGCCGACTTCATCGTGCTTAGAAAGTTTTGATGTACTCATTGCTCAACACCGTCAACAATCCTGAAAATCTGCGCAAATTGTCTCGCGAGCAGTTACCGCAGCTGGCAAGGGAGTTGCGCGAATTTCTGGTCGAATCGGTCAGCAAGACGGGCGGGCATCTGTCATCCAACCTCGGCACGGTCGAGCTTACCATCGCGCTGCATTACATCTACGATACCCCGGAGGACAGGCTGGTGTGGGATGTGGGCCACCAGACTTATGTCCACAAGATACTCACAGGGCGCCGCGATGCAATGAAGACCTTGCGCATGGCGGGCGGCATCGCAGGTTTTCCCAAACGCGACGAGAGCCCCTATGATACTTTCGGCACAGGGCATTCCAGTACGTCGATCTCGGCAGCGCTAGGCATGGCAGTCGCGGCGCAATTGTCGGGTGTGGCAAGGCGCGCGGTGGCGATCATCGGAGACGGCGCGATGACGGGCGGCATGGCTTTTGAGGCGCTCAACAATGCCGGCGCGATGAATGCCAACCTGTTGGTGATACTCAACGATAACGACATGTCCATCTCGCGACCGGTCGGTGCGCTGAACAATTATCTGGCCCGCCTGATGTCGGGACGTTTTTATGCAGCCATGCGCCGCGGCAGCGAGAAGGTGCTGAAGGGCATGCCACCGGTTCTGGAGTTTGCCAAGCGCGCCGAAGAACATGTCAAGGGTATGGTGACCCCGAGCACGCTGTTCGAGGAATTCGGTTTCAACTATATCGGCCCGATCGACGGACATGATCTGAATGCACTGATCGATACACTGGCCAACATCCGCAAACTCGAAGGCCCGCAGTTTTTGCATGTGGTCACGCAAAAGGGCAAAGGTTACGCGCTGGCCGAGGAAGACTGCCTGCTTTATCACGGCGTGGGCAAGTTCGATCGCAACCACGGCATTGTCAAACCTGCCCTGAGTCTGTCGAATGGGACTGTCCCGGCTGAAGGAAAGGCAGTGCAGCCAACTTATACCCAGGTGTTCGGACAATGGCTGTGTGATATTGCAGAGCAGGATGAGCGGGTGGTGGGTATCACGCCAGCGATGTGCGAAGGCTCAGGCATGCCGGAGTTTGCGGCCAAATTCCCTGATCGCTATTTTGATGTAGGCATCGCAGAGCAGCACGCGCTGACGTTTGCCGCAGGTCTTGCCTGCGACGGTTACAAACCGGTAGTGGCGATTTATTCGACCTTTTTGCAACGCGCCTACGATCAGCTGATACACGATATTGCAATTCAGAAGTTGCCCGTGGTGCTGGCGATAGACCGGGGCGGGCTGGTCGGCGCCGATGGGGCGACCCATGCAGGCAGCTTTGATCTTTCTTTCTTGCGCTGCATACCTAACATGACGGTGATGACGCCTGCAGATGAAAACGAATGCCGGCAGATGTTGTACACGGCGATCACGCTGGGTACGCCGAGCGCTGTGCGCTACCCGCGCGGCATGGGACCGGGCGTTGTGGTGGAAAGCAGGATGGAGGCGCTGCCTGTCGGACGTGGCGAGGTGCGCCGCGAAGGTAAACGCGTTGCGATACTGGCATTCGGTTCGATGCTGAAAACGGCCCTTGCGGCCGGTGAGCAGCTGGATGCGACGGTGGTGAACATGCGCTTCGTCAAGCCGCTGGATGTGGAGCTTGTGCGGCGCATGGCGGCCAGTCACGATCTTCTGGTCACGGTTGAAGAAAATACCGTGCAGGGCGGTGCAGGCAGTGCGGTTGCCGAGTGTCTCTCGTTAGAAAAAGTAGCGTTGCTGCACCTGGGATTGCCGGATAAATTTATCGAGCAGGGCGAACCTCAACAGATGCTTTCCGACTGCGGTCTGGATGCCGCGGGTATCATCGCTGCAATAAATAAAAATTTGACCAAGTAATTTTGTCGGGTATTGGTTATAATCCAGTTCACCCGTAAATTGATAGGAAGCTCACCATGAATAAACCCAAGCCCATAGCCGATGTGCAAAGCTCAGCTGATTTGCGCCAGATTGCCATCAATCGCGTCGGTATCAAAGGTATACGTCATCCGGTCAAGGTTCGCGACAAGAGCGTCGGCGTGCAGCACACCATTGCGACTTTCAACATGTACGTGCATCTGCCGCATAATTTCAAGGGCACGCACATGTCGCGCTTTGTCGAGATTCTCAACCGGCATGAACGCGAAATTTCCGTGGAGTCGTATGAGAGCATACTGCGCGAAATGGTGGTGCTGCTCGAAGCCGAATCGGGCTACATCGAAATGAGCTTCCCGTATTTCGTCAACAAGACCGCGCCGGTATCAGGCGTGCAAAGCCTGCTCGATTACGATGTCACGCTGATCGGCGAAATGAAAGAGGGACGTGCATACATCACGATGAAGGTGCTGGTTCCCGTGACCAGTCTTTGCCCGTGCTCAAAGAAAATTTCCGATCGCGGCGCGCACAATCAGCGCTCTCATGTGACCATCACTCTGCGCACCAACAGTTTTGTGTGGATCGAGGACGTGGTGCGCATCGCCGAGGAGCAGGCTTCCTGTGAGCTGTACGGTCTGCTCAAGCGTCCCGATGAAAAATATGTCACCGAACGCGCCTATGATAATCCGAAGTTTGTCGAAGATATGGTGCGCGATGTTGCCGCCGTGCTCAACGCGGATGGTCGCATCGATGCCTATATCGTTGAGTCAGAGAACTTTGAATCGATACACAACCACTCGGCCTATGCGCTGATCGAGCGGGATAAAACGAAGAATAATTGACAATTATCTATTATCCATTATCCATTTACTTATGAAGCCCGTTGTCATTTTTCGCCATACTGCCACAGAAGGTCCGGGATATCTTGCCGGATTTCTGGACGCACATCATGTACCCTGGCGGCTGATTGCCATCGACAGGGGTGAAGCCGTGCCGCAATCCGTATCGGCATATTCCGCTTTGGTATTCATGGGCGGGCCGATGAGCGTCAACGACGACCTGCCGTGGATAGAACAGGAGCTGAACCTGATACGCGAGGCGGTTGCGAAAAATATTCCGGTGCTGGGCCATTGTCTGGGCGGACAGCTCATATCCAAAGCGTTAGGCGCTATGGTGTCGAAAAATTCGGTTAAGGAAATCGGCTGGGGTGAAGTGCAGGTTGCCGACAACGATACTGCCGGAACATGGTTCGGCGATATCAAGACTTTTGATGCCTTTCACTGGCACGGTGAAACTTTTGCGTTGCCTGATGGTGCCGTGCATATCTTGTCAAGCGTGCATTGCGCCAACCAGGGTTATGCCATTGGACCTCATCTTGCGCTGCAATGCCATATCGAGATGACGCCTGATCTGATCTCCTCATGGTGCGATGTGGGCGTGGACGAGATTGCTGCCAGCCTCAGTAGTCACGCGGTACAGACAGCGGATGAAATTCAGCAGCAGATGTCAGCGAAGTTGCCGCGCCTGCACGAAGTCGCCGAACACCTTTATACACAATGGATCAGCGGCCTGACTCATTGATTCTCAATCCTCAATATGGACACCCTTTCCCTGTTGAAAAGCGGCAAGCTGGCAGGCGTCAAGCGGCTCGATTTATCCTGCAATCTGACACAATTTCCCGAGGAGATTTATGATCTGGCAGATTCGCTTGAGATACTGAATCTCTCAGGCAATGCCTTGTCAACGCTGCCGGACGATCTGGCACGTCTGGCCAAATTGCGGGTGATCTTCTGCTCCGATAACCAGTTTACGCATGTGCCTGAGGTGCTGGGTGAATGCCGGGATCTGGAGATGGTGGGTTTCAAGGCCAACAAGATACGACACCTGCCAGAAAGGTCGCTGCCCGCTGCGCTGCGCTGGCTGATCCTTACCGACAATGAGCTGGAAGTAGTGCCCGGCCAGTTGGGTCAGTGCAGCCGATTGCAGAAATTGATGCTGGCAGGCAACCGGTTGCAGCATTTACCTAATGAGATGGCCGCGTGCCAACAGCTGGAATTGCTGCGCATCTCCGCGAACCGTTTTGCAGCGTTGCCGGCGTGGTTGCTGTCGCTACCACGGCTTTCGTGGCTGGCCTATGCGGGCAACCCGTTTTCTGATGCAGTCGGGATGACAGCAAAGGTTACACAGATTGATTGGCATGAGCTTGAATTGCAGCACAAGCTGGGTGAGGGCGCATCTGGCATCATATACAAGGCCAACTGGCATGCGCCGGATGGTTCGATGCCGGTTGCCGTCAAGCTGTTCAAGGGGTCGGTGACCAGCGACGGTTTGCCGGAAAGCGAAAAGGCGGCGTGCCTTGCCGCGAGTTTGCATCCCAATCTGATCTCAGCAACGGGCAAGATCAGCGGACATCCTGAAGGTGTGGCGGGGCTGGTGATGCCGCTGGTGCATGAAAGTTACCTCAATCTGGCAGGGCCGCCCAGCCTCGAATCCTGCACCCGCGATATTTATCCCGCAGACACAAGGTTCTCTCTGGACGTCGTGCTGGCGATCGCGCAAGGCATGGCCTCGGCGGCATCACACTTGCATGAACAGGGCATCATGCATGGCGATTTATACGCGCACAACACGCTGTGGAATAAACAGGGCGATTGCCTGCTGGGGGATTTTGGCGCGGCTTCATTTATTTCAGATGCGACACAGGCTCAGGCTCTTCAGCGCATCGAGGTGCGCGCCTTCGCCTGCCTGCTGGAGGAGTTGCTGGAACGCTGCACTGATCCTGTGCCCGATTTGCTCCGGGATTTGCAACGCAGCTGCACACAGGACAGTGTCAAGGCGAGGCCTTTGTTTGCTGAAATCCAAGAAATCTTGGCGCAGGATTCTTATCGGGAATAGTCTCGTGCCTCTAAAAGTGGCATTAGACTTCAAAATTTCAGACTAACTAACTCGCTGACAGCTCATGTTTGTTCAGTAATTGTTTTCTAAGTTACCACCCGTTTCATGGGGCGCGTTATAATCAGCAATTATTTTATCCGTGCGGTGCAATTTTCCCCATGTCGCTTGCCAAGACCTATACCTTAGCCGATGTCACCCGCTGGTACAGTATGCATGAGTTGAACAAGGCCAAGGCGTATCTGAACTCGATCACTCAGCTGGTTGTCCAGCCGAACAAAATCACGGCGCAGGTCAAAGGCACGGCCAAGCATCCTTATGCGGTGGAAATCTTTTTCGAAAACGACATGGCTGACACGCCGGGCATCAGGCCGATGTGCAGTTGTCCTGTCGGATACAAATGCAAGCACACCGCTGCCGTATTGCTCTCAGCCTTGTCCCTGCCGCGCACGCCTGTTGTGAATCCTGCATTGCTGGCATGGGTCGAGGCGTTCAAAAAAGCACAGGGAGTACCGGCAAAGAAAAAAACCAAGCCTGCGCTGCGACCCGAGCGTTTGTGCTACGTGCTGATGAGGTCGTTCAATTCAAACGGCTATTTTATCGGCACCTATAAGGCAAAGATGTCCGCAGACGGACAATTGCAAGGGGCTATGGAAGAGTGGAACAACATGGAGCGCGCGCTGATCAAGCCGCCCATGTTTGTCAGCGAGGAAGACTTGCCCATACTGCGCCTGCTGTGGAGACAGCGCGACAAATACGACGGCAATATTCTCAAGGGCCCACAGGGTAACGAGATTCTGACCAGCGTGTTGGCGAGCAAGCGTTTTTTTTGTATGGAGAGAGTCGCGGGGAATCGCTACGTGCTGTCAGCGCCCATACGCCTCAAGAAGGGCGAGGTGCGTGAAGCGCGCCTGGATTGGGGCGCTGACGAATCAGGGAACATGGTGCCCAGGATCATCCGCAGCGGCGCTGCGGTGGTAGTGTTGGCGATGCCGGATGCGACCTGGTATCTGGATGTGCAATCCGGTGAAATTGGTTCGCTGAAACTGGCTCAGACGCCTTCGCAAATCGCGCAATTACTGAACATGCCGCCGCTCCGGGAAATCGATGTGCCTGTGGTATCGGAAGTGCTGCGTGAAATGGTGCCTGATTTGCCACCACCCAGCACCGCTCGCTTGCGTACGCTGGAGGCGAAGCTGTCACCACAGTTGCTGTTGGAAACATCGGTGCCGGCTTACATGGGCCGTTTTCGCGCTTATGGTTTTGGCACGCAGGTACGGGACTGGGTTTATGTGCGTTTCCGTTACGGCGAAGCCAGCATGCCGCCGGATCATACGGGTGAATTCGTCACGCTGCAAAGCGGCGAGACGGTGCGCGTGAAACGCGATCTGAAACAGGAACAGCGTTATCTCAAATCACTGCGTGATTTCGGCCTGGAAGAAATGCCGCGTTTTGGCCTGTCCGGTGTGATGCTGGATCAGCCGGTTTATGTGCTGGAGAGCGAAAAATCATGGGCCGGATTTATGCAGCAAACCGTGCCGCAGATGAAAACTGCCGGTTGGGAAGTTGTCATTCCACAGGGTTTCCGACATCACGTGCTGGAAGTGGATGCCTGGGTCGGCGAGTTCGACGAACAGGAAGACGGCTGGTTCAGTCTGAACATGGGCATCGTGGTGAACGGTCAGCGGCTGCCTCTGGCGCCGATGCTGCATGAACTGTTCAAGACTGATCCGCGCTGGCTGGATGCCATTCTGCTGGACAGAATGAAGGACAACGAGGCGATTGAATTGCAGTTGCCTGAAGGCGGGACGGTGCGTGTGCCGGCTGAACGTTTAAAACCCCTGGCGCGCACGCTAATCGAGTTGTTCGATGGCCGCGCGGGCACCGAGGAAATCCGCCTGTCGCGCTATGATGTGGCGCGCATCGATGCACTGGCTGGAATGGAACGCTGGCAGTTCAAGGGCATGGGTGCGGTAGCGAGTCTGGCTGATAAGCTCAGAAACACGGCGGGTATAAAGACTATCGATGCGCCTGAAGGATTTGCACTGCAACTGCGTCAGTATCAGCTCGAAGGTCTGGCCTGGCTGCAGTTTCTGCGCGAGCAGGGGCTGGCAGGCATACTGGCGGACGACATGGGGCTGGGAAAAACCGCGCAGACCCTGGCACATCTGTTGCTGGAAAAACAGTCGGGGCGCATGGACAGACCCTCGCTGGTGGTTTTGCCCACTTCGTTGATCTTCAACTGGAAACGCGAGGCAGAGCGGTTTGCGCCGCAGCTCAAATTGTTATCCCTGCATGGCAAGGAAAGGGCCGACAATTTTTCCCTGATAGAGAGTCACGATGTGATACTCACCACCTATCCTTTATTGTGGCGTGATGAGGAGGCGTTGCTGGAACACAACTATCATCTGCTGATACTGGATGAGGCGCAGACGGTGAAAAATGTTGCAAGTCAGGCAGCACAAGTGGTGCGTCGCCTGAATGCGCGACACCGTTTGTGTCTGACCGGCACGCCGCTTGAAAACCACCTGGGCGAGTTGTGGGCGCAGTTTGACTTTTTGCTGCCAGGCTTGCTGGGCGATGCGAAGTCGTTTACCAAGACATGGCGCACGCCGATCGAAAAGCATGGCAACCGATCGAGGCGCGATCTGCTGGCGCAGCGCGTGCGCCCTTTTATCATGCGCCGCCGCAAGGAAGATGTGGCCAAGGAATTGCCCGCGAAGACATTGATCGTGCGCACTGTCGAACTGGAAGGGATGCAGCGCGATTTGTACGAGACGGTGCGCATCGCGATGGATCAGCGGGTGCGTGAGGAGATCGCCGAAAAGGGCTTTGCGCGCAGCCACATCATCATCCTCGATGCGCTGCTCAAGCTGCGTCAGGTGTGCTGCGATCCGCGCCTTCTGAAACTGTCCAGTGCCAAAAAAGTCAAGGAACGCGCCAAGCTCGACCTGTTGATGGAAATGCTGCCGGAGCTGGTCGGCGAAGATAGACGCATACTGGTTTTCTCGCAATTCACCTCGATGCTGGAATTGATCGAGGAAGAGCTGCTGAAGGAAAAGCTGACTTATGTGAAGCTCACGGGGGACACGATAAACCGCGAGGAAGTGGTGCGCAGGTTCCAGGATGGCGAGGTGCCGATCTTCCTCATCAGTCTGAAAGCCGGCGGGGTGGGGCTCAATCTCACCACGGCGGACACGGTGATTCATTACGATCCGTGGTGGAATCCTGCGGTTGAGAACCAGGCGACAGATCGTGCGCATCGATTGGGTCAGACCAAAAATGTGTTTGTCTACAAGCTGGTTGTCGCAGGCAGCATAGAAGAAAAAATTCTGGCGCTGCAGGAGAAGAAGGCGGAGCTTGCTGCCGGCATCCTGTCCGAGGACAGCGCGGGTCTGACCAAGTTTGGGGAGGCGGACATCGCGGCCTTGCTGGCTCCATTGCCTGTCGATGAGAACGAGTAGGCTGTTGCGAAACAGTATGAAAATTTATTCGCGGTAGCTGAAATCTGATCGGACACTTTTCGGATACAGCCGACATACGTGTAGAAACAGGACTTATGGCCACTGCTGCGAATCGTGCAACACACGGATAAGCTCGACACGTTTAGGTCTTGACTTGAAGCGGTAGACCGCGATAAATGGCGTTCGACTAATAACCAGCTCGCGAGTGCCTTTCTTTCGCCCTGGGCGACCCATTTCTGGATGCTCGATTAATTGGCTTGCCTGGCGCTCGATCAGGTCGCCCTGGTCGATAGCTGCCTTGGGGTTGTCTTGAGCGATGTAGTCGAGTTGTGCATCGCGGTCAGAAATTGCCCTGGGGAGCTATACCAATTTCAAGCGGCATCCGCTTCAATGCGTTTGACAAGCTCGGCCCGTTTTTTGGCCCAGCTCACTTTCGCTTCCTCGTGCGACACCCATGTGGTGTTCGGGTCATCGGCTTCCTGAATGCAAATCTCTACCTGCGCTCGAAACCATTTGTCATGTGCAGCGGCCTCGTGTGCATGCCGCATGCGCGTGGCTGTGTCTCCGCGCGATTTGCCGGCGATGGCGATTACGCTGTAGTTGGTCGCGTCCAGCATGTCAAAACGGGCGATGTGCAGTTCATTCTTTAGGTAATCGATGCAGCGATCAAGACTGCGCCACAGGCGCGGCTTATCGGTGCGCTGGGTGCCCAGCGGCTTTTCTGACATGCCCAGACTGAGCATGACAGACCAACCGCCTGGCTGGCCAATAATGGACGCACCACGAATAGCGGCAGCTTCAACCATACGTTTTGCCATGGCCGTGTCGATAGTGTGTTCGCTCATCACGAATTCCTCACGAAAATGATTGATAAAATGTAACTGACGTGTGTAATTTATCAGAAGTTTTTACAATCAACACTAGAATAAGTGTCGTGACCATTTGTCATAACCCCCGTTCGCGAATTACAGAATCATCGCAACGTGCAATAGCTGATGTGATCGAAGCGCAAATGTCAATTTGGCAATCAATCGGATCATTCAAATTTTTAACGCTGGCAAAATGCAAATACGATTTCGACAAGGAATCAATCAGATTCTTGTCAATTTTTTTAAATTTGAAAAAGACGTAGTTAGACATTTTCACCACCAACTCCTTCGCCGGCTAAGCAAATTCCCGACGGAATTTTCGGGGGTTCCGGCTTACAACCTCTGACACAAAATTTCTCACACCCTCTCCGATCCTCTAAAAATCGCCCAAACTCTAGCGGTCTGTTGAAATTATCGGGGTTTGCAGATGCATAAAATTCCCGACCTCTTTTACTTTGCCTGGCAGAAACAGCTATTCGTCACAATTAGTGTTAAGCTGCGAATGTAATTGTCTATTCACGACTGACAACGGGTTGCTTTCATCGATCAACAAGAGCCAATGAGATATTTTATAGGCCATGAACCTTACTGATTTTTTGTGGAATATCGGCGGTGTTGTCCTTGGCATAATCGCCGCCTTTGGAACTCTCTATCTGATGAAAGTTAGCGATGACCTTATCGTCTGGGTAAAGAAAAAAATGAATTCCAAAGCCATAAAAAAATAGTCACGGTTGACGTGGCTGCAGAAAACCTTTGCTGGCGTCGTTCCTAATTACTCATGCATTCCACTCCATCACTCCACATGATGATGCGTCAGTCAAAATTTTAGATTTCTTGCAGATGTTTAACGCTAATAATAAATCGCCATAAGGCAGTCACTCGTTTTTCGCTGGCAGGCGTTTACCGATGAACAGGCTATAGATGCGTTGCGTGAAACGTGAAGGATAGGCCATCACCAGCAGGGCGGTGAGCGTGATGCTGACCAGCACTGCCATGTAAGTGATGTCGCGTATCACATCGCCCCCTGCAACGCCATAATGCAGCGGCAGGGCGGCCAGAACGGCGGCGGCCAGCCCTTTTGGCGCCATCATCGAGGTGATGGCGGTATCGCGCAGGCTGTATTCCGGATTGGCAAATACAAAGCGGGTGAGGATGATGCGCATGACGTAAATGGCCAGCACGAGTCCGACGGCGACAAGGGCGATCTGCAACGCACCGAAGTGTATCGAAATACCCATATAGACAAAGAAGTAGGTCTTGAGCAGGAACACCGCCTCCCTGTAGAAAATCTGATCGACTTCATTGAGCGGCACGATATTGCGATCGATGCTCGGGATGCGGTTGAGTTTGAATTTTTCAAAATTGGTCAGCGTGATGCCCAGTGCGAGCGATGCAATCGCGCCGGAAAATCCCAGGCCTTCGGTTGCGCCGTACACGATGAATACGAAAGCCAGCGTGGAGGAGATGGTGTTGGGGAAATCGCGTATCTTGCCCAGCACCAGCAGCCAGCCTATCCCGCCCAGCACGCCGATCACGGTTGCGAATACCATCGCCGAGAGAACGCTGCCTACAAGATGTCCTGCGCCAACGTTGCCCTGCGTGTGCACCTGCAATAATGCAAACACCCCGATGATGCTGAGCACGTCGGTCAGCGCGGATTCCAGCACCAGCACGGTGGCCGGTTTCTCCGAAACGCCCAGCGCTTTTACCAGAGGGATGACCACGGCGGGTGATGTGCTGCCCAGCGTGAAGCCCAGCAGGGTGGCGGGCAATATCGTCAATCCGAGTGCATAGATGCCGGCCAGTGTTGCGATGATAGCTGTCAGCACAAAGCAGCCGAGCGCGAGTTTTCCGGTGGTCGCCAGTGACTTGCCGAGCATATTCATGTCCAGCGTCGTGCCGCCTTCGAACAGGATGACGACCAGTGCGATGGTGGCGAACAGCGAACCCACCTTGCCGAAATCGGCGGGCGACACGAAGTTTAAGACAGGTCCCAGCACGATGCCGACGAAGACCAGCACGAGCACGTCAGGTATATTTGTTTTGCGAAATTGCAGGGACAGGAAGTGGGCGAAGAACACCATCAGCCCGATGAACAGAATCGTTGTGGACATACTCTCACCTCTGTTGGACAGGCGGCCGATTATACCTGACGGTTATTTCAGCAAGATGATGCCAACGGCAGCGCCCCTGACATGTCGTTGCCGAGGACCGGATCAATCGTGCTCATTGAAGGAACAGAGGAGAGTTGACATTCAACAGCAAAAACTGCCATTGACCGGATATTTGTATCAGGCGCATGGAAATCTTTGCTTCGCCATGTTCAAATTTTCCTGTCGCCATGTATGATGCGGTGATGACTTTGCCATTATCGGTTGTATATGAAACGTTGGAATCGCCTTTCACGTCACCAAAGCTTTGCATGGCGCCCAACTTTGAGAGTTTCAGGAATAACTGTTCAAGCTGTCCGGGGTTGTCGCTGATGATTTTCAGCAGTTGCGGTGATGCGCGCTTTAGGAGTTCATCCTTTGACCATGTGGAAATGATAGGCGGGACATTCTCCTCGACGTATGCCCTGCTTGATGCATCAAGGTTCTTTCCCTGATACGCGGCATAGCCGATAAAGCCAGCCACGATGAGCGCAACCAGCAAGAATATGCCGCCGACAATGGAAAGCAGTTTTTTCATTTGTAATCTCGCGAATTGATAAATGATCAGGGGTAAAGTATTGCTGCATTCGCATCGTGCCGTGTAGCCAATAAAATATCAAGGTTAAAGTGGAAGGGTGTTGGCACGGTTTGATCCTAAAAAACGCAGTTGAACCTATAAAAAACCGTCCATGCTTCTATACATCTGATGAAACTACTAAGCATTGACTAAGCACGATGAAACCTGTGCCAAGTCACTGCTTAACCACGAACGGTTTTTGAAGCCCCGTTTGGTGAATAGTCCGTTCGCCCTGATGTCCTTCGATACCTCAGGACAGGTTCATCGATACCTCGGGAGGCGCTATAGAAGGGCGGGCGTGTCGAAGGGGAGATGATCTGCCAACTGCGTTTTTTAGGTTGATAAGAGTATTCCATTTGAATTACGGTCTGCCCGCAAAAATCCTCAATACAATTCCGGCACGGTGAAATTTCTTCTGGTGTAAAATTCCCTTTAAATTTGTTAAGGAAAAATTATGCCGTTGTCTACCGCCTCCGCAGAACTCAAAGCGCTCGTGCTCTCCGAAGCGCTGCCCTATATCCAGCGTTTTTTTGACAAGACCATCGTGATCAAATACGGCGGCAATGCGATGACAGATCCCGCGTTGCAGGAGAGTTTTGCGCGCGACGTGGTGCTGCTTAAGCTGGTCGGCATGAATCCCGTCGTGGTGCATGGCGGTGGGCCACAGATCAACGAACTTCTCAAGCGCGTCGGCAAGCAGGGCGAATTCATTCAGGGGATGCGCGTCACGGATGAGGAGACCATGGATGTGG
>VFSW01007605.1_pt1 | contig 15700 bp, 17 predicted proteins | sample 5358111 | NCBI WGS metagenome assembly VFSW01 (sample SAMN11554181, study PRJNA540505) | mine drainage metagenome | isolation source: sediment from site ElyBrook_90M | place: USA: Ely Copper Mine, Vershire, VT | collected 2017
AGATTATCTCAATCTTATTAGTGTAGAAGACTTTAAAACAAAACTAAATGAAAATTGGTAGATTCAATATAAGCCTGAATAAGAAAGCCGCAGCAGCCTCGCTACCGTTTGCGATGGCTCAAAATTCTATCCTCTTTAATGTAGGTGATACGGCAGCCGATTACCTGCGTGAAGGATACCAAAAGAACCCCAACCTATACGCTATAATGCGTAAGATTATAGGTGCAGCCTTAAAAGCCAAGTTTGAGCTATATGATGTTACTGACCGTGAGAATCCTAAATTAATAGAAGATGACCCATTAATAGACTTACTCAATAGGCCAAGCCCTACCATGAGTAAAGCATCTTTTGAAGATGCCGCCTTTGCTTATAAATTAGTAACTGGCAACAGATTTATGTACAAGGTTAAAAACCCGGTAGGAAAGAATAAAGGCAAAACAGGGTGGCTTATTGTGATTCCTTCTCAATTCATATCAAAGATTAAACAGGACCAGACCGGGCAAATATCGGCTTTCATTTATCAGCAGGGAGATAAGACAATGGTTATACCGCCTGAGGATATGATATTCGACAAATGCTTTAATTCGGACGGTGGAGTATTTGGGCAAAGCCCCTTAATGGCAGGTAGAGAGATTTTAGCACATGATAACGATATTATAAAAGCCAATAGAAAATTAACCCGTAACATGGGGCCTGATAGTATAGTTACACTTGGCGATGGAACGCAGAGCTATGACCAGGAGCAGATAGATTCCTTTGAAGAGAAGTTCATGGATAAGTACGGAGGCACTAATAACTACGGAAAGCGTATGTTCACCTCTGAAAAAGTCACCAATACTCCATTAGGCGCCAAGCCTGACGATTTAGGAATATTCGAAGCTTCAAAATTAACAGCAAGGCAATTATGTAATATTTATGGAGTAAGTACTATTCTGTTTAATGACAATGAAAATTCAACTTATAACAATGTAGAGAACGCCCGTAAGGCAATGATTACGGAAGTCGTTTTGCCGGAAGTACACGCCTATCTATCTTCGTTTAATACTTCATTGGTCCCTGAATTTGCCCCCGATGGTAGAACATGGGAATTAAGAATAAATAAAAGTGCTTATGAGGAATTGAAGCGTGATTTATTAGATGAAACCCAAGCATTATCCCAAGCCTTTTGGCTTACTTTAAATGAAAAGAGGATTATTATGGGTTATCCGCCTTTAGATATACCGGCAGGTGATGAGATATTTTTGCCAATGAATACAGAGCCTATAAGTATTAAGTCAGATGCTATTGATTCATTAGCAAACGCAACACCTAAAAAATGAATGCAGAGCGTGCCCATTATGTAAGATTAGTCAATAGTCAAAGGAAGCTATTTGCCCGTAAGGCAGAGCCTAAAGTGTTTAAAGCACTGGAAAAACAGTTAGAGCATATTTTTAAGTTAGGCGTATTGCATCCAATAGGAACAGAGATAGACCACCTTATACACCCAGAACCATTGGAGGCTATTTTTGAGGCTATATATAAAGATGTAGCTACTCACTTTGGCAAGGCCACACAAAGGTCATTGACTAAAAAAAGCCTCTTTAGAAAAGATGATGAGGAAGATGATTTTGATGCCAGTATGGAAGAGGCTATTAATGATTTTATAGCCTCGACTTCAGGCAAGATGATTAAGAGCATAACCGATGCTACCCGGCAACGGGTGAAAGACTTTATAGAAACGAACAAAGACAAGGGCTGGAATGCTGCACAATTATCAAGAGAGCTAAAGAATAATTTTACCGACTTCAATAAGATGCGTGCCATGCGGATAGCGAGAACGGAAGTAGGCAGGGCTTCTAACTTCGCAGGCGATGCGGCAAGTAAGCTTTTCGATTTTGAGATGGTCAAAACATGGCTACACGCCGGTATCTCAAAAGATGACAGGCCAAGCCATGAAGATGCAAACGAGCAAACGGTAGATAATGATGATGTATTTGATTTAGGTGATTATACACCTTCTTATCCTCAGGATGGAAGCGGAGGCCCTGATGAAGAGGTAAACTGTAACTGTGTAGTTTTTAGAACAAGGAAAAAAGATTGATAATGCCGGAGCCGATTGGGTGAGGCGTTAAGAGCAGGTAGTTAAGGAGGACGCTCCGAGGCTATCTGAAAATTTATATCTTTGCTAAAATTAACACACATGAAAAAGCTAATATTTATAGCCTGCTTATTTGCAGCCTGCCAAAAGTCTACGGTAGCGCCTACACAAACGGCTAACGTTCCTACAGTACCAACCATGAATGTAACTAATTTAGGGCATGGAGGATTCACTTCAGTATCAATCCTTTCTTATCCCGGCGCTAACAACGTTACTTTAAATGGCATAACATTCAATATCCCGGGCGATAGCGATGTGGTTACTATAAATTATATTGCCAATACTCAAATATGGTTCAGCAATGCACAGGCTATTACTATTTACCAAAGCCACATTTATTCAAAGGCCGGAACGGTAAAATTTGGTGTGCAAAAAAATAAAGTGGATAGTATTTAGAATTTATTTATCTTTGTAATCTCTTAACCTTCATTATTCTTTCGCTCCGTGCTTAAAGCATGGGCAAGCTATATTGTACTAAGACCGAAGGACAGGCCAGCAATGGCATTGTTAAAGACGTAGATACTGTAAAAGGTATCATCACAGGTTATGGCGCTTCTTTCAATACAGTAGATTCCGATAATCAAATGTTTCTTCCAGGCTGCTTTAAAAGAAGCCTGAATGATAACGCTTCGCGCTTAAGATTCCTTTATCAGCATTGCTCTACTATGCCTCTTTCTTTGTTCTCAAAGATAGAAGAGGATAAAACAGGCTTACTTTTTACTTCCGACCCTATCACTACAACCACATGGGGGCAGGATGCTATAAAGCTATATGCTGACGGTGTTTTAAAAGAACATTCTGTAGGCTTTGAACTGCTCGCCTCATCGATGGTTGATGATGGAGACGGTGACGGCAATGATGTAGAGGGTATTACAGAAGCCCGTTTGTGGGAAGTTTCACCCGTTACATGGGGAGCTAATCCGCTTACACCTGTAGTGGGTATTAAGTCGGCCCACAAAAACAACAAAGAATATATCATAGAAAGGATACATACATTCCAAAAGGCTCTGCATCGTGGAACCTTAAGGGATGATACATACACTTTACTTGAAATAGAATTGAAGCAATGGGAATCTATTTTAGCACTGGCCCCGGAGGAATCCACGCCACCCGCAGAAAAAGGGTTATTCCAAAGCATCGCAGAACGATTACAAACAACTAAATCTTAAAACAAATGGCACTTGACACAAAAGAAAAAGAAGCAGTCGCCCTTATAACTAAAGGTATTGAAGATGTCAATACTGAGTTAAAGGCACTGAAAACAAAAGGCGAAAAGGATGCGGATGAGCAATCCGAAAAGCTGAAAGCCTTAAAAGAGCAGATTGAGAATGTTGCTACGGCACACGCCAAATCTGATAAGGCACACGGCGAAGCCTCTGATGAAATCAAAGCACTGAAAAAGATGACTGAGGATACCGAGAAAGCATTGAATGAACTCGGTCTATCTGTTAAAGGCATGGTCGTTAATAAACACGGCCTTGTTGATGGCGATTTCCTCACAAAGCTTTTAACTGAACAGCAAGAGAAAGGCGTTTTGGGCAACTTCAAAAAGTCTAATGGCGGAATGGTTGAACGTATGACCATTAAATCAGAAGAATTTTGGAGAGTGATGAAACGTATGCAAATAAAAGCAGCCGGAAATATTACTGAAACAGGAAACTTACTCGGTACCAACCCTATCCCTCCAATGAGGTTACCTGGTATCCATTTTGACCCTACCCGTCCTAACCATATCAGGGAAGTTATTAACTCAGTTAATACCGATTCCCCTGTTATCAGTTTTGGACAGGAGACGGGCTTCACTGATGGTTCAGGTGCAACATCACAGGGCAGCGCAGCCGGACAAAGTGATTTTACAATCACCCAAAAGGAGATTACCACTCAGTACGTTAATGCCTATTTCAATATCCATAAATCAATGATGGAGGATACAAACTGGGTTAATAACTACTTAACTACCCGTGGTTTCGGCAAGCTCTTGATGAAAGAGGATAGCATTTTATGGTCAGGTAATACAACCCCTGCCATATCGGGCTTACAACCTAATGCTGTGGCTTATGATAACCGTTCTTTAGGTATTGGTTCTTCTGCCGGTTCGTTAGCTGCTCAATCAATTAACTTCTATGACATCTTAAGTGGGGCCGGAAGTATGTTAAAAGATGGTACTAATGGTTACTACGATCCAAGTGCCGCCATAATGAATACTTTGGACTTTGTAAAGATGAGCCTTGCCAGGAATTCTTATGGTGGATTGCAATTCCCTATCGGAATGATATTGAAGCCTATGGGTGCTGATATTATTCAGAATACTATCGTTCCGGTTGGAAGTTTCTTAGTAGGTGACTTTAGCAAAGGTGCTACCCTGGCCTATAGGGATGAGATGGAGCTTTCTTTCTCTAATCAGAACAGCGATAACTTCGTTAAAGGATTCATCACTTGCCTGATAGAAGAGAGGATAGGTTTAGCTATCCATAACCCTAATGCATTTGTGTATGGCACATTTGCTGCTGGTGAAGCTTCTGGTTCTGTATAAATAGTGTGGGTTAATGACGGGGTGGCTTCGGCTGCTCCGTTGTTATTCTTAATAATAATCTTAAAAACAAAAACAATGAAAAAGATAATTTTGATTCTTTCCGTTTTATTTATTGGCATAATGGCCTCCGCTCAGTCGGTGCCTGCCAATTACACAAAGACAACCCCTAACTATGTGGCAGAAACACCCTGGGGTAATTTTGGTTCGTTCTATTATCAACTGGGACAAGGTTATGATTCTGTTCATGTCGTTACAGGTAACGTAACAGTACCAAGCGATTACATGATAATGAATATAGAGCTTGTTAAATCTACGAATGCCAATTATGTGGATACGTTCATAATGCCAACCACTCCCATATACGGGCAAACGGTTAATATCTATTGGAGCCAATCTCAAATAGCCCATAAGTTCAACACAAAGCCTGCTTTTATAAGGGTTGATTCTTCAGGCGTTAACAGGTCGCAATTGATTTGGAACGGTACCTTTTGGAAGATGGTGCAATAATGAAATGGTCTATCTTAATATGCTCTATCCCGGAACGTCAAGCCAAGCTCACAAAACTAATAGCCGAACTTGAAAGGCAGGCCGCTTTGTGTCTTGATGACTGGATAGAGTATATTGAGATAATACCGCATCAAACACCTTTATACATTGATGGTGGCCCTACTGTAGGGGAAAAAAGGAACTGGCTATTAAATAATTCTTCGGGTGAGTATGTTTCCTTTATTGATGATGATGATAAGGTTACCGAAACGTATATACAGGATATTTATAACGGTATATTGACCAAGCCGGATGTAGTATGCTTTAATGTAGCATTTAAGGCCAAAGGAGGCGACCAGATTACTCATTTCAGTATCCAGCACTCCCAGAATGTCAACGCACCCGATAAGAGAATAAAAACTAATCACGCCCATGTAAGAATGCCTAACCATATCATGTGTATAAGGCGCGACCATGCGTTAAGGGCCGGATTTCCTGAAAAGAACTTTGGAGAAGATACTCAATTCGGCGTTAGGTTACGTGGAAAGTACGTTACAAGCCTTTTAAAAACAGAATACAAAATTGAGAAAGTGCTGTATGAGTATCATTTTGATGCAAAAAAAAGCCGCACTCATCAGTTTAATCCGAGAGTAGTACCAGTTATTGAAGGGCCGCCATCTCTTTTGATGGATGTTATTATAGTTTCTGACGGCAGGCTGCATAAAATGATGACACAAAACGCTGTTAACTCTATTGCAAAGGACAATACCAACGTCATTGTAATGGAAAAAGAAACATTTTTACAGTATGAAAACGCTCAGACATATAAGCAGCAAGAGCCTTTCAACTATAATAAGTGTTTAAATGACGGTGCCTCGGTATGCAATGCTGACCTGATATGCTTTTCAAATAATGATGTGTTGTTCCCGGAAGACTTTGCCCAAAATGTTTATGCCATGGTTAAGGATAAAAAATGCGATGTGGTTTCTTTTAGAACGCAGCACAATTTTATCCATCCTGAAGTCATTTCCGGCTTTTGTTTTGTGATGACCCGCGATGCCTACAAAAGAATAGTAAAATTAAACGAGGACTATAAATTCTGGTGCGCTGATAATGTTACCAGCGAACAGATAAAGGAGGCCGGATTGTACGAGTATAAAAGTTCTATTAAGGTAACGCACTTTGTAAGCCAAACACTCAACAGAATAGACGTAATAAAGAAAGAGGACTATACTTTCGGATGTGTGAAAAAATTTAATAAGGATTTTAATAAGAACCTTTTTAACCTGCGGAAATGCCACTGATAGACTTAAAATTAACTACTGCCCCGACAGACCTGGACCTTACTTTTGTAAAAAAGTATCTAAGGATAGATTATACTGCGGATGACTCTATAATAAGTATGCTTATCCAGTCAGCCAGGGAACAGTGTGAGCATTACTGTAACCGCACTTTCGTTACTTCTACATATACGGCTTATTACGATCTTATTACTTTGACTTTCAAGATACCCAAAAGCCCTATACAGACTATCAATACGGTAACTTTAATCTATTTGGGGCAGTCAACGGTACTAACGGCTAACGCAGATTATTATATTCAGGCTAACCAGGATAAATATATTATCCTTACCGTTACAACTTACAACCTTCCACCGGGGTTCAGTTATAAGAACTATGACTTTTACAGATTTAATCTTCAAGTGGCCTTTACTGCGGGGTATGATACTGATTACCCGGCAACAAAGACAGGCTCTTTGATTCCCGCTTCTATCCAGTTAGCTATCCTTAAAACCATTCAGTCTAATTACGAACTGAGGGCAAATGTAGAGGCTACATCAAGACAGGGAACTATAGGCTTTATAGAGCTTCCCAATGATGCCAAGCAATTACTCAACTCCTATCGTATAATACCTTGTTAAATGGCACGCCAAAGACAAATGAGCCTACAGCAAGGAACTATAACTACCGATGCCGGTGGAGGGACCACTGAAACCTTTGCCGAGGTAACTAAGATTTATGGCGAGGTAGACCAGTTGAGTGCATCTACATTATGGGTTCAAAACCAGCAATACAACGGTACCTTTTATAATGTAAAGGTAAGGTACCAAAGTATAAGCCCTTATTTTGGAGGTAATACGGATATGAAAGCATTGGGTAACTTCCAGCTTGTTTTAGATGTGCCTCAAAATGATTTATCTACGATGTCGGCAAATTTGGCTCTAAAAATATTGACAATAACGAACCCCGATTTAAGACAGATGAATTGTGTAATGCTCTGTATAGCATGAAGATAGAATTAAACATAGAGCAGGTAAAGAAAGCTTTTGAAAAGAAAGGCATCGAGGGCGTTTTGAAAATTAAAAATGCTTTATATGATGCTGCGTTAACGACCAGTGAACTGGCAATGAAAAATCTACATGATAATAAAAGTGTAGTTACAGGCACATTGGTAAAATCATTCGGTACGCAGGCAATAAAAAAAGAAAAGGATGGAATGTTTGTTACTGTTTCTACTGATGTGGAATATGCTCCTTTTGTCGAATATGGAACCGTAAGAATGAAAGCAAAGCCTTATTTCGGCCCAGCTTTTGAGGTGGCCCGGCAACAGTTAATCAAAGACTTAAAATGATTGACGCCGGATATATCATAAGAGCAGCCTATGTTTCCTTGTTAAAAGGAAATATACTATTTGGTTCAACTTACGTACCTATATATGACCAGGTACCGAGTACCGGGGGTAATTTTCCTTATGTTTATTTTTCAGGCTTCACCCAATCCGAAGACAGGGCTATGGGCCATAAAGAAAACTTCGGACAAGATTGTACAATAACCTTAGTAGCCTGCAATAGGTATGTGGGCAATTCAGGAACATCAAAAGATGTAGATGATATAATCAACCGTATTACGGCCTTAGTGCGTGGAGCAAGCCCGCAAAGCCCTCAAATAAGCTTTTTACCTACGTTCAATAACTTCGGCACCAATACAGAGAATTCAAGATCTTATAAAACAACGGAACAAGATAAGTCGGTAGTCTTTTTCCGTACCATAACATTCCGGCATAACATTCAACAATTATAACAAATGGCTAAATTTTTAGGAGAGGCACTTTTCGTAAGTGTAGATACAGGAGACGGAAACGGAAAGGTTATATGCACCTTTTCGCAGACCTGTAAATTGACAATGGATGCAACAATGGCCAACGCAACCACCAAAGACAGCGCAGGCTGGGAAGAGGTATTGCCATCTACAAAAAAATGGAGTATAGAATGTGATGGGTTGGTAGATTATCACCCTTCCTCTACTGTACATAATATCGGTAACCTGTTTGACCAGTTTACAAACGGTGCATCGGTTACGGTTCAGTTTGCACTTGCCAATGGTGTAACAGGGGATTTGATTTGGACAGGCACGGCTTATATTTCTAAGCTTGATGAGAATGCCAAGCTGAAAGATATAGTAAGCTATACAGCTACCTTCACAGGTACCAGTGTGCTAACCAAAACAGTACACGCATAATGAATCTGATTGATATAGGAGGCAAAAAAAGGCCTTTTAGATTCGGCTGGAACGCTATAGACATCTTTTGCCAGGGGAAGGGCATAACTATTGAGCAATATGGGACGCAGGGCATTGCAGCCACTCCGGGCGATGTGCGCTCTATGGTTTATGCAGGCTTAGTAGGTGGGTGCCTTTCCAATAAGCAAGAGGTAGACTTTACACCTTACGATGTAGGTGATTGGCTGGATGAAATCGGTGCCGAAGGTATTGAGAATATTATGAAGCTTATCAGTGCGGGGTATTCTAAAAAAAAAGTACTTCCCAGTCCGAAGAACATGGTGAAGAAATAAGCTGGGATATTCTTTTAGCTAAGAGCGCCGAAGCGGGTATAAGTTATTCCGATTTTTGGAATATGACACCCCGCGAGTTTGAGGCTTATTTAGAAGGATGGACTAAGCGTGAAGAAGCGCAATGGCAACGGACACGGTTACTATATTCGATTATTTACAATACCCATTCAGAGCAGATGAAAACGCCGGAAGAATTGATACCATTGCCTTCAGATAATAAGGAGCCTAAAGAAGTTGTTAAGCCTGATTATGAGATGATGGACTTTTACAGGAAGAAATATAACCTTAACGCAGAAGATAAGTACTATGTCTGATTTTGACGTAAAAGCCCAGTTTTCTGCCGATGCCTCACCATATATCAATGCGTTGCAGGAGGCTATTGCCAAGCTTGAACAACTTGGTACTAAAGGCAAAGAAGGCGGGGCATCTGTAAAGGCAGGGATGAAGGAAGCCAAGTCCGGGGCCAATATGCTAAAAGACGGCCTTATGGAGCTATTGCCTGTTATGGGTGTAGCTATGGCTGTCGAAAAAGCTATTGAGTTCGGCAAAGCTATTTTTGAGGCTTCCAATAAACATAAAAAAGCAGTTATAGACTTAGGGCAGGCCATCGCAGCCTCCGGCGTTAAAAACGTAGATGGCTTTGTAAAAAAAGAAGAGGAGTTTGCCGATGCTCTTCAAAACTCTACTAACATATCCCGCGACCAGATATTAGCACTTGAAGCCACAGAGACGGCTATGGGCATATCCAAAGACAAGCTGGAAGATACTACTAAGGCAGCGGAAGGATTGTCAAAAGTTACCGGGGGCGATGCACAGTCATCAATAAAGTATCTTACAATGGCTACCGAGGGGCATTTTACTATGCTTCAAAGGTATATACCTACCCTGGCAAGCTGTAAGACACAGGCAGAGAAGATGGCGCTTGTAATGAAGACCGCACAAACGGGGCTTAATGAATTAACAGCAGAAACGAAAGAAGGGGAAGGGCCAAGTAAAAAGCTTGGTTTGATGTGGGAAGACCTTCAGGTAAAAATGGGTGATGCTTTGGGTAAAGCATTAAATCCATTATTTGAAAAGCTTCAGCAATTTATGCCTACTATAGAAAAGGTAGGGAAGGTAATTATAGATTTTGTAAAGATAGCCCTTGACCCTGCCATAGCTTCATTTAAAGCCATGTTCGATATAGCCAATGCAATAGGCGATGTGTTGACGGGTAAGTTTAAAAAGGCATGGGGTGATTTAAAGAGTGCCGTAAAAGATGGGGTTGATGGTGTTAAGAATGCAGTTACCGATGTCAAGGGAGCTGTAACGGATGCCAAAGCAGCCTATGACCAGGCTAATGAAGATGCTACCAAAACCATGGAAGTATCCGCACCTACTATAAATGTTAATAATGTAGGAGCCGGACACGGAGGAGGAGGTCCAAAAGAGAAAAAAGAAAAAGTAAAGATTGTTCCATACGTAGACAATAGCGCATTAGGAGTGGTTATGGATAACCTTGAGAATGTGCAGCAGGCAATGGATAAGGCCAAACTCCATGCACAGGTATTCGGGGACAGTCAACTAACGACATTGAAAAGCGAAATATCAAAGGTTAATGAGTTAATGAATAAGGCTTTTGATAAGAATGACATTCAGAGCGCAGATGCTTATGGGGTAGCTCTTAGAGGACTGGTAGCACAGGAGAAAGCGTTAGAAGATGCGGCAGAAAGACAAAAGGAAATGCTAAAGCAGCAAAAGAAAGCTATGGATGATATGAAAAAATCCGTAGATGATAATGCTAAAGCTATGGAGAATATGGCTATTAAAATGGGTGATGCAGGAGGGCAAGCGGTTAATATGATAGGCAAGTTAGCTACAGGAAAGATGAGCGTTCAGGACTTATTCAAAGGGCTTATTGGGCAGTTAGGTAAAGCCCTCGGTGACTTTTTGAAAAAGAAAGGCGAAATGTTAATGAAAGCCGGTGTGTTTGATATTATTGCGGGAAACGCTTTGATAGCTTCATCGCTTGGTGCCAATCCTTTAGGCTATCAACAAGTTTCACAGGGTACAGGTGAAGAGACTTCAGGAACGGCTTTAATAGCCGCAGGTAGTGTTATAAGTGCCATTAAAATGGCATCGGGCGGTATCGTTCACGGATCTACGCTTGCCAATATAGGTGAGTACCCCGGTGCATCTCATAACCCGGAGGTGGTAGCACCTTTGGATAAGCTTAGAAGTATGATGGGAGGCAACCAGCATTCATTCGCCCCGGTAGAGATTCATGGATCTATGTTAAAATTAGCAATAGATAATCATAATAAAGAAACAGGTTTTAGTGGTAACGGATGAGCTACGGACTAAAATATACGCTTACATTCAGGGATGAATTAGCCAGCAATGCCACTACAGGGAATTTATGGAAGATAAATATCTATGCCAGTGGCTTTGTAGGGGCTTCGACTGCGGTTAGTGCATCCTCAAATCCATTGACTTTAGTTTATAATAAACAGGATTTGATTACCCCTGTCTGTGGGTCTGATTTATTGATAGGATTATTAAGCACCACTAACGGACAGTATATAGAATTCGCCACAGCGGCGCCTTTAGCTTATTATGTCGATGTATTAAAGAGTACCGACCAGGGTGTGACTTATACTACATTTTGGAGTGGTGTAAATACTACCGATTGTTATACTGAGCCTTATTCTTCTGTTCCCTATGACATTAAATTGAAATTCAACTGCGGATTAGGTGAACTACAGTGGCACCGTTACGAAAACCCGTCCACTTTAATAAGCGGATTAGAACAGTTAATTGCAGTGGTTTCAAACTGTCTTTCTTTTCTTCCTTATCAAAAAAATGTACGTGAGATAATAAACATCCGCGAGGACACAATGGTTGATACTTCGGGGCTTTTGGAACAGTTATACATGATGGATGTAGTGTATACTGAAATGGCTGACGATGGCATATTACACGGTATAAATTGCAAGCAGCTTTTAACCAATATCCTGACAGCCTTAAATTGCCGAATGTATCAGTCAAATAACAAATGGTATATAGAACGCATATTTGAAAGAACGACAACCTCAATGACCTATTTTGATTATACTCCTACCGGGGTTATTCAAAACCCACCCTATACTTATTCTCATATTGGAACAGGCAGCTTTGACCCCAGGGTGAATATTTCAAACTCATCCTATCCTAAACTAACAGTAGGAGGTGATTGGGCGGTAACGCAAAAGAAGCCAAGTTTGGCTTATCAGTTTATGGGTGGCAATATCCCTAATGTGGACTTAATCGTTAACCCTTATTTTGAAGATAAACCGACAGCTAAAAATAAAGCAGGTCAGCCATTAAATTGGGATTTCGGGGCTTCACTCGGAGCTTATCCTATGCTTATAGAAAAGGTAAACCCTTTCACTACCGACCCTCAGAGAGAATGGGGTATGGATTTTAACGCTGCCTGTATAACGGCTTTCAATTCTTATATTAATGGGCTTAAAATTCCTTTATCAAAAACTTCTTCATTATTTGCAGCCGGAACATTAGGTACTGCATGGGCAGCCCACGCAGTAAGAAGAGCAGGAGACACATATACTAATGATGATGTGTATATAGATGTTTCGAATGGTTCTTTGGATATTGATTTAGAATATTACTTTAATTTCAGAATCACACCCACATCTTCCACTACTATCACTAATTATGTAGGCGAAGCCAGCAAGATTTTAGGCAATATCCCTATGGCGCAGATTTATGTGCCTGTAATGATGACCATTACTGATAAAAACGGGAAGACATTTAATATCCAAAGTAATATAATCTTCGATAGGTCATGGGCCGTAAACACACAACAGGCCGGATTTATACAATATTGGTTAGCTGAACTAAACTGGAACTTCCCCGATTTGGGAATACAGTCAACACCTCTAACGGCTTATCCTTTAGGCGTGATGATTCAAAACGCCTGGAATAAATCTACTTATGTAGACCTTAACTTTAATTATAAACTAAGTTATAATATTCCATTTAACTCAGGGACATTTAATGCCGGTAATGGAATTTATAAATTTGATTTGAAGATTTATCCTCCTGTAATTTTTGACACAAAAAATAAGGCAGGAACCATAGGAACAGGATTAACTTATACTACTTTAGCTCTTAATGATTTCGCTGCCAACGTAACGGATTTTCAATATAAAGATTCTTTCCAGTCGACAAGTTCTTATACTACCTTTTATTCGGCGGCAGATAATTCCTCGCGCTGGAATGAACAAAAAGTCAGTGTATTATATGGCGATACTTTAACACCCGGTTATCCGGGGGCGTTCAGGTTAAGTACCGCAGCCCCTACCTCTACATGGCACCATCGGGGATTAAGCGATACGGGGCAGATATTAGCTGATATTCTTTTTAATAGTTATGAAAGCTTAATAGCCGTATATAGAAGAGCCATTACAGGTAAGATAATGCAGCCGGGAGGGATACCATTTTGGAATAATATAACCGATGAAGATGGAACAGTATATGCACAAACCGGCAACTCATTTGACTTTAAAAAATGCATACAAACCATTAATTTGGAAGAAGTATCCGCTGCACCGGCATCCATAACGACCTCTTTTACAGGCATACCAAAAATAGGTACGCGAAGTTTCGCTAATACAGCCTCAAATACATCTGTATCTCCGCCTTCATTTACAGCGGCTAAGACCCCAATGACATCGCCTTCCATGATAAGCCCTTCAACCGTTAACTATCCTTCTTTGTGAGCCTTCTTTTAGCATATACGTTTAACGACAATAGCACTTCACCGGCTGACTTTTCAGGCAACAAAAACACAGGGGCAAGTAATAATGTTACTTTAGTGGCAGGGCAGAACTATGGTTATGCAGCTCACATAGGACAAACGAGCTTAAATAGTTATATATCATGTACTCCGGCTGGATTTGCAGGGCTGACAGCATTCACGGCGTTTACAAGCTTGAATCTTGTTTCATTCCCAGTGGGTGCGGCAAAAGCCTATTTGTTTAACAAAACAAGCTCATTCAATGCTTATATAACCTCGGCCGAAAAAGTAGTATTCACAATTTATATAAGCGGGGCGGCTAAAACCATAACAAGCACTTCTACTCTTAGCGGCACAGGATGGCATACTATTGGTTGTGTTTACGATGGAGCTAATATATATATTTATATTGATGGAGTTCAGGATGCATCTACATTAAGCGTAACAGGAACAATAGCAACGGGCATCCCCACTTTATTAATAGGTAATGATGTAATCGGTGATAGTTCAAACACACTGGTAGCCGATATGGATAGTATTCTTTTTGCAAATACGGCAGCCTCATCGAATGATATGCTTTCGCTAAATGCTTCACCCGATGGACTGCTTATTACTAATTCATCCAATAACTTCGCCACAGGAGACTTAATAGATGACGGGACGCAGACTTATCAAGGAGTAGTTACCTGGGTGGTGAGCGTTGATTCATTTTATTTTTATCCCACTACTGCAATAGGTACATCTTATGTCCGGCTTGGCAATATCTATCAAACAAAACGTCAATATTATTATGAGTTTATAAATAATTTTGACGGACAGGGGAACGGACAGACTAAGATAAGCTGGCCCATAGCAGGCTTTAAGGATTACGGTGCAACGGCCCATCAGATAACAATAGACTATAGAGGCATTGTTAATAGCACACATGATTTCCCTTCGCCTTATGTGTTTTTTTCTGAAACGCAAATACGCTATTCGGCACTTACACAAACGACATTTTACAATGAAAAGATAAAAGCATCTTCCATCAGCGTTAATGGCTCTTATATAACATTTAGCTATCATGTAAAGACAGCCAATAATGCTAATGCAAAAACATTGAATATAAAGATAGGCCCTAATGGGGCAGAGCTTAACCTTCTTACTTATTCGTTGCCTGTAAGCACCGCGAATGATATTTTTGTGACCGGAGCTGTAAAAGTTACAAACATCTTATCAAAAACCTGCAACTACAGAACCAAGATAGAGAGCAACGGAGTAGCCCCTATTATAGCCGATGGCACTATTACACTTGATTTTACAAAAGATATTTATTTACTTTTGCAGGGTACAGGGGTAGCAGTCAACGATATAACAGCGATAGACGGAGAAGGAATAATCAACCCAAATAAACAACTTTTGACATGAAAAAACTGATTTTATTGCTATTCATTTTAACGGCTTCGCTTTGTCGCGGGCAGTATATTACTACCGGGGCCAAAGCAGATAGTATGGCTACCCTTCATATTAACGGGTTTTCATCATATACGGATATTCAAAACTTCCTCTTTCAACAGGACAGTGCGATATGGTGGAGGGCTGATACAGTAGGAGGAGCCGGGGCGGTGCCTAAATTAGCAACACAATCCTATGTATTAACACATGGAGGCACTGATAGCGCAACAGTTACGGGAACAGGCACAATATTACAGATTGTTAAAGCAAGCTTAAAAAGAACGCTTTATATTATTCAAAAGAATATAGATACCTTAACTACGGCACATTATGATGCAACTTCCAATCATTGGCATTTTACAGGCGTAGTTAAGTTCGACAGTGCGCTTAATCTTCCTGTTTTTACATCAGCTTATACGCCAAAATTCGCAGGGGCTAAATGGGAATCTATTATAAATGGAGATACAACACTATGTTTATATA
>VFSW01007606.1_pt1 | contig 15700 bp, 27 predicted proteins | sample 5358111 | NCBI WGS metagenome assembly VFSW01 (sample SAMN11554181, study PRJNA540505) | mine drainage metagenome | isolation source: sediment from site ElyBrook_90M | place: USA: Ely Copper Mine, Vershire, VT | collected 2017
TCTCTTCACTCTTTCTTCCAAGGAACGGGTATATCTTGAAGTTGTCAACCAAGCCCACAACTTGACTAATTTACCCGATGCTGGCGATAGGCGAACCTGATTGGCTGTTTCTGCTTTTGCATCTGTCTCTGCCAAGTTTTCCTCCACATCATTTCACTAGTAGCGTCAGTAAAATTAACTGCCCTAACCTTGTCTTCGAGTTGAACCTCTGTCGGCTTTTTAGGACTGACTAACCTTGATTTCAGACCATATCTAGCTGCGTCAGCAGGGTCGTCCCCATCCATCTTCAAGCAATCTTCTAAGTTCTTTTCATCCCTAGTTAGAGTAGGAATGTTGGCAATGAGCTTGGGACAATTTGTTGAGATAACCCATAGGTCGGACTGGAATAGCTGATACATGAGCATCCATCCGCCGATTCTGTCATTGTCGGCCAAACTGGGTCGAGGAATTCCACTTCCGGAAAGCACATCGCCAATTTGTTCAGCAACAGTGTCTTCGCTGGTACGTTTGGCGAATGCGTCGGGTGATAAATAAACATCGGCAATTTTCTCACCGGAACTCCTGTCTATGATTGCTTGGGCTAACATTCTAGGGCTTAGATTGTTTTGGACGTACTCTCTATAAGTAATCGTCTTTCCCGTTTCTGTCTGTGCGTGCCAATAGACTGCCGCATCGTGGGCAAACCCCCAATCTATTGAAACCCATCTTGGATGCCAGGGTTGTAATTGTAAATTCTCGGACTTTTGGGTATGGCGTTCGATATTGAATACGTCGAAGTATTGGCCTGCAAATACATCCCAGTCGCCTTCGAGAAATGCTTGTCTCAAATGAGTGGGTAGTGCTCTTAGAGTCTTCAGGTAAGATTCATCCTGAGCGTAAATGGGGTTGTCAAAAACTACTGCTTTGATGAAATCGTAGTCGTTAGGGTCGTACTGGTCGGGCCTTTCCATTCCTACTGCCGGTAATTTATCAATCCCCAGAGCTTTCACCCAAGTATGGCCTATATTCCCCGGGTTTGTAGCTCCAGCCATGCAAGGGAAGGATTTGGATACTGGGCACCGATTTCTAGACGTAAGGAACTGCCACTGTTTAAGGGTAAACAGAGTCAATTCATCAATACCGATAAACAAAAACTCAGCGCCCTGATACTGGTAAACGTCGTTCTCTCCCTGACAGTATCCGAACCTAGTCGTAGACCCATTATGCCAATATATCGTGTGCATGGATTCGTTGAAGGTCTTGTACATTTCTCTAGGTACTGTTCTTCTAAACGGCTGAATCAGGGAAGCCTCTAATTCAGGAAAGGTTCTTCTGAGAAGAAGGGTATCTGCCCCTTTTACTTCGTTAGCTTGCATGATAGCTTCCCATAAAAGTGCTGTGCTCTTACCAGGGCCAGCAGCACCGCCGAATAGACGATACTTCGCGGCAGACTCATGAAACCTTTGCTGCTTCTCAAATGGTTTGTATGTAGTCAGGTTCAGTATGGGCATCTAACAACCTATCCGGCCTTCTGATATTGGAAACGATGTTGACGACGATAGCGCCGCCATCTTCACCCACTATCTGCTGTTTTGGTTTTCCATACCTGAACTCCATCAGTTTCATGGTGACGTACATCCTTATCGTCTCATCCTCTGAATCTAGCAACCTCATCAGCATTCGACCCAAACCATTGTAATTATCGAATACATGGTCTAGGAGTTCGTTCAATTTCATTTGCTTGCGGATTGCGGTGCTGTCTTTGCTTTTGGAGCCGAACGGTCTTCCTTTTGGCATAAGTCACCTGAAACTGGGGAATGAAAGGCCGAACCTTGCGCTTCTTCCTACTGGCGATGGCCCCGGCCCTGGTTGGGGAACCATTTCATCGTTGGCGGATTCGATTCCGTAAGGCAGGGATTGATAAAAGCTCATTACAATCGGCTGATAGAAATTGAACCAGTAATCCTCTTGAGGGCCGTAAAGTTGGACACCTTCCCCAGAATCGAAGGAAGGCTGAGGCCAGAGGTTAGTGCCCTGAACGGGTGGAACCGGATTAACCCAGAAGTCCTCATCCGGTATGAATGCAGCGGGTTGAGGGACGACAATCTCATCATCCGAGAAAACCAGTGGCGGAGGATAAGCCCAAACCCGCCTGACTGGATTGACCCAGAAGTCTTCATCGTACTGCCCGAATAGGGTCGGTTCCTGACTATCGAAAGGCCACTGTTGCAGAGGAAGAAGAGTTGCTGGAACTGGCCGAACCGGATTGTTCCAGAAATCTTCGTCCGCTTGCCCGAATAGGTTTCCAGCAGGCTCTTGAACGTCAAACGTCCACTGTTGCGGCCACTGGAGAGTGGCCGGGACAGGCGCAACAGCGTTCTTCCAAAAATCTTCGTCCGCCTGGCCGAAGAGCTTGCCTGCTGGAATTTCCTCAGCATCAGGCAGGTAGGGGAGACTCTGATATATCTTCGCTGGTACGGAAGGCGGCCCCAATGCCCAAAAGTCTTCGTCAAACTGCCCGAATAGACCTCCAGCAGGAATTTCCTCTGGGTCCGGTAGATAAGGAAATCTCTGATAGATTGAGGCAGGAACAGGAACAACGGGATTCTGCCAAAAATCCTCGTCAGGCTGTCCATACAAACTTCCAGCGGGTATTTCATCCTGCCATTGTAGGGTGGAAGCGATTGCTGTGGAGGCTGCGGCTGTAGCGAGTACGGTGGCGAGAGCAATTGTGGTAAAACACTTCTGAACTCCTCCCCACCAGTCGGAACTTTCATCGTCAATCTGGAGTGGCGCCGCCGCTATCGGCAAGTCGTCTTCGGAATGGAAGTATCGAATCATTTTTCTACCACACGCTCACATTCGGTTCATCTTGGGCCGGTCGTGAAACCACAAAACTGTCGTCCTCGAACACCAAAGCCGAAGCAGTTACCGCCTTAAACGCCGCCGAACCGCAGCAGTAAATCTTCGTGGTATCAGAAGTGAATAAAGCCTCATAGCTGGCGATTGATGTGACAATCCGCCATTCAGTGCCCGCCCGCTTGACGTTCGCGTGTCCGCCAAGGGTATAACCTGTTCCCGCCGTTATGGTTACGTTCCCGCCTACAGACTCGCCGCTGAAAATCACCGCATCCGCATTGGTGGTCGTGAATGCTCCGGGTGTGTAAGTTGTTGAGGTCGGGGCGTTGTTGTTTTCCGAGTGGACATCCAGCGACATCGTTGCCCCACCGGGAGCGAACTCTGTCACGTCAATCGTGAGTTTTGCGGCGGTGGATGTATGCACCGTAAACGCATCCGTGCCGCCGCTCGGCGCGCTCAGCATGTAGAACAACTGGCCATAGCTGGTGGTGCCGTTCGTCAGCGCGGTGGTGCCAGTGGTGGAAGTAAACGTTCCGTCGCCCAACGTGTGCGTAATACTGAAATTCGGCACAGGGCTGCTGGCCTGGGACGTTACCCAGACACAGAGAAGATTGCCCACAGTGAGAGTCAGAGAATTTGTGGCGAGGGAAGTAACAAGAGAACCACCCGAGTCGCCAGTGTAGTTCTGCACTTGCGTGACGGCAGACTGCGGCTGTAATCGCCGCAACCGCCCATACCGGAGCGCACGCCTAATCTTCCGCTCCGGAGTGTCCACATCGTAACGCGGCAGATAGAGCGGACCTTGCCGCTCGAACTGAATCATTTATTCGCAGTGCTCCGCGCTGAACTCATAGGTCAGCGAAGCGGTCGCAGAAGCCTCCACCACATCAACTGAGGGCGCTGTAGTCACGACCGGAACAATCATCACCATCGAATCCGGGTTTGGAGCAACCCACCCGCCCGGGCCAGCCGCTCCACAACCGAAGATTACATGGTTGGTTCGGCCTGTCACGGAGATGGTTTGTCCAGTTACCGCAGTCATCGTCGCGGCAGGAGCGTCCTTATCCTTGGGGTTGGGAGTCGTCGCTGTGCCCCCGGTAGAAGCAGTCGTGCATCGGATGACGCGAAAGACCAGACCGCTAATCGTGGTCAACACAGTCGCACGACCGATGACGTAGACAGCCTGCAAGCCAGATGTCCTGGCCGGAAGGATTACCGGGGGCTTGAAGCTAATCGCTCCCGTCTCGGTGTTGGGTGTAGCGCTACCGGTAGATACGCCGGGAGTGGCAAGTGAACTTGTGTAGACGAATGGCATTTAGTTTCTCTCCTTGGAGAGCTTCGTGAGGATGTGACTGCCATCCTTCAAAGCCTCGATAATTTCCGGTTCGGTTAATTCCCTTCCAAACTTTTCCATCTGCGCTTGCCTTACCTTTTCCCAGAAGACCGCATCCGGCTCCATGTAGAGCGTAGTCAACGAGCCGTATTTTTCAGCGCATGAATCGCAAAGGTAGAACGCGAACTGTTTGGGGAGGGAGGTGTCCAACACCCTGCCGCCATCGGCTCCGCAGTTGGCGCAAAACAGATAGTACCACGTTCCATTTTGTCCAGAGAGACTCCAGTCTATCTTCGGGGTGTTGGTCAAACAGTTGGGAAGAAGGTCAACCATTACAGTTTTGACTGCCAGAACGCGAGCGAGATTGCAAAATCTAAGTCAGACCTCCGGGGCTGCTCAGGAAGAATCTCCAGCGCTATTCTCCTGGCATGGTCGAACCTTCTGTCTCCGTCAGGAATTTGTCCGCACATGGGGCAATAAGATGGTTGGTCTTCCTTCTGAGCGGCTTGGTGTAAATCCCTCATCACAGACACAGCGTTGACAGCATGTTTAGCAGCAAAAAATACTCTTGAGTTACGCAAACGAAATAACTTCCACGCTATTTTTATCCAACTCAAGGAACGGTGACCTCGCTGATAAATAGAACTCCTGTTCCGCCGGATACTATTCCCGCTATCCAGAAATTATCTCCATCGGTGGCATGAAGGGTGTCTATCTTGGCGGTCAAAGGGTTTGAGCTAGTCGTAGCGGCCACACTATTGTCGCTCCCAAACTTGAAAAAACCATCTACCGAGGACCATAGTCTGTATTTCGTATAAGTCTTGAGTTGGGTGTTTGCGCTTACTACTCCCAGAGAAAGTGTAGTCGGGTCACTCAAATATCTACCAATCTGGATAACTGCAAATTGATTGGCTGTACCCCCACCCTGAGCTAAAGCTGTATTACTTGGCGACATAGACCGCTACCTTGAGGTCGGCTAAAGTCTCTAAAGCCTGAGTTGTAAAAGTTACGGTGATGATGTCTCCTTGAACGACTGAGACAGTATGAGCATAATCCGTACAAGTAGTTCCAACACCAACCGTGCAGGTAATGGTAGTACCAGTCCCGTTCTTGTTTACTGTGAATACTCCGCTACCCGCTGCTTTACCTGCTGCGCTCGAACTGACGCTCAAACCCAACATCGTCCCGGCGTTGTTCATCACGGGGCCTTGGAACGCGGTTACGTCGGTGCAAGCACTAGTTACGTTCGCTCCGAGTCCTATTAGACTCAAGGTAGGTGCTGCGGCAGCCGCTACGCCAGTACAGCCTCCACTTAGGGTGTTTGGCCCCATAGGAATCGTTCCTGCAAGGGCAGCCCCATTAAATGTATTCCCTATCCCTGCTACCACCGTTCCTGAATTGTTGATTCCTACGCCTGTACCAGTAGACCCGATATAGCTCTTTTCTATGTTGACCGTTCCTGCTGTATTCTTAATCCCCGTAGCGGCTGTAGCAGTAGCGATACAAGGCCCGGCACTAGGTTCGTTAATCTTCACGCTGTCCAGATTAGCTACCAGAGACGCTATGTTGAATACTATGGCTGGAGTCGTATTCTCCCCAGCGCAAATCATTGCCCCATGAATGTTTACAGTTATGTTCCCAGGACTTCCCGACTGAGGAATGGCGATAGCGCCAACTGGAGAACCATTCGCTGTTCCGCTGGTCATATACGTTCCACCCTCGATGTTGATGGTGGAATTCCCGGCATTCGAGCTAACCGTAAGCGCTTCAAGTCCAGACTGAAAATCGTTGTTCAAGAACATCCAGTTAAAGGCGGTGTTAGCGAGGAAAGTAACCTGCCTGCAATGCACGAAAGAATTTGAGATACCCACTGCGGAAGGTGTACCTGACCCGGAAACATACAGACACTCGTTGTCTCCGCGCGTGAAAACGAATCCCTTGATGGTGATATGGTCAACCAGGGGCTTCCCAAAATCTATGAGAGTATCTGCTACGCCATCATCCTTGCTTACGCCAGTGCCGTCTAGCGTCCAGCCGGAAGCGTATTGGTAGAACGTCCCTCCACTCATGGCGAATACAGACCCGAAATTGAACGTATGGTCATACCACGGAGCTACATAGAACGTGGTTGCGTCCTGCCCATCGCCTACAAGGCCGATGGCTCCCAACTGTCCGGTATGCAGGTCGCAGGTGGGATTTGGTGCCACACCGCTTCCCAGCATGTACCCGCCAGCGGGAGCGTAGACCGTTCCACCCCCCAGAGCGGTCGTGCAGGCCAAGGAAATCGCCGAAGAATCATCTGGCCCGATATACAGGCTCTCGGATGGCCCTCCTGTCGCGCCGCAGTTGGTTGATAGAGTTGCTTGCGTGGTGCTCTGCACAGAAAGAACTGTGGTTACAACGCTCTTCGTCTGGCTCCCGCACATCAGCGTGCTTCCGCCAGATACAACCCAAGCCAGCTTCCCAACATCGGCAGCGGTGAAATTGGCGAGGCCGCCCGACGTAATAATCGGTGAAGTAATCGTGCTCGATATGTCGGTAACAACCCTGCCGGTTCCCTTCGCGCCGTATGCTGTTGCCTTCACATTGAATACTGCTCCACCTGTCGGGCCTATCGCGCCCCAAACATTAGCCACACAGTTGTACGCATTGTGCGTGTTATCATCTAGATAGATTACCCCTAATGGACATGAACCAGTAGGTGCCCCTACTCCATGTATGACCACACTACCAGAACTAGAACCACCAGCTTGTGCATAAATAGACACAGGGTAAAGCAAGACTAAGACTAATAGTATTCGTTTCAGCATGTTAGCCTGTAATCCTGGCTGTAATTGTCACTGAGTTGGCTCTACTCCTCATTAGGAGTCTGACAAACTTGGCTGTTACAGTGGGTGCGTCAAAGTGGAAAGTGTTGTTCGTCGCATCTACTGAGGTAATTGCTCCGTTTTGGACTGTCTGATAGTTGCTATCTAGGTCGGTTGCAGCAGCTTGGACATCTATCTCAAATACTCCTGGCGCTCCGCTAAATATACCATCTATGGCAAACGGACGTGCTCCACCAGTAGGACTAACTGCTAGTGCTACTTCCACACTGGCAGCGGCTAACCCAGTTCCAGGAGTAGGGGTCTCAGCATTCCATAGAATGAACTGGTCTCCTCGATATATGGCTGTAACAGCCCCTAGTACGACCGTAGAAGCATAAACTGGCATTTTGGCTCCTAGTAGATTACTTTCTTGACTGCGTGCGTTGTAGCCTTCAGGGAGACCACTGCGGCGTGTCCTAGCCCCTTACCGATTGGCTTCAGGACATGGCGAATCAACCCTGCATTCGCTGGTAGGGCTGAAGCAAGGAATAGCAGAGCTAGTGCTAGTACCTTTCGCATACGAGTTCTCCTGTGATAGTTCCTGACGATTATCCTACGCAGAGCTTTCATAAACTCGGGGTGTAAGGCTGGATTAGCTAGTCTGAGGACTTTTAGAGCCCTAGACCAAGTCCTCATACATCTAGCTTCTTGTTTTGGACTAGGAAGCGTCGTAGGGCCGTTCGCACGAGGTCTCTCAGGGGATTCTTGGCGTCTGATAGCTCCTCGAACCCTCTCCACCATTCGCCAGGGAGCCGGATAGTAAGCGTCCTGGACTTTTCCAACCCTAGCTTCCTACCACGCACTGCATGCACCTTTGATGGTAGTTGCATACATCTCAGTCCACCAACTGAAGCGTCTTTAGGCTAGGCGACCCGTACATACTACTCGGCCTCAGACTCACCATCCGCTTCCAGTGTGGTAATGCAGTCATTTCAATGTGGTGGGGACCGATAAACGTAGCTACTGATGGAATGTCGCCTCTAGTCCCAGTCCGTTCCAATGCCTCAGCCCTTGTTATGTGATAGTGATTACTACAGTTAATAGGAAGGTTGGCCTTGAATCGTTTACTCTCTGAAGGCTCTAGTACGCAGATGGATTTAGCGATGTTAAACCTTGACCTGTCAATATCAGCGTTCAGGTTACGCTGAGAGGAGCTAGTTTATAAATCCTCTAACTCCTCTCTTTATAATGAGTTCCCGTCTCGCAACAAGACACTTACACTATTGAAAACCATTTGTCAAGAGGAAATGTAACAAAACTTATCCAAATGGGTAGAAAATATCCCAAATGTATCAAATCTACCCATAAATCAGTACCAGTACACAGTTTATTGACGAGCAATCTCGGTACTAGTAGTACCACTAGTTACATTTTCGCTTCACCTCTCACTTTCCCATTGACTTCCTACTATGCCATAGTGCATGATACGCGCATGGAGGGACACTCGATGACTCAACAAGAGCGATTCGAGGCAGCGCAAGCGGCAGTAAAAGCATTCATGGCCAAGCACGGGAACATCGCTTTGTTAGGCGAAACAAAGAAAGCCTTGAAAGTGAAGGAAGCATTCTACAAGTTGCAAGACGCAGCCGCCGATGCCTACTGGACGGACGAGATGGATGCCGCGATGCGAGGTGGAATGACCAACGAACGAGCACTGACCATGATTGAGCACGCGATTGATTATCTCGAAACTCGCGGAATTTTGTTTGCCATTGGCATCCTCTACGAAGCGCACAAGGCTATTGGGCCAATGGGCCAAATCCCATCTTGGGAACGTGAAGTTGCTGACGAACCGATGAAGTTCACGAGTAACGCCGAGAGCTAGGCACACTCCGAGTCTCAAGTCTCGGAGAAAGGATGGTACTGAAATGGGATTCAAACGACTAGTCAGTCTGGCCTGTGACGGGCCTTGCGGCACCGTTCTAGAAGGCACTACCAAGGCTCCTGCGGGCTGGGTGAAGGTCTCCGTCTCTCTCTATGAGCGTCTAGAAACCAATCAGAAGCCTACACACCCGCCACAGTTTTGCTGGCTCTGTCCTGGCTGTTGGGCCAAGACCTCAGTCATGCTAGAGCAATTCCATGTCTGTCTCAATGGCGGAGGTCGCACAGAGGAGCAGGTGTAACCAATCTCAAGTCTCGGAGAGGGAGGATACGAGGATGAAACCGAAAACTACTTACGTGTTCGCTGGCTCAGTGGAATCAGCCAAGCAAGGCGGTCTGGGACGTTGGGCTATCACTATGCTCCGAGAGAAGGGCATCCTAGCCCGAATCTGCCTTGCTCCCTATGAGGGCCTTGTGGGAATTGAAGTAGAGCGCGGCAAGGTACGAGCCGCAAAAGCTCTGCTAGGGCTATGACCATGACAGTTAGCAATAAACCTCTCTACCGCCCTCCAGCCTTAGCGTGGATAGCCGGTATCTGCCTCTGGCTGATGATGGCGGGGTTTTGGTGGCTGTTCTTTGGCAACATGAGGTAACTCTATGGGCCGAAACCTTGCAACGCGCGGAAGAGCCAGTGTGAGACGCACGCCGAGCGTTTCGTTTGAGTTTGGAACCACCAGTGGAGGCGTACAGTGTAAGCCTGTGAAGCTGGCCAAACGCAAGGTTGAGGCCCTCCCAATTCTGGTTTCTATTCTTTTCCAATATGAGGTGACACGATGAAAACACAGCGAGAAGTGGCTCTTGAACTGCTTGAAAGTATCACTGACGCGATTCGTTCGCGTTACGACAGTAATTTACCACCGTGGACAATACAGAAACTCATGGACCTAGACGAGTTTCTGAATGGGGTGGTCTCGGAAGAACAACCATGACCGCCCAAGAAGCCAAGCGCCTAACTGACTTAGACATTCTGCTGAGGATTCTGAGGCAGCACAGGGAGGAGAGAAAAAATGAGAGAAGTAAAGCATAACTGGGCACCTTGCGCGGTATACAACTGTCCTAACAAGGCACTCAACCGCGTAGTCGTCAAGAGACAGATTGGACGCAGCGCAACGTCAATCGCATTCTATTACTACTGCGACCAGCACCAGCAACCCAGCGAAAAGGAGAATGAACGTGCCAAGAGCATCTAGGCTTGGAACGATTGTACGGCTTCCCGATGGACGAGAAGGTACGACCGTTTACAATGGGCTGGATGGCGTCGGTATCAAGTGGGGTCGCCACAAACCTGACCCAAAGGACTTCGAGGGAACGTGCGGAGGAGTAATCGCCCAAGAACCTCCACCGAATTGGAAGTGGTTTCCAGACGCCATGTTGAGAGAGCCGTACAAGAGCGCGACCTTGCCGTGCGTAGGCGAAGTGTTTGAGATTGTTGACACAGAAAAGTGAGGCAGCGAAAGGGAGAGCAAACATGAGTAAAGCACGCTATTGCGTACTCAAGGAAAAAAAGCCAATGACTGAACCGACGAAGGGACCGTGGATAGAATCACAACTTGCGCCAGCCTACATTCTCGGTCCAGCACCAGACTTTGAAACAATCTGTTCTATGGGGGAATATGATTGCCAAGGCTTCTTGGAAATAATCTTTCCCAACGCCCCAGCTAATGCCTCTCTCATCAAAGCCGCACCAGACCTCCTCGCCGCGCTAGAACAGGCCGGGAATTGCTTGAGAGCGGCGGCTCTCGACCGAACATTCAAAGATGAGGGTCGAGCTTGGTTTTTGGCAAGAGCTACAGAGGCATTGAATGTCGCAGCCAAAGCTCGCGGTACGGAGGTGACAAAGTGATTTGCCCAAATAATTGTCTCGGTTTCGGATGGGTGCCGGAGAGTATGGGAATTAACTATTGCGCTGAGTGTGGCGCAAAACTCATTCCCAAAACCTGCGCCAATCCAGAATGTAAGTTTTCATTGAGCCACCAGAACAAGTTCTGCCCGAAATGTGGGGCTAAAGCGGCTAACCCCAGTTCCACAACCTCAACAACTACCATCGTCTCTATGCATGGAAGCAGTCCACATGTAGGCAGCAAGGTGCTGCCATGACCGAACCCGCTGACGAACTGGAAGCAAGAGCGAATGGACAGCACGAACACCATTGCGAACTCTGTGGAGAGGACTGGTTTTGTAACTTTCCGGAGTGCAAAGCAAAATATCTAATGAGCTGCGAAGAGTGCTACGAAGACTTACTCCACGACCAGGAACCGACTAGATGAGCACAGAAGAAACTTACGAACGCGGTCCAAACTTCAGCAAACTGTTCAATACAAACAACGAAATCGGCATCCGTGAGTTTGCTAAACGCGCCGGTGTGACTTACGACTATGCCGCTAAGATGTGCGTAGGCGATAAGCCCAAGATTAAGAACCGGCCTGTCGTCCTAAACAACCGAGTCGTAGCTAGACTAATCCCAGTCAGTGAAGTGGAAAGGTACAAGAAGGAACTGAAAAGGAAAAAGAAGGTAAAGGAGAACTGAAATGGGCATGGATGTTTACGGCGAAGCACCTATCACTAAGAAGGGCGAGTATTTCAGAAATAATTGCTGGTACTGGCGTCCACTTTGGGACTTTGTTTGTCGCGTCTGCGACGATGTGCTGACAGAAGAAGACCATCTCGCAGGCCATTACAACGATGGCTACTTGATTCCCGTAGAGAAAGCTATCGCTATCTCTGTGCGACTCTCCATCTTACTCGAACAAGGCAAGGTGATAGAGTTCCAGAAAATATACACAGCAGAATTGGATGCGATGCCTACAGAACCATGCCAGCAATGCGCCGGGACAGGTATCAGGCCCAATGGCCGAGAAGAGTTCGGCGAAGAATGGTTCAAAGCCTGCAACGGGTGTAACGGCTGCCACGGCAAGGGACAGGTCAAACAAATAGAGACATGGTATCCATTTGAGGAAACCAACGTGCGCGAGTTCGCGGAGTTCGCAAAAGAATCAGGCGGATTCAGAATAAGCTAAAACAAACGAGGCTTCCTTTCCCATCTAAGGAGAGCGAAATGAAGAAACGAATCGTGACTACTGTTTCGATGATGTTGCTTTTTGCTGCGCTGCTGTTCGTCCTTGGAAAGTGCCCCGGCGATTGCGACCTCGAACAACGGTACTGCAATAGTGTCTGTTGGTCTATCTGCAATGCTGGGAAGGGCTGCGGCATGCAAGAGTGCAAGCGATAAAGTTTTTCTTGACAGGTTCCCGGAAATGACTACAATAAAGCTAGTTCGGGGCAGGGGCGGTCTTGGTGGAGATACCTTCGCTGGGAACCGCCGCCTTACCGCCTCTCTCCAACTAAAAGGGTTTCCAGCGACTTCCCTTAGCTGTTCAAGAGCCGTGAGGTATTCGAGCGCGTTTTGCCCTGTGCGACAAACACTCGTCGCCGAAAAAACGGGCCAAGTGAGAAAATGGCGCGAATATCTAATGCCCGCTCTGACGCCGACTGTCAACGGGCGACCGCTCATCCTTCCTGCGCTGTTTTCAATATCTGCTGCGGTTACAAGTTCCCTGATTCTTTTGTTCTCTCGCTACGCGGGAGGGCGAGAGACTGAGATAGAACTTGCTGAGTGCTTGAATTCTTTCCAGACTCCCTAAGAGCGGGAGATAGAGTCGGTCTGTCTGGAGGTTTGTAATGCCTTTCAGAAGTGAGTTGCTTCTAGCTTATTCAGGAGTAGTTTTAGAAGTAAGTCTTGAAACTGATTCTAAGCTAACAAGCCTCTTTCCAGATTTAGACTTACGCGCCGAATATCGTTTGGCAGATGCTTGGTTATGGCAGGCTGCTAAATGTCGTAGACCTAGAAACGCGCGAAAGTTCCTGATTAACTGGTGCCGTAAGGCCCAGAGACAGCAAAACCCTAGCGAGAGAGATTTACGAGTCCAAAGCGAGTTGAGAGTAGGAATGGGGCCGAAATGAATATCTTCCGTGTGATGTATCGCCTGTTTAGAAGAAAGCGTGGATTCACTCTCTCCGGGCCACCAGACATTCATTACCAATACTGGCATCTATTTGTTTACGAGGATACCTGCGAATTCTGCGGAATTAGTTTAGCCGAATCTTTAAAAACGCCATGCAAAGAAAGAATCTCTCAGGAAGGCCCCACACCGAGGAAACTATGAGCAAATTAGAGGAGTTGGTAAAGGAATGGCGATTCCTCGCCAAACCAACAGTGGAAGGCGGAAGAGTGGGCGAGACAGCTATAGCGTTATCATTGGCCGCCGACGCCTTAGACATTTCCATCGGGGAAGAGGTGATACCTCTTGTAGAGGCGCTGCGCCGGTGCCAAACGGAACTTGGTTATATTATCGAAGCTCCTACACCAGACTTGAGAAAAACTTCTGAAACCGAAAATGCTTGGCAAGCAGCCACCATCGCTCTCGCGCCATTCAGTACCATGACTACCCTAAAATAGTTCAGATTCTTCTTGACTCTGTGTTTAGATATGTGTACTAGTGTAAAGAGAAGGAGGGGCAATGCACGGAAACCAACTCACGAAAAAAGACGTTCGCAAGAAATATAAGCGAGTCCTTCGTTGGTCGAAGAAGGGCTACAGCATTGGGCAAATCGCTTTTCGTGTGGGAACGAGTCGTCAATGGGTGTCTCAGATTCTACAACGGACTGGCGCACCTGCCGAAAAAGCTAGAGCGAAGAGGATAGAGAGTACGGCTGAAAAGGTTCGCAGTCTTTGTAAAAGGGGGCTGTCTGATTTGCAGATTGCCACTAAAGTTGGCCTTTCTCCTTCCAGCGTTCCACACTATCGCCAAGTATTTCACATTCGCCGGTCAGGACGATGTCAAATTTGTGGCGGCTCGTATGAGATTCTTACATCGCAAAAAACATGCCCTAATTGTGCCTCTTTAAGAGGCCACTGGACCCATGTGAAGTGGGCTATTTCAAAGCATCCAATTCTCCTAGAAGCAGCAATTCGGTACTTCGGGCGTCGTACCACAGGGGCCGAAAAGAAATATCCCCTTCACAGGAAACGCTAATGGCTGACAACAAGACCGACCTCGTACAGTTTGACGTAAGCAGAGAAGCTCTCACTCAGATGTTCGAGAGCTTAGTTAGCTGTGTCGCTGTTCAAATGGAATTGGAAGAGACGGAACTTCCAAGCCAAGCAGCCATAGAAATCTTCAAGAATGCCTCTATCGAAACGCGCGAACAGATAGCAAACCTTCTGCTCTCTCAATTACATCAGGCTAAGTGGATTCGAGAGGGAGTAAAAAGGGCCGAAGCGAGAGCGCGATGGTACGAGAAGTTTGTAGACTGCTTTCTAGGGAGCTTGAAGGATTACATGCTCGACGCAGGAATCAAGCGAATCGAGAACGTGACTAACGCATTCGCTCTCAGAAAGAATCCTACCAAGCTGGTCGTCTATAACGAGGACTTGGTTCCCGAGGAATACTGGAAGGAAGTCAAGACGAGGGAACTGGACAAGGACATGTTGACGGCTGACCTCACGGCCAAGAAAGAAATCCCCGGTTGCAGATTAGAGACAGAGAATTATTCGGTCAACATAAAGTAGGAGGGGTCTATGAGCGAACTGCAAGAAGCTCTCACAAAACTAAACGCTTGCTCGGGCGCAGTTGAATGGGTCGGCGACCGCGACCTTGCAACCGCTTGGAAAGAATGTAACCGAGCAGATTGGATGCTTTGGCTATGCGGAAAGATGACCGGCAAAAAAGGCTGGCCTACGAGACAAGAATTAGTCCTTGCTGCTTGTGACTGTGCTGAAACTGTACTCCCAATTTTCGAGAAGAAGTACCCGAATGATAAGCGCCCACGCACCGCGATTGAAACGGCGCGTAAATGGGCGGAAGGCAAAGCGTCCATCGAAGAGGTGAGAGCCGCCTACGCCGACACCGCCAACGCCGCCTACGCCGCCGCCAACGCCGACGACGCCGCCGCCTACGCCGCCAACGCCGCCGACGCCGCCGCCGACGCCGCCGCCTACGCCGACGACGCCGCCGCCAACGCCGTTAGAGCGAAAAAGCTAAAGGAAATGGCTGTGTTAGTTAGGGAAAGACTTCACATTCCAAAGGAGTTCTAATGTCAGACCTAGAAGGAGCAGGAGAGACGAAAGAGATGGTGGCGCTGGTAGAGAGAGCTACTAGTGCTACGGCTATAGAATCCACCATCGCTAGGATGAAGGAAGCTCGTAAGTTCATCGTAGAAGCACTGAAAGAGCATCTCGACTATGGCCGCATCCCTGGAATCCCTAAGCCTTTTCTGCAACAACCTGGAGCAGAAAAGATTGCTATGTGGCTGGGAGTTAGACCAACTTACGAAGTTGTATGCACTGAAATGGGGAATGGGAACTTGGAAGTTCATGCCTGTTGCCGGTTAGTCTCTCAGACAGATGGCATAGCTAGGAACGAGGCTCATGCAGTTTGTTCTACGATGGAATCAAACTTCCGGTTTAGGTGGGTTGCCTCACTGACAAAGCCCACGAAGCAAGAATCAGACCAGCTAAAGGCCGTTGGGCTAGGTAAATGGCAGGCGAAGAAAGACAAGAACGGGGTTGTCTTGGAATACGTTTGGCTGGAACGAAAGGACAATCCCAACATCTACGACGAACGGCACAAAATCTTACAGATAGCACAGAAACGGGCATTAGTTAAAGCCATTCGTACTCTCGGAGCATTGTCAGAGATATTCACCGAAGACCCAAGCGAATGGGACTTGCAGCAAGACGAGACAGAGGCGCAAGAGACGCCGAGTGGCCGAATTGTGAAAG
>VFSW01007607.1_pt1 | contig 15695 bp, 17 predicted proteins | sample 5358111 | NCBI WGS metagenome assembly VFSW01 (sample SAMN11554181, study PRJNA540505) | mine drainage metagenome | isolation source: sediment from site ElyBrook_90M | place: USA: Ely Copper Mine, Vershire, VT | collected 2017
GCGGGCGGCACGTCGTGCCGGGAAGTAGCCGAACACCACGCCGATGCCTGCGGAGAAAATCAGTGCGGATAAATTGATGGTGGCGTCGAACGAGTACGGGACGTACATCAAACCGGCAAGAAAGTATGAGGCCCCGGCGGCGATCACGACGCCCACGACGCCACCGAGAGCGGAAAGCACCACCGCTTCGATCAGGAACTGCAGCAACACCTCGCTTTCCAGCGCGCCCACGGCGAGACGCAGGCCGATCTCCCGGGTACGCTCGGTCACGCTGACCAGCATGATGTTCATGATGCCGATGCCTCCGACAACCAGGCTCACCGCCGCCACCGCGCCCAGCAGCTTGGTGAGCACGCCCATCGTGCCGGACAGGGTCTCGGCGAGCTGCTGGGTGTCGAAGATATTGAAGTTGTCGTCATCGCCGCTCGCCAGCTTGCGCCGTTCGCGCATCAATTGGCGAAGACTGGCCTTAAGCGGCGCGCTGTCGCTGCCGTCCTGCATGGACACGAGCAGCATGCCCACCTTGGTGCTGCCGGTGACGCGCCGCTGCAGTGTATGCAGCGGCACCCCCACCCTATCATATTGATAGCCCCAGGCGCCCTGGACCTAGGCCGCGAGAATCCCGATCACACGGCAGGAGAACTGCCTGATTCGCAGCTGCTCGCCCAAACCAGTTCGGCCCACCGTACCGCCGTACAATTCGCGCCGTACGGTCTCGCCGATGACGCACACCGCCGATCCCGCCCGTTGTTCATCGGGGTCGAAGATACGTCCTGCCGCCAGATTCCAGTTGCCGATCTTGAACCAATCATTGGTGCTGCCGACGATGCTGGTCAGCCAGTTGCGGCCGTTGGCAATCACCGTGACGCTTATGCGTCCCTGCGGCGCGACGGCGGCGACACCGCCGATCTGGGTTCTAATGGCATCGGCGTCGGCCTCCGTGAACTGCGGCACTCCACCGCCCCCTCCCCCGCCGTGTTGCCGCAGTCCGGGATTCACCATCAAGAGATTGGTTCCGAGGCTCGCAATCTGGTCGCCGATCGATATCGTGGCGCCGTTGCCGAGCGTCACCATCGTGATCACGGCACTCACCCCGATGACAATTCCCAGGATGGTGAGGAATGAGCGCAGTAGGTTGCGCCGGATCGATCGCACCGCGAGCATGAACACGCTGAACAGCATCAGATGGTCTCCGCAGTGGTCAACTCGGGTGCCACCGCGCTCGCGGGGTGCAGGTTCTCGACGTCCTTGGCAATCTTGCCATCCAAGAAATGCACCAGGCGCCTCGCGTAGGCCGCCATGTCGGGCTCATGCGTGACCATCAGCACGGTGATGCCGTGATCCTTGTTGAGTGCGGTCAACAGGCCCATGATCTCCTGGCTGCGCTGCGTGTCGAGATTGCCGGTCGGTTCGTCGGCGAGAACGACATCCGGCTCGGTGACGATCGCCCGCGCGATCGCCACCCGCTGTTGCTGACCGCCCGACAATTGGGCGGGCGTGTGCGCTTCCCAACCCGCCAATCCGACCGAGGCCAATGCCTTGGCCGCCGCCGTGCGACGCGCGCCCGGTTTGTCTCCCCGATAGAGCAACGGCAGTTCGACGTTTTCCAGAGCCGAGGTTCTCGCCAGCAGGTTGAACCCTTGGAATACGAACCTCAAAAACCGCCGCCGCAGACGGGCGCGCTGATCCCGGGACAGCGCTTCGACATGCGCGCCGCGGAACAGGTACTGGCCCGCACTCGGGGTGTCGAGGCAAACGAGGATGTTCATCGCGGTGGACTTTCCCGAGCCACTCGGTCCCATGATGGCCACGAATTCGCCGGCCGAAATGTTCAGGTTGATGCCGCTGAGCGCCATCAACTCCGCCTCCCCGGTGCCGTAGCGCTTGGAGACGCCGATGAGGCGGATGAGCGGATCGCTCACGGCGCACCGGCGGCCTTCTGGTTCGTGATCACCAACATGCCGGGCTGCAAGTCGCCGGCTGTGATTTCGGTCATGCGGCCGTCGCTGATTCCCGGCGTGACCGGAACGGAAACCGCGACGCCTTTGCGCAACACCCAGACCGCCTTCGCCAACGCCGTGCTCGCCCCGGATGCCGCGGATTTCTTGGTGCTGGTGTGTGGCATTCGTGGAAACAACCCTCCTGAGATGCCCGATGAGGCGGCTTGACCAGTCGTCGCGGCGGTCGGCGTGAAGCGCAGAGCGGTGTTCGGCACCAGCAGCACGTTGCTCAGGTGTTGGGCAATGATCGACGCGGTCGCCGTCATGCCGGGTCGCAAACTCAAGTCGCTGTTATCGACATCGAGGTAGGTCAGGTAGGTGACGACATTATCGGTGATCGTGGAACCGAAGCCCACGCGGGTGACCCGAGCCGGATAGTTGCGGTTGAGGTACGCACTGACGGTGAAGGTGGCCTTCTGACCGACTTTCACGGCACCAACGTCCGCCTCGTCCACGTAGACCCATAAGCGGAGCTTCGAAAGGTCTTCCGCCTCCGTAAAGAGGGTCACCGCTTGCAACGAGGCGGCCACCGCGTTTCCTGGATCGACGTTGCGGGTGAGTATCACGCCGTCCGACGGCGCGGTAATGGATGCTTTCGACAGATTGATCTCGTCGGTGGACAACGCCGCACGCGCATCGAGGACGCCAGCGCGCGCGCTCGCCTCATCCGCCGTGGCGCGCTCGAGTACCGCAACACCCGTATCGAGCTCGCTTTTCGAGGGGACCTTGCCGCCCGAGAGGCGCGCAACCGCCTGCAGGCGGCCGAGCGAAGCACCTGATCCTTGAGCTTCGCGGTGTCGAGCACCACGAGCACCTCGCCCTTGTGAACCTTGTCGTTGACGTCCACGTTGACCGCAAGCACCGTACCGGACAACTCGCTGCCGATGTTGATCGAACGGGTCGGCTGAATGGTGCCATTGGCGGTAACGGTCAGCGTCAGATCGCCACGCGCCACCACTTGCGTGGAATAGCGCGGTGCCGCATTGGCGCTGCGACGCAATTGCCAATACCCGAACGCGACCGCGAGCAGCACGAGTCCGATCGTAACGGCCCAGACCAGCGGCCGGCGAAACCAACGGCGTTTCCCGGGTTCGTCGAGCAATTTCCCCAAGTCGGGAGGTGCAATGTTCTCCATCAGCGATGCCCCTCGGACGCCCAGCCGCCGCCGAGCGCCTTGTACAGTCGGACGTGATCGGCGGAATCGCTCGCCACCGCACTGGCCAAAGCATCCTGGGTGCTCAATTGCACCCGCTGCGTGTCGAGCACGGTCTGAAAGTCCGTCAGGCCACTGCTGAAGCGCTGCCGCGCCATGAGCGAGGCGTTGGCGGCAGCGGTGGCAGCCTTGCCGAGACTGCCCGCTCGTGCCCCGTCGCCGCGAATCGCCGTCAGGGCATCCTCGACTTCCTGCAATGCCGACAGAATGGATGCCTCATAGACGGCTTGGGCCTGCTCCAGGGCTGCCACCTGGGCGCGCACCTGCGCGCGGCGGGCTCCGCCATCGAATAGCGGCATGGCAACGCTCGCGATGATGGCCTTGACGATTGACGCACTGGCACCCAGTCCACCCACCGTCAAAGCGGTCGAGGTGATCGAACCGGCGAGCGAGAAGTCCGGCGCGCGCGCCGCTTTAGCCTGGGAAACACGTGCCATAGCCGCGCGCACTTGCTGCTCCGCATACCGCACATCCGGTCGTTGGCGCAGCGTATCGGCCGGAATGGCGAGCGCGAGCCGGCTCTGCGCGCGCGGTACCGGCATGACCACCGCAAGCCGGTTCGCGAGTGCAAGCGGCGGTTCGCCGGTGAGAATCGCAAGTGCGTGGCCGGCTTGTTCGATCACCGTCCTCAGCAGCGGGAGTTGGGCTCGGGTTTGTTCTGCCTGGGCGCGCGCCTGCTCGGTCTCGAGCGCGGTCGACAATCCGGCCTGCTGGCGCCATTGCGCGATCTGCAGGGTGTCCTGCTGGTTGGCCAGATTGGCGACCGCAATCGCAAACCTTGCCTGCCCGTCGCGTACCGTGATGTAGTCGAGCGCCACTTCGGCCGCGACCGTCACTTGCACATCGCCAAGGTTCGCGCCACTCGCCTTCATCAGGGCATCGTTAACGAAATAGGCGCTACGATTCGCACCGAAAATATCGAGCTCCCAGCTCGCGTCCAGTCCCGCACTGAAACCATTGGTGGTGCTCGGGGAACCGTTGATGTTGCGGCCGCGCTGCGCACCGGCCGATGCGTTCAACAGCGGGTAGAGCGACGCGCGGGCCAGGTCGCGCTCCGCTCTCGCCTGACGCAGCGCGGCGGTCGCCTCGGCCAGAGACTTGTTGGATTTCAGCGATTCGCGAACCAGTCTCGCCAGCAGAGGATCGTTGAATCGCAGCCACCACTGCGCCAGTACGGGACTTGCGCCGGTGATCGCCCGGCTTTCGCCCGACCACGCCGTCGGAACATCCACATCGGCGGCAGGCCGTCCCGGTGGGGATAGCGACGCGCAACCGAACAGCGCCAGCGTCAACAAGCTCGCGACGCCGCGGATACGCATGTTTGAGATGCTAGCCCGGGGACGTCCACGAGGTCGGTACGCCAACGAACCGATTCATGGCTCCGGATGCGGGGTTGAAGTCACTCCGGGCGGAAGTTCCGGATAAATAACCCTGGGGATCTGGCCGGTCAGACTGCCTAGAAAGTCCGTGATCCTGTCAATTTGGTCGTCGGTCAATTTGGCACCGAGTTGTGTCGTGCCCATCACCGCGACCGCCTGGCGAAGATCCCATTCCTTTCCGGTATGGAAGTACGGCGCGGTCAGGGCAATGTTGCGGAGCGTGGGCACTTTGAACACGTACTCATCGCCGGCGGTCTTCGTCACCATGAATCGACCCTTGTCCTGCGGAGGCAGAAACGCGGCTCCCGGCTTCTCCACGACTCCGAACGGGGCGTACCGACCACCGCCGATATTGATGCCGTTGTGACAGGCGGCGCATCCCTTTTCAATGAACAGCTTGAGTCCGGTTTTCTCTCGGTCATTCAGTGCAGACGCATCGCCTCTGAGGAATTTGTCGAAGGGGGCGTTGGGCGTGATCAACGTCGCCTCGAATACGGCTAGGGCTTGCTGCACGTTTTCCATGCTGACGGGATTCGGGGATCCGGGAAATGCCGCGTGAAATGCAATCACATAGCCGGGAATCGCCGAGAGTTGTTGGACGACGTGCGCGGCGGGCGAGGCCATCTCGACCGGATTGACGATCGGGCCACCAGCCTGCGCCTCCAGATCCTTGGCGCGACCATCCCAAAATTGCGCCGTGTTATACACCGCGTTGAACACGGTCGGTGAATTGCGCCCTCCCCTTTGCCAATGATGTCCGATGGAGGTTTCTTGATTGTCGGCGCCGCCAAGTCCGATGTTGTGGCAGGAATTGCAACTGATGGCATGACTGGCGGACAGCCGCGGATCGAAATACAGCATTTTCCCGAGCAAGAGTTTGGCCGGTGTCGCCGGATTTCCGGGAAGGACCGGTGCAATCGTTGGGATCGGCTTGAACTGCGCCTGCGCTGCCGTCATCAATGCATCTGCAGCATAGAGGCGGCTACTGACAATCAACGATGCGATGATCATCGGCCAATAACGCATACTCATGGCACACTCCTCGAACAAAAAAGCCACGCGACGCAAACCAGGGGATCACCACGGCGCGACCCCTCATCGACTCTTCGACACCGGCTTCTACGTTTCCACGGCCCATTCACGCCAAACGGTAAGCCCCATGGCAAGGATGATCGGTCCGACAAATACTCCGACCAGACCGAAAGCCGTCATCCCGCCCAGCACCCCGAACATCACTAGTAGGAACGGCGCGCGCGTGGCGTTGCTGATCAGTAACGGACGCAATATGTTGTCGATGGGATGAACGAGCAGTACTCCATAGACCGCGAGACTGACCGCCTTCCAGACATGTCCCGACACGGCGAGATACACGCTGAGAGAGCCCCAGACGATGCCGGTTCCCACCATCGGCACGACGGACAGAACTCCGGTCAACACACCGAGGAGCATGGAAGCCGATAGACCGATAAGTGCATAGCCGATGCCGGCGACGAGTCCTTGTGCAAACGCGGTCACGACCAGCCCATAGACGACTGAACGCGTCATCATCGCCATGGTTGCCACGTAGGAATCGAGACGATCACCAAATAAGCGACTCATGACGCGACGGCTTTGATCAACGATGCGTTCACCGTCGAGATACAGGAAAAAAACCGTCACAATCGCGACGAGCAACTTCCCCAGGTTGCGGCCGATTCCACGCAGTGTGGCGGCGAATTCGCCCGCCCACCAATGCACCCAGGTGCCCACCTGACGTAGGAGCGCGGCGGGTTCCGACGCATAACGGTCCACTTGCTGCTGAAAATGCTCACCGACCCACGGTATTCCTCGAATGAAGCCGGGCAGCACATAAGAGCCACGGGTCGACAAATCTTCCAACGCTCTATACGCAAGCCGCAATTCCTGGCCCACCAGCACGAGCATCCATAGAAGCGGCACCAACAGGGCGCAGGCGAGCAACGCGGTCATCGCGAATGCGGCGGCGGACGACCAAACAGGCGATCCCGGTGGTGCCGACCAAAATGGCGAGCAACACACGCTTGCCGATCGAAATCGCCGGGGGCGAGAGTATGAACGTGGATTCCATGGGTTCCGGTCCAATCGACTTTCGCCACGGGTCGCCGGCGTACGCCGATGGTCCGACGACGCCGGTAAACTCTCAATCAGTACCGGCGCGCAAAGCGTACGTAGAAGTCCGCGTAGCTTCAGCTCGATGTGGGAATCAGCATCAGCGTGTGCCGGGTCCCGACGGAGAACTGCGTGAGCCTCTCGCCTCCGGTTGCCGGACTAAGCACTGAGGAGGCGGCGGCCCGCCTCGCCGCCGACGGCTACAATGAATTGCCGGCACCGGATCGCCGCGGCGTTGCCAGAACCCTCTGGGGGGTCGTGCGCCAGCCGATGTTTGCACTCTTGATCGGCGGCGGTGTGGTCTACCTGCTCCTCGGAGACCGCACGGAAGCCATGCTCTTGCTGGTCTTTGCCACGTTGTCCGTGGTGATCACCGTCGTGCAGGAATCGCGCAGCGAGCGGGTGCTCGAAGCGCTTCGGGACCTGGCAAGCCCGAGGGCGATGGTCGTGCGCGGCGGCAAGAGAATGCAAATCGCCGGCAGGGAGGTGGTTTGCGGTGACGTCATCGTCATGGCAGAAGGCGACCGGGTTGCGGCCGATGCCGTGCTGCTGGAATCAACGGACCTGGCGGTCGATGAATCCCTGCTGACCGGCGAGTCGGTTCCCGTTCGAAAAATTGCCGATGATCTCCGGAACGCTCCACGCGCGGCGCAGGAAGCGGTTGCCGGGGGCGAAGATCTGCCCTGGGTGTTTGCGGGCACGCTGCTCGTACGCGGTTCCGGCAGCGCGCGGGTGATCCGTACCGGCAGTCGCACGGAAATGGGGAAAATTGGTCGCGCCCTCGGCACCATCGAGACCGAGCAGCCACGTCTGCAAAAGCAGATGCAATGGTTGATCCGGGATTTCGCCATCGCCGGAGCCCTCGCCGGCGGCCTCGTCGTCTTGCTCTTCGGTCTGTTGCGCGGATCGTGGCTGCAGGCCCTGTTGGGCGGCATTGCGCTCGGCATGTCCCTCCTGCCGGAAGAGTTTCCCTTGGTCATGACGGTGTTCATGGCCATGGGCGCGTGGCGGATCTCTCGCGCAAGGGTGCTGACCCGCCGTGCCTCGGCAATCGAAACGCTGGGTGCCACCACGGTGCTGTGCACCGACAAGACCGGCACTCTCACGGAGAATCGAATGACGGTCGTGTCGATCGTCAATCCAGATGACCGCTGGGACGCGGATCGATCCGGATCCATCGGCGCCGCACTCTGCGAGACTCTCCAGGCCGCGCGCCAGGCCTGTCCGCGCGAACCGACCGATCCTATGGACGTCGCGATTCAGGTCCTCGCTTGCTCGCAGCCCGAGTCCTCGGCGCCGGTCACGCGCTCCGCGGTGCGCGTCTACGGGCTGCGCCCCGATCTATTCGCCGTCGCCAACGTGTTCGCCGACGATGCCGACGGCTCTCTGACCGCCTATGCAAAGGGGGCTCTGGAAGCGATTGCGCAGCTCTGCCATCTTGGGGCGGAGGAAATGCCGGCCATTCGCGCACAAGTCGATGCGCTTGCGAAGTCCGGCGTTCGCGTCCTCGGGGTGGCCAAAACGGCGCGGCTCGCCGCGAACTCGCCGCAGGACTTGCCGGATACACCGAGAGGCATGAATTTCGCCTACCTCGGCCTCATCGGCTTTGCCGACCCATTGCGCGCCAACGTGCCGGCTGCCGTGGCGCAATGCCGTTCGGCCGGAATCCGCGTCGTCATGATCACCGGGGACTATCCGGCCACCGCGAGCGCCATCGGCCGTCAAGCGGGGCTCGACTCGACCGACGTGCTGTCGGGCGATGCGATCGAGTCGCTGTCGGATGAGGCGCTTGCGGAGCGTGTCCGGACAACCTGCATCTTCGCGCGCATCCGGCCCAGTCAGAAACTGCGCATCGTCCAAAGCCTCAAAGCCAACGGCGAAACCGTCGCCATGACGGGCGACGGGGTGAATGACGCACCAGCCATCAAAGCGGCGCATATCGGCATTGCGATGGGAGGGCGGGGCACCGAGGTTGCGCGCGAGGCCTCGTCGATCGTGCTCCTCGACGACGAGTTCGGCTCCATCGTGACGACGATCCGCCTCGGGCGACGCATCTACGACAACCTGAGAAAGGCGATCGAGTACATCGTCGCCGTGCACATCCCGATCGCCGGACTCGCGCTGTTGCCCCTGTTGCTCGGCTTGCCCTTGATGCTCACGCCAATTCACATCGCATTTCTCGAGATGATCATCGATCCGGCCTGTTCGATGGTGTTCGAGGCGGAAGCGGAGGAAGAGGACGTGATGCGCCGCCCGCCTCGTGACCCCAAGAGTCCCTTGCTGGTCGGCAAGCGCATCCTCTGGGCCCTGACGCAGGGACTGGTCGCGTTGGCGGTTTTGACGGGCCTTCTGATCGCCGCATCGCGCACCCGGATGGTCGAGGCCGACCTGCGCGTGCTGGTGTTCACCTCCCTGGTGCTCATCAACATGGGACTGATCCTGGTGAATAGGTCCTTCAATGCTTCCTTGGTGCGTGCGCTCCTCCAACCCAACCGCGCGCTTTGGATGTTGTTGGGCACCGTGTCGGCCCTGTTGGCCACCGCCATCCTCTGGCCCCCCGCGCGCTCCTTGTTTCACTTCGGCCGCATGCATTGGAGCGACCTGGCGGTATGCCTGGGGATCGGGCTCTCGAGCTTGATCGGATTGGAGTTCATAAAATCGATCTGGTTTCGGGCTCCCGCCGACCGCATAGGAGTGCAAATTGAATGACCCTCTCTCGAAGACACTTCATCGGAGCCGCGCCGGGCGTGATCGGCGGCGCCTCGATGCTGTCGGTGTGCTCACCGGGATCGGATCGTTCAGGTTACGAGACGCTCGCGCCTTCCGATGGCTGTTGACGCCACATGGCGAGAACGACAAATACGCGCGTCAGATACGTACTTCCGCCGGCGTTGCCGTGTTCACTGCACGGTCCGCGGATAAAGCCGGCTGGGTTAAGGTCGGTCGCTGCTATGAGCGCTTCGCGCTCCAGGCGACCGCGCTCGGCGGACAACACCCCGACCTCGTGGTGCGCTTCGAACGTCGGCCTGCATTACCGCCGTCCTTGCGCCGCGCGGTGCGGGACGTGCTCGGCTGACACCCCCGAGCGGCGGGCGGGTCAGTCGACGATGCGCAGGTGGTCGCGCACGTCCTCGACGCCCGGCGCATCCCATGCCCATTTGCGCGCCAGGTAGCGGTGCCACCAGTTGGTCACGGTCCCGGACAGCGTTACAACCCGGTCCTCAACGCTGACGATGACATGTTGATCGGTCGCATCGTAGCGCTGCGTCGGCACAGTCGCATAGCTCCCCTGCGGGTCACCGGGAAACCAACTGCGATCGGCCTCATGTGAGGACTCATCACGGGTGAGCATCGACATCTTCTTTACTCCTGATCGGCAACGGTGGCCGGCTTGGCAATGGCGATTCTGCGCCACCTACAGGAGCCTCACGGTGCGCCAACGAACCGACGCACCGGGGAGCCGACCCGAGAATCCCACCCCGATGCAGTACATCCAGGATTCCATTCCATGAGCTATCAAAGTTTCAATCCGGCCACCGGCAAACTCGTCAAATCCTTTACGGAGATCACCGATACCGAATTCGAAGCCAAAATTGCCGTTGCGGCAGCCTGCTACGAATCCTGGCGTCACAAGACCTACGCGGAGCGCGCGACCATCGTCTCCCGGGCCGCGGCGATCATGGCCGAGCGCGTTGACGACTTCGCCAGGCCGATGACCGTGGAGATGGGCAAGCGCATCGGCGAGGCCCGCGGCGAGGTCGAGTTCAGCGCAAGTATCCTCGCCTATTACGCGAAGAATGCCGAGAAGTTCCTCGCCCCCGTGAAGCTTCATCCGGCGATCGGCAAGGCGCACATGGAGAGCAGCCCGATCGGCGTGATTTTCGGTGTCGAGCCGTGCCGTGGAATTTCCCCTACTACCAGCTGGCACGCGTCGCCGGCCCGCACCTGATGGCCGGCAACGTGCTGATGATCAAGCATGCGAGCTGCGTACCGCAGTGCGCAATCGCCTTCGAGAAGCTCTGGATCGAGGCCGGCGCGCCGCTGGGGCTCTACACGAACCTCTTGATCTCGCATAATCAGAGCGATGCGATCATCGAAGATCCGCGCATCAAGGGCGTTACACTGACCGGCAGCGTCGCGGCGGGGCGCAGTCTCGCAGCCCGCGCCGGCAGGAGCCTCAAGGTCTCGTCGATGGAACTCGGCGGCAGCGACGCCTTCATCGTACTTGAAGATGCCGACATGGAGCATACGATCAAGTGGGCCGTCTGGGGTCGGATGTACAACACCGGCCAGACCTGCTGCGCCGCCAAGCGCTTCATCGTCGTCGATGCACTGGCCGATGAATTTCTCGCCAAATTCACGGCCGCCCTCAAGGCGCTGCAGCCCGGGGACCCGATGGACGAGAAGACGACGCTCGGCCCGTTGTCGAGCGAAGCAGCCTTGACGGATCTTCTTGCGCAGGTGGACGAGGCGGTCGCGGGCGGCGCGAAGTTGCTGCTAGGCGGCAAGCGCATCGACCGGCCTGGCTCCTACATGGAGCCTTCGATACTCACGGATATCGCCGCCGACAACCCGGCGTTTCGCAAAGAATTCTTCGGCCCGGTCGCGCTCTTCTTTCGGGTCAGGGACGAGGACGCGGCGATCGCGCTCGCGAACGACTCGGACTTTGGTCTCGGCGGCTCGGTGTTCACGCAGGATGAAGCGCGCGGCAGGCGCGTGGCGTCCCGGGTCGAGACGGGCATGATGTTCATCAACAACATTTCCTGGTCGGATGCCGAACTGCCGTTTGGCGGCATCAAGGATTCTGGCTACGGACGCGAGCTTGGCAACATGGGCATCCAGGAGTTCGTGAATAAGAAACTGGTCCGATCCGCGCACATCGCAGCCCCGGCCTGAAGCGATGTAGGTCAATGATGTCATGTCCAAAATGCACGTTGCCATGGTCGAGTCTTTCGGCAAGCCGCTGGTACTGCGCGAATGGGACATCCCGACACCCGCGCCCGGACAGATCGTCGTGAAAACCGAGGCCTGCGGGGTATGTCATACGGATGTTCACGCCGCGGGCGGTGACTGGCCCGTCAAGCCGAAGCTGCCGTTCATTCCCGGACATGAGGGAATCGGCCGGGTGAGCGCCGTCGGCGCCGGCGTGACGCTCGTGCGCGAGGGCGACCGCGTCGGCGTTCCCTGGCTGCACAGCGCCTGTGGCCACTGCGAGTATTGCCTCACGGCCTGGGAGACGATCTGCGCTGCTGAAACCTTCACCGGCTACACCGTCAACGGCGCCTTTGCCGAGTACCTGCTCGCCGATCCGAACTATGTTGCGCATATCCCGGCAGGACTGACAGCCGCGGCGGCGGCGCCGATCATTTGCGCCGGCATCACCAGCTACAAGGGACTGAAGCAGACCGAGGCGCGACCAGGCGAGTGGGTCGTGATCTCCGGGATAGGCGGCCTCGGGCACCTGGGCATCCAGTATGCGAAACACATGGGGCTGAAGGTTTGCGCGGTCGACATCGATGAGGGCAAACTCTCATTGGCGAAGCGCCTCGGAGCCGACGCCACCGTCAATGCCAAGGTCGGCGACCCGGTTGCCGCGGTCAGGAAAGCCACCTCAGGCGGCGCGCACGGCGTGCTGATTACAGCCCCTTCGATCCCGGCGTTCAAACAAGGTGTCGGCATGACACGCAAGCATGGGATCTGTGTTCTGGTCGGCATACCGCCCGGCGACTTCCCGGTGCCACTGTTCGACGTCGTCGCCAACTGCATCAGCATCCGTGGTTCCTTCGTCGGCAACCGCGAGGATCTCGCCGAGTCCTTGCGCTTCGCCGCCGACGGCAAGGTCAAGGCGGACGTTGAGCTCCAACCGCTGAGCGCGATCAACGAGGTGTTCCGGCGGCTGGCCCAGGGAGACGCGCCGGCGCGCGTGGTCTTGGAGTTTGTTTGACGTCACGGTCGCGGTGAGCTCTCCTCACGAGCATGTTCGAAGAACCAGCGGATCTGGGCATCGACATCCTGGGCGGACAGCGGGTCGCCGCGCGATTCGGGCGCACTCGGGTTTGCCGCGAAGGTGGCGACCCACTGGCTGGCACCGTTGGGGCCCCGGCGCGTAACGCAATTCTCAACTTTCGACATGGTCTCTGTCTCCAAATTGAACAAGTCCGCGCAGAATGCTCGCTCGTTGGCGTGCCCTCCGTGCGATGGCATACAGTCACGTGTGCCGAGGTTGTTTATCCTGCATTCATCGCGGTTGTCATGGCGGGTGAGCGAGGATGAACATGCGGCCTTTGGCACGTAGAGGCGGGTGGCTCTTCACCGCCGAAGGCGCGGCGTTGATTCTTCTCGGCATCGCGGCGATTACCATTCCGACCATCGCGACACTCGCCTTCGAGTTGGTGTTCGGCTGGATCCTGTTGCTCAGCGGAATCATCGGCGCGGTCACCACGCTGTCGATACGACGCTCGGCGGGCTTCAACTGGTCGCTCGCCTCGGCGATTCTCGCCGTCACCGCCGGCGCCGTGCTGCTGCGCTGGCCGCTCAGCGGCGCGCTGTCGTTGACGGTGATCCTGATGCTGTTTTTCGTTCTGGAGGGAATTGCCACGATCATGTTTGCGCTCGCGCATCGGCGCGAACTTTCGGCGAGGTGGGAATGGATGTTCGCGAGCGGCGCCATCGATTTGATTCTGGCGGCGTTGATCCTTACCGGGCTTCCGGGCACGGCTAGTTGGGCCATCGGACTGCTGCTCGGCATCAACATGATCTTCGGGGGGTTCGCATTGATTGCGATGGCGAGCCAGGGACGGGGACTTGCGGCAACCATCGAACCTCGGGGCCGCTGAGCGGAGTGCGTCGATGCGGCATGCGTGCCGACGCACTCGAGGTCGCAGGGGCCGGCCTGACACGGCCCCGTGCTGTGTTCCCGTCAGGGTGTTTTTACTGACTGCTTGATGTCCTGTTTGACATCGCCCACCGCGGCCTGTGCGCGGCCGAGGTGCTTCTGCATTTTTCCCTTCGTTTCAAGGTCCTTGTCGCCCACCACTTTGCCAATGCTTTCCTTGACCTTGCCCTGAATTTGCCCGTTGCGTCCTTGCACCTGATCCTTATTGATACCCATGATTCGCTCCTGTGCGGTCGTGAGCCGACTCGCAGTCGGCGCGCAGCGGTAGCCGCGCGCCGACAAGCTAATTCGCGGGCTCTGTCAGGTCTGTTCGCCGCCGTACAGATTTGGAATTGCTCGCGCAAACAAAGCCGTGCGCCTCTTTAGTACGGCTGGCCGTTGCCGTGCACCTTCTTGTCACGCGTCCAGTTGCCCTTCACGACGCCGTTCGGATTGGCGTTCGGGTCGTTGCTCTGCGCCGTGCCGCCCCAGCCGTTCGACCAGGTGTTCGAGTACGCACTGGACACCTTCTGCGTGCCGTTCGATCCCCTCACCGTCTGCTGGTCCCGCGCGTAGTCCTCCCAGTCCGAGGCCGCGGTCGAGCGCGCGTTCATCGCCGCGTTGGCGTTGTTCATCGAACTCTGGGTCGAGGACTGCATCTGGCCGAGAAATGCCTCGTGATTCTGGTACTGAGTCGCCTGTTGCTGCATGAAGGCCTGATGATTCGCGTTCGCGTTTGCCTGTTCCTGTGCGTAGTTGCGGTTCATCATCTGGCCGAATGCCTGTTGCTGCTGAATATGCTGTCGCTGGATTTGGTCCGCTCGCTCCCACTCGCGCGCATTTTCGCTTTTCCACGCAGCCAAATAGTGGTGGTCGATTTGTAACGGTGGCATGCTGGCGAGAAGCCGACGCATTTGCATGAGCTTTCCCGGCGGTGCTACCAAGTAAGTCATGCTGGCAACGCAATTTCCGGTTCGCGTTCGGACATTGGGAGTGGGAGCCGGGCTTAGATTGCTACACAGGACACCCGCGGAAAGGAATCCATTCCGCCGCTCCCCGTGTGAGACCGACTCGACTCGGATCGCCGCTGCATCGAAGGTTTGAGGGGGCGGAAGGTACGCTCCGGGGTGTTGTCGCTCATAACTTTGCCGCGCACGGATAAGGTTCTCCTTCGTTTGAGCGATCATTGCCGCGGCCTTTGGCAAAAACGAGGCGGGGCCGACGATACTCACGCCGGGCATATGCTGCGCGTAGAGGCGCACGAATTGGGCGGCGCTGACCGGTCCATAGATCGGCAGGCAACCCGGGGCATGATATTGAGGCATTTTGCGACCATTGCCCAGAGTGGTGAAGTTCCACTGCCATATGGCCGTCGGCGGAACGCGCATCTGCATTTGCCCATCCGCAGACTGCGCCTGCAGTTGCGGCACCGGCGCACCACCCGCGGTACCGCCCAGCATCAAGCAACGGACGCGGCTTATGCTGCCTTGCGCTTTCCAGCCGGCCGGAAAGGTCGCCACTCCATACTTCATGCCACCCAAATTAGGGTCGGTCAGCACGAGGTGCGTGTACCCTTGCGCCGCGCCGCAGCCCGCGACCATCAGACCGAGCCACGCGGGCCAGGCGAGCGAATGCCGGTATTGTCGAGTCATGCTATTTCTCCCCTGCTCAAGTTCTCCCACACCTTAGGATCGCGTCGAACGGCAGTGAAATGACTCATTGATGCGGCGCGGAGTGCCTGACCGCCGTCAGCCAACGCTGGCTGACCTTGACCGGCGGCACGTGCTGCATCATCTGCAGCAGGGAGTTGAGTTCGCCGCTCGGCGCGAAGAAAATCGTGGCATGGGCATAACAGGCGCCCCCCGCCGGGGAGCCGTCGGTGGCGGTACGCGCCGAACAGGAAACGAAGGCGCTCATCAGGCCATCGTTGAGCTTGGCTCCGGATCCCACGGTGACGCGCAAGGTGCCCGATTTGCCGCCTTGCGTCCCCGACGGGGAAGACTGTGGCACGGGACCTACGATGTGCACCTGCGGAAGGAAGTGCTGTACCAACAGACGCAAGAATTCGGTCGGCGAGACCGGGCCCTGGAGCGGCAGGCATC
>VFSW01007608.1_pt1 | contig 15695 bp, 14 predicted proteins | sample 5358111 | NCBI WGS metagenome assembly VFSW01 (sample SAMN11554181, study PRJNA540505) | mine drainage metagenome | isolation source: sediment from site ElyBrook_90M | place: USA: Ely Copper Mine, Vershire, VT | collected 2017
GTCCCGACGCGGTGCACACGAGTTACGTCGTGGGTGTCGCGTGGATGGACACGAAGCTCCTACGGGCCTCGCTGTACTCGGGCAGTTGGATCCCCGGCGGCGGCCCCTATCCGTTGACCGCGCCGATCCGCCCCTCGGCCGCGCGGACCCTCGTCGCGGCGTTCAACGCCGGCTTCTTGATGTCGGGCGCGAATGGTGGTTACTACACGGCGGGGAGGATGGAGTTGCCCCTTCGAAAGGGCGCCGCGTCCTTCGTCGTCTATCGAAATGGTACGAGCAATATCGTGGCGTGGGGAGAACCGACGACCCTCAATCACTCGATCGTGTCGGTGCGTCAGAACCTCGACCTCCTCGTCAACAACGGCCGACAGGTGCCGGGGTTGCAAGCCAACGACACGTCGAAATGGGGACTCACGCTCGGCGATGCCGTCTACGTGTGGCGCTCCGGACTCGGTATCACGGCCAATGGCGCCCTCGTCTACGTCGCTGGACCGGGACTCAACATCACTGACCTCGCGAATCTGTTGGTTCGAGCCGGGGCCGTGCGCGCGATGGAGCTCGATATCAACACCGACTGGGTCAACTTCTCGAGCTACCAGCCCGCGACGGCCCATGGTCTCGCCGCTGGGTCCAACGGCACCGAACTGCTGCCGGGGATGACCGGGACCCCCTCGCGGTACTTCGAGTCGTGGTGGGCGCGCGATTTCATCACGATGTCGGCGATCGCCCCTCGTAAAGCTAAAGGATAAATGATGTCACTAGTCACGAATCGAAGCACGGGAGTGCTCGCCGTTCCCAATCCGGCTCGACGCCCCGACGCAGTCGCAGGGAGCCTCCCATGGTGACGCCCGCCGGTCCGAGCATGGACCGCGTCACCACGCGCGTGCGTCGTGAGCACCCGCCAGTTGACGCCAGGCGCCGCGCGGGCCGCGCAGTTCGCCCGGGGCGACCGCCCCAGCCGCGCAGCGCCAACGCCAGGGCGATCGCGGCGGGGATCGGTCTGCTCATCTCGGTGGTGCTCTCGATTCAGGGGGAATCACTGGCTTCGTTGAACTCTGCGGGCGGTTGGTTCACCTTCCTTGGACGTCTCACGGGACTGAGCGGCACGTACATGTTGATCATGATGGTGCTGCTGGTCTCGCGACTCCCGTGGCTCGAATCAACGGTGGGTCAAGTCCGACTCGTACATTGGCACCGAATCGTGGGCGGCTGGCCGATCGGGCTCATCGCGCTCCATATTGCGTTCATCACCCTTGGTTACGCCCAGGCGTCGCACGTCGGCGTCTTGAGCGAGTTCTGGACCTTCATCGTGCACTATCCGGACATGCTCACCGCCACGGCGGCCTTCGTGCTCATGGTCCTTGCCGGCGTGACCTCGATACCGCAGGTACGCCGCGCGATGAAGTACCAGACGTGGTGGGCGGTGCACGTCTACCTCTACCTCGCCCTCGTGCTGGCGTTCGCGCATGAGATCAAGACGGGTGTCATGTTCATTGGCCATCCCATCTCGCTCGATTTCTGGATTGCGCTGTCCGCGGTCGCTCTCGGCATCGTGCTCTCGCTGCGGATCGTTCGTCCCTTGGTGAAGAACATGCGTCACCAACTGCGTGTGGTGAGCGTAAAAGAAGAGGCGCCCGGCGTGTACTCGCTGGTCCTGAAGGGCCGCAACATGTCGCGGTTCAACGTGTCGGGCGGTCAGTTCTTCCAGTGGCGCTTCATCTCGCGCGATCTTTGGTGGCATTCCCACCCTTATTCGATCTCGGCGATGCCTCGTCCGCCCTTCCTACGTGTGACCATCAAGCGGCTGGGGATGCAGAGTTTGGCCGCGACGCGCCTGAAGCCGGGCACGAGGGTCTTCGCCGAAGGACCCTATGGCGTCTTCACCCGGCACGTGCGTCGGGGTGATCGGATCATCTTGATCGGGGCGGGTGTCGGAATCTCACCGATTCGTTCGCTACTAGAGGACCTGCCCGTGGGTACCGACGTCACCGTCATCCTGCGCGCCTCGAACCTCGTGGACATTGTGCACCGCGAGGAGATCAAGAAGCTCGTAGAAGAACGCGGCGGACAACTCCACGAGATCGTTGGCTCACGCAAGAAGGTGAACCTGAATCTCAAGGTGCTTCAGAAGCTGGTAGGGAACGTGAGCAACGCTGACGTCTACGTCTGCGGACCGGCCGGCTTCAGTCAGGGAATCGCGGAGACCATGTCGCGCCTCGGTGCTCGACGCGAACGGATCCATCAAGAGGCATTCGTCTTCTAGACGCGGAAAGGCGTACACATGTTCAACAACTCTGGAGAAACGAAATGAAACGGGCACAATACGTAGTTGGAGGCACCGTCGTGGGCCTGGCGGGTCTCTTGAGTTTTCATTCGAGCGCCGTCAACCTCTCGCTTGGCTCGCTGTCGGCCGCCACGGTGCCGACGCAACCAACCACCACCACGACTGGCGCACCGACGCCAACCACGGTGCCTCGCGGGGGCGGAGCGAAACCGGGATCGACGACCACGAGCGCGCCGCCGACCACGACCACCACGACCGCGCCGCCGGCGGCGTCGCGGAGTGCGACCGGTCCTTCAGTCAATTACAACTACGGCGTCCTCTCGGTGAAGGTCACTGCATCGGGTAGCAAGATCACCAACGTCTCGATCGCGTCGATCAACGATGGAGGGAATCCTTACTCGCAGTACGTCGACAAGCAGTCGATTCCGATCCTCGAGCAAGAGGTCATGAGTGCACAGAGTGCGAACGTCCAAGGTGTCTCGGGCGCGAGTTACACGACCGCCGGATTCGAACAGTCACTCCAGTCAGCGCTCTCTAAATTAGGGCTCTAGTGGCGGACTCGTCAGGGACCCTGACGACACGAAACGTCCTGCATCACGAGGAAGTCGTGATGGGCACGGTCGTCACCTTCGACCTCTACGACGACGATGACGCGCCGATGAGCGTGTTGCAGCGTCTGGTCCGCGAGGCAGTAGCGACGTTGCATGAAGCCGACGAGCTTTTCAGTACGTACAAGGACCACAGTGCGATATCTCGCCTGCGACGTGGTGAACTCACGCTCGACGAATGTCCGCGAGACGTGGGCGAAGTGCTGGCGTTGTGTACGGCCGCGAAGGTTGCGACCAACGGTTGGTTCGATCCTTGGGCGCTGAGCGGGGGCGGTGACCCCACTGGTTACGTCAAGGGGTGGGCGGCGCAGCGTGCACTGGACGTTCTTCGACGAAGCGGCATCCGAGGCGCGCTGGTGAACGCGGCGGGCGACAGCGCCAGCTTCGGTGGTCCACAACCAGGCGTCCGGTTTCGCATCGGAATCGTCGATCCGAAGGACCCGAAGCGTCTCGCGTGCGTCGTGGACTGTCCGGGCGCGGTCGCGACGTCGGGCGAGTACGAACGCGGCCCCCATTTGATCGATCCGCACACCGGTCAACACGTGTCGCGTTCGGCCTCGGCGACGGTCACCGGCTCGGACCTCGGCCTCGCCGACGCGCTCGCCACCGCGCTTGCCGTGGCCGGCGAGCAGGCCCTTCACCTGATTGAGGCGATCGACGAATACGAAGCGCTCGTCATCGACCGTGACGGAATTTTTCACACGACCGTCGGCTTTCCCATGGCGAAGCTGCGCTAGCCAGCGGTCCGTCGAGCGACGCAATCGCGGCGTCGCCTCGTCGATGAGCAGGGATCGTGAAGCGCACAACGCGGACCGGACTGCGTTCGCTCCAAGTAGTACGTTGACAGGCGTGACGATCGGAATGCGCGAACTGAGCCGACTTCAGCGAGTGTGCCGCCAATCACTGGGATTTGGCTTGCAGCAATGGACCGCGTCGACGCTTCGAGATGTCGATCCTCGATTCGACGAAGTATGGACGACGACGAGCAACGTCCACGGGTGGTTCAACGAAGTCAACGCGGCCGCCCTCTTCACGGTCTTGGCCGAGCTACGGCCGATTCGGATCGTGGAGATCGGCTCGTACATGGGCAAGAGCACCGTGTTCTTCGCCCGCTCCATGCAAGTCTTGGGCACCGGTGGACGGGTGACGGCGATCGACCCGCACTCCGGCGACCGCCAGCACCGTGAAGGCTTCGGCATGTCCGAGGTCCCCACCTTTGACATGTTCCGCACGCACATTCGACTGGCGGGCGTCGAAGAGTGGATCGACCCGATGGTCACCACCTCGAGTGAGGCGGCGAAGGGTTGGACGGAACCGTTCCAGCTCCTTTTCGTGGACGGATGGCACGGCTACGACGCCGTACTCGCCGACGGACACGAGTGGGTTCCGAATCTGACCCATGACGGCGTGGTCGTCTTTGACGACGCGCTCCAGTACGAAGAAGTGCGCCGGGCGATCGCGGAACTCCAGCGAGATGCCACGATCCACCTCTGGGGCCACTTTTACGGTCAGGCGTACGCCGGTCGAACCCCTACGCCGCCGCCCTCGGTGCAGCGACTGCTCGCCATGGGTCGCGTGGAACGACTCGCGCACCTCGTCGAGAAACGACTGTTCGGCTCATCGCGTTGACGTGAGCCTCGCGAGGAAGCGTGCCGAGTGGACTCAACGCCACTTAGGGAGGAGCACCGCAATCGCGCGTGCGATGGCGGCGTAGCCCGCGTCACTCGGGTGGATGTTGGGACCGTAGGGCTTGGGTGCGCACATCCATGTGAATTTGCACTCGTAGAGGACGTTCACCGTGGTCGCCTCCTGGCGGGGAACGTGCACGACACGAAGGTCCTCCTCGTGAAAGGCTCGGGCGACGGCGGCCATTCGGATCTTGAAGTTGCTATACACCGCAGAAAGCGAGTTGTTCATCAGTCGCAGCGCCGCCACACTGTTGGTGGCGAAGAGTTCCTTGGATCGTTCTTTCGTCGCCAATGATAGATACGGGTTGTAATGCCCGAGCCCGACGAAGGTCACGTTCGGACCGGCCGCTCCAGTCAAGGTACGCATCACTTGGTTGAGCTGGGTCCGCATGACCGCCAGGCGAGGTCGCACGCAGGCGAGGTCGATGTCGACGCCGCGCAGGCAGGCAGTGAGGGTGTTGAATCCGAGGTCGACCGTGACGAGTGTGACGGCGCTGTGATGTGAGCGTAGGAAACTGACGGCGTCAGAGAGTTGGGTGTCGGGGGCGACGTAACAGGGATCGGGTCCGTGAATCATCGTGGCGAGCGACTCCCCGGGGCACCCCAGTGCGAAGAGTTTGAGCGTGACACCTCTCGCTGATTCAAGAGTGACGAGTCGATTCGAGTAGCCGCGATTCGTCGGTTGTCCCTTCGGCATTCGAGGTGTCGGCTGAACGCCCACCGATACTGATGCACCCACGTCGAGGTAGAGGACGGTCGCGATCGCCGGCGCGTGCTTGGAAGTGGCGGCCGGGGATCGTGCCATCGAAGCGAGTCCCGTCGTGATCGCTACCACGACGGCGATGATCGAAACGCCGGCAATCAGCCGCTTCGCCCTCATTTCACCTCCCCTAACTGACACGGACGAACCTTTGCTCGCCGAGCGAACTCGTCAATCGAGGAATGTCACTTCTCTCAAGAACCTATGACCGTTGACAAAGGATCCAGACGTGTCCAAAGTCCCATTGGTACTCGAATAGCGACTCAGCGCCCGGCGTCGTGGTGAAGGATGGCTCGCCAATTCACGAGGGGAAGTAGGCAAACGAAGACCAGCAGTCCGATCTGAAGCGCAATCGCCCACGGAGAACCAAAGACTTGCCCGAGCACGTTCCCCATCTGTTTGTCGGCCAAGGTCGCCATGCTGACGTAGATCGAATAGCTGACTACGCGTCCCACCATGAAGGCAAGGCTGAGAGGTCCGAGTGGCAACTCGAGCATCCCCGCCGCAACGAAAAGTTGTGCGGATGGCAACGGCGACACCACGAAGAGACCGAACAGCGCGACCGCGCCGGCGCGCCTGTCCCTTATGAGCGTTCGCGCGTCCTCGAGATTGGCCTTCATGCGGCGAGGAAGGCGGCCTTTGAAGTGGCGTGAGCCGAGCGCCAGGATGTACCTACCGCTGACGGCCGCGATGACGCCGAGCAGTACCAGGACGACAGAGTTCATGTGCCAGTGGAGCCGGGTAAAGACAAGCACGGCCCACGTCGGGGGTCCAAACGCCGGCAACAGATTGATTCCAAAAACGATGGCGAACACCGCGAGATATCTCACAATGCGACCCTACGTTGCATCGTTCCCCGTCACCTACGAGTCTCCAGACATGAGTGCGTCGTCGTGGTGAGCGGGGAGTGGCTCACTTGACCTGACCTAGTGCTCATTGGAATCCGTACATTGATCCGCTGAAGGATCTGGCGACGAGCTGGCAACCAGTTCTTCCTTGGATCGACACGAAACACGGTGTGCAGGGTCGCGATCTGTTCGACGTCGCTCAGGGGAGCGCTCCAGGGGATAATCACCCTGATCACACGGGTGTTCGACCGGACCCGATCGAACCATTGCGAGTGTGGGTGCCGTATCGGGATAATTGGTCTTCTCACGACGCGAACGGACAAAGGTCACGAAGACGAGTTCGGCGGAACTATGTGACTTTCGGCACTGTCCTCTCTCTTGAGCGCGACGTACCTTCGAGTCATGGCGATGCGGCGTCAGACACTGGTCCTATCCCTTGTAGGTCTTGTCTTGATGGGTCTCGCGTTCATTGCTGGCCGCGAAACCGGGTCAACCACACCAGCGACGGCGACGAGCGCACCGACGACAACTCTTGGGGGGAATTCTCAGTCAGCGACCGCGATTTGGCCAACGATTGCTAGTTCGGTCAGGTACGCGACACCTACCGCGGCGGCTGGCGGTTTCGCCCTTGCGTACTTGCACATGACAGATCCCATCGTCGGCGTTTTTCGTTCCGGGGATACTCGCTCGGGTGAAGTGCCCGTGCGTGGCTATGAGGGTGGGCCGGAGACGACCGTACTCGTTCGTCAGGTGGCGAGCGACGCGTCGTGGTGGGTCATCGGCGCAGCCACCCAGGCAATCACGATCAACGTACCGAGCACGCTGGCGCTCGTGAAATCGCCACTCATGATCACAGGTCTCAGCACCGCGTACGAGGCGGTCGTCAATGTCTCTCTTCGCGAGGACGACGTGTCGACGCCGTTAGCGACGGGTACCACCAAGGGCGGATCGATGGGGAAGCTGGGACCCTTCCATACAGCGCTCACCTTCGAGAACCCTTCGAGTGCGTACGGTGCGCTCGTGCTTTACACGATCTCGGCGAAGGATGGCTCGATTGCTAGTGCGTCAGTAATGCGGCTCCGCTACCACTAGCGAACCAGACGAGGCCGTCGGCGAGGTCGACCCCGGTTCTCTCCACGGCCTGCGTAGTCGCCGTCTTGGACACCGATGCGTCGCAACTCGGGCGAAAGTGCCCTCGGAGTGAGTCTCGCGCATTTCTGGATCACCGAGCGGTGAGGTGACCGATGCTCTGCCGATTGAGGACCTGCAAAGTGATATTGGCGACAAAGTAACTGAGAGTGTTGGCGTTCTCGATGTTCGACCCAACTGGGTCACTCGGCCGCGACGCGATCGACCAATGAGAGGAAGTCTTCGTCCTCTTGGGTCGTATGCAACTTCAAGATCGCGTGGAGCCCATAGAGAATTCCGCGAAGCTCCGTGATGTCCGCGTCAACGACGTCGTCAGGTTCGATGTCTGCGAGCAGTTGGCCGAGTCTACGAATCTGGTGCTTGATCTCTACGTGAGCCCGATTCATCACCGTGGCGAGGTTGTGCTGGCCCGTGATCCGAGCCAACTCTGGATACAGTTCGTCTTCTTCAGCTTGTTCGTGGGGGAGTACTTCGGTTTGAAGCACTCGGTACTCGTGAACGACCGCCGTGAGTGCTGCTCGGGCGCTCAACGAACTCAGGCTGTCCGCTACATCGCGCAGTGCAGCGATTTCCAAACGAATCGAGACGTGCTCCCCCCAGAACTTCCGCGTGAGTGCGGCGTCCTCTTCATTGAGGCGGACGCGTTTGGGACTATCGCGCAGCGCTCTCAGTGCGTTAAGGATCGCTGCGACGTCGATCAATTCTTGTAGTACAGCGCCGTCGAGCGTTGGCAACTTCCCCAGCGCCGCGGCCGTCATCGCGATGAGCGACATTGCCATACCGGCGATGACGCTCTGGCGCGCGATGCGCACGGTGCGCTTGGCGAGGGAAATCGCCTCACCCAATCGATCGATCGAATCGACAGTGAAAACGACGTCCGCGGCCTCGGTGGCGGCGGACGAGCCTCGCATGCCCATGGCGACGCCCACGTCAGCGAGAGCGAGGGCGGGTGCGTCGTTGATGCCGTCACCGATCATGACAGTCGGTGCGGCGGCCGACTCCAGGCGAACGACGTCGAGTTTCTCGGCAGGGGTGCGCTCGGCCAGAACGCCGTCCACTCCGATGACGGCTCCTACCGTCTCGGCCACTTCGACTCGATCTCCCGAGACCATCACGATGCGTGAGACGCCGTCGCGACGTAAATCGCGCAGGGTGCGTGGCACCTCGAGCCTCAAGGGGTCTTCGAAAACGAGGACGCCGGCAGGTACGTCATCGAGCGAGACCACGACGGTGAGAGAACCGTCCAATCGGGCGCGTCGAAGCGCGGACGTGGCCCACGCGGGCTCAGCATGAGTACCGGTCCACGTGGTGTGCCCGACGCCGACCCGGCGACCATCCACCATGCCAGTGATTCCTTGGCCGAGGACTTCACGCACGTCGCGAGGAACGACGAGTGAAAGCTTCCTTTCCAGGGCCGCTCGGACGATTGCGCTTGCCAGGACGTGGGGCGACACTTGGTCGAGAGACGCGGCAGCAGCGAGGATCTCATCCGGGCTAAAGGTCTCTGAGCTCGCGATCCCCACCACCCTTGGCTTGCCCTGGGTCAGGGTGCCCGTTTTGTCCATGAGGACCGTTGTGCATCTCGCGAGACGTTCGAGAACCGAGCCGCCCTTGACGACGATGCCACGTCGAGCCGCGCGCGAGAGTCCCGAAACGAACGCGGCGGGCGCCGCGAGTATGAGGGGGCACGGTGTGGCCACGACGAGTACGGCCACCGCCCGGTCCGCCCCCCCTAGCAACCACGCCAGCGTGGCCCACACCAACGTCACGCCGAGGAACCCGATGGCATAGCGATCCGCGAGTCGAACGAATGGCGGTTCGGACGACTCTGCTTCGCGTACCAAGCGCACGATCCCCGAGTAGGTGCTATCGGCGCTGTTCGTGGTCGCGCGCACGTCGAAGGGCGCACCAGCGTTGAGCGCGCCGCTTCGCGCGTTGTCGCCCCTTATTCGCTCCACTGGAAGTGACTCTCCTGTAATGGCCGACTCATCCAGAGTCGCCATGTCCGACGAAATCATGCCGTCCACCGGCACCAACTCACCGGTGGTGACCAAGATCATGTCGCCGGGAACCACTTCAACCAAGTCGATCGTCACCAGTTGATCGCCGCGGTGGACGTGCGCGAAGTGAGGTGCTCTCGCGAGGAGGGCCTGCAGGTCGTGTCGAGCGTGGCCCGCCGCCCACATCTCGATGGCTCCTCCACTCGCGAGCATGACACTGACGACGGCTGCGGCCAAAAACTCTCTGACCGATAGCGCCGCGCAAAGCGCGAGTAAAGCAATGATGTCCACGCCGAATTGACCGCGACGAAGACTCCTTGCCGTGGACAGGAGTGAGAAGGCGATACCCACGGTCGCAGCGGCGATCCAGGCAGTATTACCAGGACCGGATTGCGATGCAACGTGCAATAGCGCCCCCGCCAGCAGACCCAAGGTCGTCAATGCCAGGGTCGCGAACGGAACGAAGCGCGCGCTCTCGGGCGTGACTGTTTTCGATGCGTGAGGTCGCATGCCACCATCTTCGTGCGCTAAAAATGCGCTTGGTGAGGCCCAAAGTCCTTTCATACTGACACCACCTTGAAATGCATTGAGAGATACCTCCCTCCTCCAAAACGTTCGCGGATTTCTGGCGCGGCCACGCCTTCGATGTGACTGTTGACACTTGCCATCCTGGCGTTGCGGCATCACGATCAGTGAGAAGACAGGGGTCAAGGTGCGAGACTCGGATTCCATTGAAATGACGAATGAATTCATTGTGGTCGGAGTCGACGGCTCCGAAGCGTCCCTGCGTGCCGTCGACTGGGCAACCGATGAGGCTGGATTTCGTGCGGCTCAATTGCGAGTGGTGCATGCGAACGTGTTAGAGCGTCGAGTTCTCGAAAGTCCCATACTCGAGGACGAGGCGACGCGAGAGTCTGCGATTGTTCGAATCGCCGTCGAGCGTGCGTGTTTGCGCAGCGAAAGCGTCACCGTCATGGGATTTACGGTTGACCCACCGGCCAGCGAGGCGCTGATTCGCGCGAGTGAACATGCAGCTCTTCTCGTAGTTGGATCGCGAGGGTTGAGCCGAGTGCAGGAAATGCTCCTCGGTTCGGTCAGCCGAGAGTGCGTCGTGGGAGCACATTGTTCGGTCCTTGTCGTCCGGAATTGAATCTCTTCGCGTGGTTTGAGACTCATGGTTCCAACGCCCGATGAATGTGACGGATTCGATTGGAATGATTGCTCAGCGGATTGTTGAAGTGCCTCCGTCGCGGACCTCCCTCTGAAAATGCCCTCGTGTCGCGCCCTTGGTCGCGACCCACGCTGTCTATTGATCTCATCGACGGGACTATCTCTCGCGAGTGACGTATTGGCCAGACTTGTCGGTGCGTATGTCCACTCGGGGACGGGCACGAAGAGAGGCAGCTGTCACCTGTTTCGCCACACAACCGCGACTTTGATGCTCGACGCCGGCGCTGACGTGCGTCACGTCGCCGAGATGCTCGGACACCAGAATCATGAGACGACCATGCAATACACGAGGGTGTCGATGGCGAAACTCAAGGAAGTTCACGCAGGTGTCATCCGGCGGAGCGCAAAACGTCGCGCGCCTCGTGGGGATCATTAGTGGTTCTTTCCTCTCAAATGTCAAGGGGCGTCAGTAGAATGGAACACGTGGAATCCGAGCTTCGATTGAATTCGCGACTGGGCACCTTGGTGCTTGAGCACCGTGACGCTCTGCTCGCGATTTCGGCGCGTCATCACGCAAAAAACGTCCGTATCTTTGGCAGTGTTGTGAGGGGCGAAGATTCATTCTCGAGTGACGTCGACTTTTTGGTCGAATTCGAAGAAGACGCCCATCCGCTCGACATCCTTGCCCTGGGGTGTGACCTCGAAGAGGAGTTAGGCGTGAAGGTCGACGTATGCACGCCAAATGGACTTCGCTCTATCGTGCGTGACGAGGTCTTCGCCGAGGCTGTCCGTTTGTGACGAGACGCAACCAGGAGCGTCATAGCGACATTGAAGACGCCATCGGGGCCATCGATGAGTACCTCGCGGAAGGCGATTTACACAAAGGCGTTGTCTACGATGCATGCCGCGCACGCCTAATGGAGATAGGCGAAGCGGTCAAGCACATCGACCCAGCCTTGCTCGACCAGCGACCTGAAATCGAATGGAAGCAGATCGCGCGAATGCGCGACGTACTCGTCCATCACTATCACGACACGGACTTCGCGGTTGTGGAGGCGGTGATTGGCGAACGTCTGCCGCTGCTTCGTATAGCCGTGGCCGATCTGAAGCGAATCGACACCAGCACGAAATAGCCACGAAGACTGAGATGAAGTCGTTTCTGTAAGTCGCCGTAATACTTAAAAAACCGCTACTACGACCCGACGATCGATCAGTTCCTCTCTATCGACCCGGCTGTCGCGACGACGGACCAGCCATACATGTTTTCAAATGACAATGCACTCAATTACGAGGATCCACTCGGGTTAAAGATTCAAGGGACTGGCTCGGCGGCTTGTAACAACCAAGACAACGGCTCCGGTGATATTAGGACCTTCGAGTGCAACGGCGAGACTTCGAATGGAAGTTCAGCTGTAGGAATTACAGTCACGACCCCCGCCGTCGCATTTTCGGTGCTTGTTGGTTATGTTGTTGTTACAAGTTCAATTTCGATTACCGGCGCCTATGGAGTTAGTTTCGGGAGTGACGGAGTCACCGTTTCTGCTGGCGGCGCGACCGAGACGTTCGGCACCGATGGTTCGATCAATGGAGCTTTTGACCTCCCCGGAGCCTCGGGTTTGTCATTCTCTGGCGACGGCTTGTCTCTGACTACGACGCAAAAGAGTAAGTTGCCGGGGGGAGTCAGAATTGACGCCCAACCCACCGCAACGTTCCATCTGGAAGGGACTCCTCCGGCGCCGGGGTATGAGTACGCTCTTGGTGGCGCCGTAGCGGTCGCAGGTTTCGGTGTGGTCGCTCAAACTGCTTCGTCCGATATCGGATTTCTTCTCGTTGCCACTCGCTCCGTGGGCGAAAGAGACGTGTCGCCTCAGCGGACCGCGGGCAAAGTTAGGGCATGTAACAGTGGACATCCGCGGTTACTCGTGGTCACTCGTGGTCACTCGAAAGTGCTTGAAAGCCTTGCACTCTCAACGAAAAGCTTGAGAGCGGGTGACGGGGATCGAACCCGCATGGCCAGCTTGGAAGGCTGGAAGCGACCTTCACAAGTTGCTGAGTGAAATCACTGATGAGAACGTTTTTTGTGCAGCGAAAGCACGCAGCGCGGCAAGTCCTGGGCATCATTTGGGCACTTGTGCTCCAGTCTCTGTTGATTCCAAATGCCTGAGAACTCGTCTCGCCGCAGTGTTTTGGCGCTACCACGAATTGGTCGAAATTTGAGTTCTTGTTGAGCGGCCCGTGATGTCTCTTGGTGAATAGTTCATTCCCATGTACGCGCCAGAAGACCAGCTAGGGCAAGCTGAAATGTCGGAGTCTTTGCGTCCTGTCACATTGTTGGCAAGACAAGACTCCGATGGATAATCGCTGCTTAGTCATCTGTCGTCGGCAATTCGACATCGGTGAGAAACCGATCGACTCGCAAGTCACTTCCTCCCTAAGTGCGAACGTTGATTATTGCTCCATTCGCGCGGACCGAGTTGACACTGCCAACTCGCACATCTTCCCAATGATCACTGGCAGCCGACGTGTTGCGAGGCAATGAAGTCGACGCTTCACATCTGCTCTATTCAGGAGGAATCATGAAGACCGCTAAGCGACTACAACGCCCATTGGCAATTTCGATGATCGCCGCAGTGGTGTTCACGCTGCTCGTCGAGCTTCCAGCGGCAGCGGCCACGCCAAACGCCCCAACAAGCGTCCTGACTTCGTGGACGAATAGTTCTACTGCCAAGGTGACGTGGACCGCTCCATCTCCACCGGGAGCGACAATCACGGGTTACACCGTCACTTCTAGTCCCGGTGGTTTCACTTGTACCGTGGCTGCGCCGAGCACTTTGTGCAGCGTCCCTGGACTCACGCCATCGACCTCGTACACCTTCAGTGTCTTTGCTTCCAGTGCGGGCGGTGATGGACCGTCCGCCAGTAGTACCGCATCCACATCTCCATCGCGTGCCACGACAACAACGACGCTCACTGCCTCACCCACGGGAACCCAAAACGTTGGCACGGTCGTCGATTTGAGCGCCACCGTGACCACGGGTGCGACCGGGACAGTGGCGTTCTTTAATTACTCTACGGCCATTTCGGGCTGTGGCACTGTCGTTGTCAACGCGGGGTACGCCGGATGCAGCACGTCCGGACTGCCATCGGGCACGGCTTCACTCAGTGCCGTGTACTCCGGCGATGCCAACAACGCACCCTCGACGTCTTCGACGGTGAGTTACCTCATCTCGACGACGACACTCGCTGCGCCATCATCACCTCTCGTGATTACTACCATTGACGCCCCCATCAACGCGTCGACGTTGCAGAGGACGCTTGCCACGTCTGGCGGCGACGGAGGTGCCATTTCTTATACCGTGACCAATGGCACGGCGTCGGGTTGCTCGATCAGTAGCAATGTAATCAGCGTTCCCACGAACGTCTCGGGTACGTGTTTGGTGATCGCGACCGAGGCCAGCACGAGTTCGCACTTGGGTGAGAGTTCAAATGTCACGCCATTCAACTTCTTCTGGCAGTACGCCGGCGCCTGGACCTCGTACGTGTCGTCGTATAGCTGTCCTTCTGGTGGGACGGCCACCTACAACGGGTCAAGCTGGGTCTGCACGATAGCAGCGACTCAATCATGTCCCCCAGGAGCGACGCTGTCGGGAACAAATTGCGTCTCCGTTTCGTACACCGTCTACAACACGGCGTGCGTGAACAGCCTGACTCTCGGCACCGCGGTATGGAGTTACTTGAGTTACAACGCTCCGTACTACGGCTACTGCACATGGACAATTGCTGTGACCTACTCCTGTTCCGTTGGCACGTTGAGCGGGACATCGTGCATCTATCTCGCTACGCCGAATTACTCGTACTACTGGGCCTGTCCACTGGGCGGCACCGCAAGCGGGTCCATCTGCAGTCTTGCGGGCGGATCGGGTCCGAACGTTCGTGGACCTGAACACAAGATCCGGTTGCAATCCCTTACAACACTTCGCACAACCTCACTGAAAGGACCGTCGTGACCGTAGGTTCCAAGAACATCCAAGTTCCCAAATCTCCGTTGAGATTGAGCAAAATGAGCGTCGTCGTCGCCGTGTCGGCGGCCGCATTGGGCCTGACCGCACTGTCGGTAGTGGCGGTCGGTGCCGTCAACAACAAGTCCGTAGCGGCTCGATCGGGTCCCGAGGACTCGAAGGCGCGAAGTCACTGGGTCACGCCCCACGATCAAGTAGGCGCACCGGTCGTTCAGAGCGCCGGAGGATTAACGGGCAGTAGCCTTCTCGGCGTCTCGTGTCCAAGCGCGAAGGAGTGCGTCGCGGTCGGCAGTAACGGCAACGGCGGCGCGGTCTCCACGTCGATCGACGGTGGTGCTACGTGGACGCCGGGCACATTGGCCGCTGGCGTGCCGGTACTCGAGTCCGTTAACTGCGCGAGCACGTCACAATGTGTTGCTGTAGGCCAAGGTGTGTCAGTGCGCACGAATGATGGTGGCGCAACGTGGATGACCTCCACCCTTCCGACGAGCAACACGACATTGTTGGGAGTCGACTGTCCCAACTCCACACTGTGCGTCAGCGTCGGTGTGACGCCGGGCAACGCCGGACCGTTCCTCGGGCAGTTGCTGATCTCCTCCGACGGTGGTGCGACGTGGAGCGTGCCGTCACTCCCGCCCGCGCTCGGAGCGCTCGGTTCCGTGAGTTGCCCAACGGCTACCTTCTGCGTGTCGGTGGGCGCCTCGATTCTCGTGACCAATGATGGCGGTCAGACCTGGTCACAACGAACAGTGAACGGCGGCACCGCTTCGCTCCGTTCCGTGTCGTGCCAGTCCACGACGGTGTGCGTGGCGGTCGGGGCAAACCCCGCCGTCGCGCAGATACCGAGCGCGGCGGCGTACGCAGTGACCACGACCGATGGCGGTGCGACGTGGGCGTCGGTCGCAATGCCGCCCGGCAGCGCCACGCTTAGTCAAGTGTCCTGTTCGAGCGCTGCCTGTCAGGCAGCCGGTTCGGCCTACCACGGCGCCTCGGCGCCCATGTTGACTACGAGTGACGGTGGCGCGCAATGGACCGCGAACCCGTCGCTCGCCTCGTCATTGTCTGCCGTCAACGCGATCAGTTGCATTATCTGCACGAGCTGTGTATTCGTCGGCGCGCAGGCACAGGCCGGCCGCGAAGCGGAGGGCGACGCAGACGGCCAGGGTGAC
>VFSW01007609.1_pt1 | contig 15693 bp, 16 predicted proteins | sample 5358111 | NCBI WGS metagenome assembly VFSW01 (sample SAMN11554181, study PRJNA540505) | mine drainage metagenome | isolation source: sediment from site ElyBrook_90M | place: USA: Ely Copper Mine, Vershire, VT | collected 2017
AGGCGGGCGGCGCGACGCCGGACCGCAACTTCTCGTACTACGTCGGCATCAGCGGTTACAACCAGGCCTTCCGCAACGTCGACCAGCAGAACGGCGGTGACATCGCAACGCCGGGATCGGTCTACGCTGCGTACGCGCCGATGTTCGAGTTCTTCGGAACCGCAACGGGGCAAGGCGTCATGAATCTCTGTAACCCTAACACGCCGCTCTTCGGCGGAGCCGGCGGCGCCACGTACGCTGGTACGTACTTCGACGGAGCCGGAAACGGTAGCTGTCTCTCGTATGCCGGACCGTATGCAGGCGCAACCTCGTTCCTCACGGACCGGGAAAACGTCGTCAACCTCCATCTCGGCCTTCCGCGCCGCGATGGCCAGAAAGACGACATCCAGCTCCTCTGGAGCGACTCGGCGATGCAGACCTTCGTGAACAACTCGCCGATCGACAACGGCCCCGGCATCGCTCAGTACACGCTGAACAACACCGGCAACCCGTACGTCGCGGGCGTCAACTTCCCGTCGTACGCGGACGCGACGACCTACAACCTGCCCTTCGGCACGCCGGTCAACGCGGGCGCGGGTGGCGTCGGCACGCCGTACCAGTACTACTACCAGCCGAACAGCCCGACGAACCGGCCGTTCTTCGGCGCGATTCCGCCCAATCACGAAGACGTCTACCACAACGACGTCGGCATCGCGAAGCTGGCGTGGACGCATCCCTTCAGCGACAACGCGTACATGCGCGTGTATGCCTACACGATGTTCACCGACTGGAACGAAGACGGTCAGGCTTCGGCCTACGGCTACGACTTCGGCACGGGTGCCGTGCTCTCGCCGGACTACGACCTCATCACGCACACAGCCGGAGGAGCGATCACCTTCGCCGATCAGATCAACGACGCGAGCCTCATCCAGCTAACGGCGAACTACGTCACCGCGACGACGAGCCGCTGGAACAACACGGGATTCATCCCGGCAACGTACGCCGACAGCTTCACCGGCTGCAACGCGACGCTCGAGCCGGGCTGCATCGCGAAGTCCTCGCCGATCGGGCTCGTTTCGTCGAGCGGCGGTGTCTTCACGTGCTGGTCCAGAACGAGCATGACCGCCGTGCCGTGCTACCCTGGCGGTGGCAACTACACGAGCAACGCGTATAACAACGCCACCTTCGGCGAGCCGGCCGTTTCGGGCGCGGCCGCGGCAGCGGGCGCGCAGTACGTCACGCTCTGGCAAGGCAATGCGGCGGCGTCCTGGAACCAGGTCGAGCCGGCGTTCTACAACGTCAACCTCTCGGAGCAGTGGCGTCCGAACGACAGGTGGCTCTTCCAAGTCTCGGGCCGCTACGACAACTACAACTACATCCTGCCGAATACCAACAGCATCCAGAACTCGTTCTACGCGCAGATCATTCAGAATTACGTCTGCGTCAATCCGTCAGACAACCACCCATACTTGACGCCGCTGGCGCCGGGCTCGTTCCCGCCGCCGTCGCCTAAGTATTTCAACGGTGCCTGTCCGACGGGATACGTTCATCCGAACGGCGTCGGCAGCAATCCGCTCTTCACGGATACCTCGCCGAAGAACTACGACATCAGCTACTGGTCGGCCCGCGGTTCGGTAACCTACCAGTCTGACCCGAACACCGTTTGGCGTTTCTCGGCCGGCCGCTACACCGAGCCTCCGCTCACCGCTGCCGTCCAGTACCAGAACTCGTCGGGTAACAACCTCAGCCAGTGGGCGAACTTCCTCGGCTTCGGGTTCCTCTCGCCGTTCCACCCGCTTCCGGGTGAGACGTCGGCGCAGTACGACCTGTCGCTCGAGCACCATTTCGCCAACACGAACTGGTCGTTCAAGCTGACCCCGTTCTACTCGTACTCATCGAACTGGGAGCAGCAGTCGTTCATCGGCGCGGGATATGTCACGCAGGTCCCCGTCGGCGTCTACCGCAGCTACGGCGTGGAGTTCGCACTGCAAGCAGGCGACTTCGCGCAGCAGGGCCTCTCGGGCATGCTGACCTTCACGTACACCAACGCGGCCGTGAAGTACCAGCCGCTGCTCGGGCAGGACCAGGCGCAGCAGTACAACTCGGCGATCGGCGCCTACAACTGCTACACCGGAGCCTACTACGCGGCGAACACGGCGTTCTGTAACAAGAACTACCCGAACCTCGCTGCGGCAGGCGGCGCGGCCCCGTGCTACACGAGCGGTACTGCCAGCGCATGCACGGGCACGTCGCCGTTTACGATCCTCAACCCGTACTACACGATGACGGCGCAGCCGTACATCGATCCGAACGGGTGGTACCAGGCTTCGCAGCTTGCGCAACCGCTCTACTTCGGATCGGCAAACGGCGTCTACGCGACGAGTTACTCGTCGCCGTACGTCGCCAACCTGATCCTCAACTGGCGTATGGGCAAACTCGCCATCACGCCGAGCTTGCAGTATCAGGCGGGCGTCTACTACGGATCGCCGATGGATGCGAACGGCGTCGACCCGCTCGCGTGCACGTGGAACCCCGCAGGCGGTGCATTCGGCCTCAATCAGGGATACGGCACGGGAACCGCAACGTCGAACAGCCCGTACTCCTGCGACTACACGACGGCCGGCGTCGCCGGCATCTCGCCGTGGGGTTACCTGTACGTTCCGAATCCGCAGACCGGCAAGTTTGCGTCAATCGGAGCGTATCAGGAGCCGAGCATCGTGGTCGGCAACATTCAGGCGACCTACGACGTTTCGCCGAGGATCCGCCTGACGCTGACCGCAGCCTCGCTCTGGCACACCTGCTTCGGCGGGACGGCAGAGCCGTGGACCTCGGCCTTCCCGGCGGGTCCGCACACCTGCGGCTACTTCCCGAACGGCGCCTACGTGGGCGGCGTTCCGGGCCAAGGCTTCTACGTTGGCGCCAGCCCGAATGCTGCCACCAACGGCGTAGCCCCGCTTCCGTGGGAACTGCAGTCGTACGCGCCGAGCGCCACGAGCAACGTGGGCTCCAGCAGTTACCTGCCGTTCAACCTCTACATCCAGGCGCAGATTCACCTCTAAGCCTGATGCGGAGTCGCAAACGGTAAGCGACTGAAAAGCCAAAGACCCGACGGCCCCGAGCAATCGCTCGGGGCCTTCACCGTTGCATCGTGTGTCATCGCAACGGTTAGACGTGAAGAGCGGCTGTGATATACTGCCGAGGAGAACGAGGGTGGCTCAGCTGATGGAGACACGCATGTCGCGCTTAGAGGGCGCTTACGAACAGACTGCCGATCGACTGAACTCGATGGACGGGTGCCTTAACTCGATGGACGGGCGCCTTAACTCGATGGACGGGCGCCTTAGCTCGATGGACGGCAAGATCGATGCCCGATACGACGCGCTCGACCACAAGATCGATGCCCGGTACGGCGCGCTGGATCACAAGATCGACGTGAAGTTCAATCTCCTGGCGGGAATGCTCGCAAGCTCCTGGGTCACAATCATCCTGGCCGTGCTCTTCCATCGCTAGCGTGACGCGCTACGGCTATTATTGCGAGGATTGCAACAAGAGTATCTATCCGACGACGACGCGCGCGGAGCTCGCGTGGCTCAAAGATCGCGCGCACGTCGCGCGTGAGGTCGCGCGCCATTCGAGCGGCGGGCTCGATCATTGGATGGCCGAAGCACTCGCCTTCCTCGACGAGCACGACGGCCATAGCGTTATCAGTATCGAAAAACAGTAAATCGTTTTGAGCGACTCAGCCAAATGACGTGACGACCTTGCCAATCCCGCTGAGGCGCGTGATAGAATGGACGTGGTATGTTTGCGGCAGAGGTCCTCTCGGAGATACAGGAGCCGGAGCTCATCGATGGCGTTCGGGTGCGCAAGGTGAGCCCGAAACTGCGACATGCAACCGTCCAACTGACGCTTGGCATGATTCTGCGTCGCTGTGCGGGAGCGCGCGGGAGGGTCGCCACGGAGTGGCGGTGTCTCCTCGAATCGGGCCGGTCTGAACTCGTGCCCGATGTGTCATTCGTCTGCGAAGAACGCCTCGCTCCGTTATCGCATGAAGAGCGCGAGCTCCCACCGTTTGCGCCGGACGTCGTGGTCGAGGTGCGCTCGCCCAAAGACAAGCAAGCGGTGCTGAACCGAAAGATCGAGCTCTATCGCTCGAACGGATGCCTTGTCGTGCTCGACGTGGATCCGCAGACGCGAACGATACTCGCGTTCGAAGGCGACGGTGAACGCGCATTCGTTTCCGGGCAGCGCTTCGCGAGCCGAGTGGTGCCATGGCTCGTATTCGACATCTGCGAAGCTTTCGAAGGCCTCGACGAACCCGCTTAGGGCATAGAGAAAAGGGGCCGCGGCGTATCACGCGGCCCCTTTATCGCTGCCCTTTAGGGAAGATTTAGAGCGGAATGCGCAGGCGCTCACCCGGTTGGAGGGGAGCGGTCCCGAGATGGTTGACCGCGCTGATCCGGTCGATCGTCGATTCGATGTTGCCGTCGGCAGACGTATGGGCCGCCGCGATCGACCAGAGGGTGTCGCCGCTGCGAACCGTGACGAAGGTAGAGCGCTGGGGCGTCGCCGCGTAGAGCCGGACGCTCGAGAGCGCAGGGAGCGTCACCGACAGGCTCAGCGCTGCTAGCGCTATTGCCGGGACCAAGCTCACCCGTTTGCGCGTCCGCATCTCCAAAAGCTCCTTTCCTCTATCTTGGGCCGAACCTTCGTTCGGGCCCAAACGTGCCCATATGTCGGGCCAAACGCCTGTTCGTCCACTACATTCTAGCATGCCCTCTCCGATAGCTGTCAAGCCGGGGAGCGGCATAACGCACCCTTGTTCGCGCGAACGTACGTTTGCAACGACAGGCTTCCTTGTGCTATCGTAGGGGCCATGACCGAGAGACCGGCCATAGAGAAGCCTGCGACGGAGCGGCAGCAGCACATCCTCGACGTCATCCGGCGCTTCACGGTGGAGCACGGCTACCCGCCCTCGGTTCGTGAGATCGGCGAGCGCGTCGGCCTCTCTTCCTCCTCTACGATTCACGCCCACCTCAAGGCCCTCGAGAAGCGCGGGCTCATTTCGCGCGACCCGACCAAGCCTCGGGCCCTGCGCTCGAGCCCCGGCTCTTCGGCGCTCGCCGAGGCAATCGTCATGCCGATCGTCGGCAAGGTTGCCGCGGGCATCCCCATCACCGCCCAAGAGAACCTGGAAGGCGAGTTCGTGCTCCCGGGCGATTTTGTGCCACGCGGCTCGGAGTCGTTCATGCTGCGCGTGCAGGGCGACTCGATGATCGAGGCCGCGATCCTGGACGGCGACCTCATCATGGTTCGACCGCAGAAGACCGCTCGCAACGGCGAGATCGTCGTCGCGATGCTCGAGGGCGAAGCGACCGTCAAACGCTTCTTCAAGGAGAGCGGCCGCGTTCGGCTGCAGCCGGAGAATCGCGCGATGGAGCCAATCTACGCGAGCGATGTCGAGATCGTCGGTCGCGTCGAAGCCGTGGTTCGACGCCTCTAGAGTAGCGCCGGCGCTCGACCGCGTCGCGCAAGCGCCATTTCTCCTCGCCGTACGCGATGCGTTTGTGTGGGGTTTCGGAGCGCTGATCCTCGCGTGCGCGGCGCTGTTCTTCCTCGTCGGCCTCCCGGCGGCATTTCTGCCGGCCTTCGGCGTCATGTCCTGCGCGCTCGCAATCGCCCTCCCGTTGGCGCTCGCTCGGCGCGCGCACTACCACGCCACCGTCGTTGCGCTCGCCTCCGTCGCTGCCTTCGCGCTCGTCTTGCCGCGGCCGTTCGGGCCAGATCCGCTCACCTATCTGCGCGCGCTCGGCGCGACCGGCATCTTTCTCGCGCTGCTCGCAACCGGAGTCGTCGGCGCCGGCATCGCGCTCTCGCGCCGCTCGTTCGGCGCGGCAATCGCGCTGGCGCTGTTGGCGGCCGTCGTCTTCGGCGCGCACGTCGACGTCTCGCGCGAGATCGCGTTCGCGCTGGCGCCGATGGCGCGCCTCGGCGACTCGTTTCCCGCGCTACTCGTCATCGTTGCGGCGCAGACGCTGCTCTGGTGCATCGGCGTGCACGGCCCGGCGATGCTCGCCGCCGTGCTGACGCCGGTCTACCTCACGATGCAGATGCAGAACACCGCGGCCTACACCGAGCACCACGCGCTGCCGCATCTCGTCGTCGCGTCGCTCTTTCTCTTCGTCTATCCCGGCGGATCCGGCGCAACGCTTCCGCTCACGCTGCTCCTCTCGGTCTCGCGCGTCGCACGCCTGCGGCGTCTCGGGCGAGCGTCTCTCCTCCCGGCGGCGGCCAACGTCAACGAGCCGCTGCTCTTCGGCCTGCCCGTCGTGCTCAATCCGTTCTTCGTCGCGCCGTTCGTGGCGGCGCCGCTCGCGCTCGCCGGCATCACGTACGCCGCGTTCGCATTCGGCTTTGTGGCGCGTCCGGCGTTCTACGTTCCGACGGTGGTTCCGGCCCCGATCTCTACGTATCTTGCGACGCTCGACCCGCGCGCGCCGCTGCTCGTGCTCGTCAACCTCATCGTAGCGACGCTCATCTATCTTCCTTTCGTGCGCGCGTACGAGAAGCGGCAGCAGAACGCGTGAACGCCGCGCTGCTCTGCGACGCGTTCGGCATCGGCGGCCGCGTGCGCGAGGCTGCGCGTAACGCGCAGGCGCGTATCGAAGAGCTGCGTTATCCCGCCCAAGAGCGCGTTGCCGCGACGGTGCTGCGCGTCTTTGCCGACGAAGGCATCGCCGAGAGCGATCTCGCGGCGACCGCCGGCTACGGCTATGACGACCCGGCGCGAGAGCGGTACGAGTCTCTGCTCGCGCGAATCTTCGGCGCGCAGCGCGCGCTCGCGCGCATCTCGATCGTCAGCGGGACGCACGCGATTCTCGCGGCGATCGGCGCGTGCGTGCCGCCGGGCGAGCTGCTCGTCTCGATCACCGGCGCTCCGTACGACACGCTGCGCAACGCCATCGCCGACGCGCCGCACGCGCTCGTCGAGCAAGGAGTACGCTACGAGGAGATCGCACTGCGCGAGGGCGGCGTCGATCTCGAAGCGGTCGCTGCGGCGCTCGAGCGCGAGCGCGCCGCCGCCGTCTTCATCCAGCGCTCGCGCGGATACGCGCCACGCCCTTCGCTCACGGTCGACGCGTGCGCGCGAGCGTGCGCTGCAGTGAAGCGTGCGGCGCCGCAAACGCTCGTGCTCGTCGACGACTGCTACGGCGAGCTGGTCGAGACGCGCGAGCCGACGCACGACGGTGCGGACCTGGTCATGGGATCGCTCATCAAGAATCTCGGCGGCGGCCTCGCACCGGGCGGCGGCTACGTCGCGGGTCGTGCCGACGTGGTCGAGCGCGTGGCGGCGCGGCTGTACGCGCCCGGCTTAGGCGACCGCCTCGGCCCGAGTTACGGTTTCGGCCGCGCGTTCGTTCAGGGACTCTTTCAGGCGCCGCTCGTCGTGGAGCAGACGCTGCGCGCGCTCGATTTTGCAGCGGCGCTCTTCTCCGAGCTCGGCTTCGGCGTCGATCCAGAGGCCGGCGCGGTGCGGACGGACATCGTCCAGGCGATCCGGCTGGGAACGCCCGAGCTGCTGCTGCGATTTGCGGCCGGGCTGCAATCGGCGATGCCGCTCGACGCGCGCTTTCTCCCGGAGCCGGGAGCGGTTCCCGGCTATGCCGTTCCGGTGGTCATGTCGAGCGGTGCCTTCGTGCCGGGCGCGACGATCGAGCTTTCGTGCGATGCGCCGATGCGCGCGCCGTACGAGATCTATCTTCAGGGCGGGACGAGCTTTGCGCACGGTGCGCTCGGCGCGCTCTGCGCGGCGCGCGCCGTCGTTGACGGGTAGGCGGCAAGGGGCGAGGCGCTCAAACGAGAACCTTGCTCGCAGTGGCAAACCAGCGTGAAATCCCCAACCGCAGGCATTTTCGGCGTGCAGCCGTCGACTTTCCCGTAACGGTGATCGTCCCCGGTAACGAGCTCGTGCTCGACGCCGCCGCGCTCGACTTGAGCGCCGGGGGCGTGCGCGTGGCGATGAAGACGGACCTCCCGGCCGGCCAGAGCATTCTGCTGCGATTCACGTTGCCCAAGGGCGGGCGCGAGACGCTCGCGCGCGGACGCGTCGTACTATCGTTCTTCGACGCTGCGGCGAAGCGCTACGCGCACGGCGTCGCGTTCACGCAGATTGCGCCCGAGGACCAGGAATCAATCGGGGAGATGCTCGACGGCGCGGTGCTTTAGCAGCGCGTTAGGATTCGTTGCCGAGAAACCCGTAGAAAAAGTACTTGTTGCCGTCGGACGTGCCGATGACGATGCGGCGCTCCTCGATCTCGGCCATAACGATCGTCTTTCCGATCATCGTGTCGAGGATCGTTTGGGCCTGAAGAAACTCTGCTTCCCGCAACTTATCGGGCTCGACTTCTATGAGATGCAGTAGTTCCTCGATGCGGTCGTTCATGGTCACCCTCTTGAGTATCGTCCCATTCGGCGAAAAAACTTAGCCGCTCGTCGCATTGAGCGAGCCTCCTTGTATAGATCCTTTCGGAGACGCTCGTCGCTCGCCGTCCATGGCTCGCTCCTGCTGCCTTCCTCGCCCCTCCCGCCAACTTCCCCACTTCGCATCGCTCGTGGGGACCCCAACGCTTTCAAGTGCACTGCGCGCTTCGCGCTCCGTGCCCCGCTTCCGCGGGTCCCCTTTGACTCCGGGGCTCGTTCAGAGCCTCCTCAAGGACCCATACAAGGAGGCTCGCTCAAGGCGCGTAGTGCGGGGCGAGAGCAAGGTGCGTAGCGCGGGGCGGCGCGCAAGGTGCGCCGCCCTTTATGCAAGGTGCGCCGCCCTTTATAAAGAAGGCCTCGGCCGCCATGTATCTCCTGGAGGTTCTGAGTGGCCCTCTCGACGGGAAGACGTGGGCGTTCGACCGGGAGATCACCATCGGCCGCGACGACAAGATCGCCGAGGCCTGTATCCCGCTCGACCGATACGTCTCGCGCAAGCACGCGCATCTCTGCGTCGATGGCGAGCAGCTCTTGCTCACCGATCTGAAGAGCCGAAACGGAACCAAGCTCGACGGTAAAGATCTCAATACAGCAGCTCCTTTGGAAATCGGCACGCCTTTCGTCGTCGGGCGAACCGTGCTGCGGGTCACACGCGCGTAGTTACGCAGCCCCGTGCGCTGCGCGAAGCCGTCGCCGAGCTTCCGCGCCCGCTCGGATTCGTTCCAACCATGGGATCGCTGCACGCCGGTCACCTCGCCCTTATCGCGCGCGCGCGCGCGGCAAGCGCGTGCGTTACGGCGTCCGTCTTCGTCAACCCGTTGCAGTTCCGCGCCGGTGAAGACTACGAACGCTACCCGCGCGATCTCGCCGGCGACCAGGCGGCGCTCGAAAGTGCCGGCGTCGACCTGCTCTTCGCGCCCGACGCGGACGCGATGTACCCAACGGGTTTTTCGACGGCGATCGATCCGGGGTCGGTCGGCGACGTCTTCGAGGGAGCGATTCGCCCGGGACACTTTCGCGGCGTTGCGACCGTCGTCGTGAAGCTGCTCGATCTCGTCGCGCCCGACGCGCTCTACATCGGGCAGAAAGACGCGCAGCAGACGGCGGTGCTGCGGCGCGTCGTGCGCGACCTGAATCTGCCGGTCGAAATCGACATCGTCGAGACGGTGCGCGAGCGCGACGGGCTCGCGCTCTCGAGCCGCAACGCCTATCTCAGCGGCGAGGAGCGCGCGGCCGCTCCCACGCTGCACCGTTCTTTGCGCGAGCTCGTGGCGGCGCTCGAGCGAGGCGCGAGCAAGGCCGAGGCCATCGCACGCGCGCGCGCCGCGCTCGCGCCCTGCGCCGAGCTCGACTACTACGACGTCGTCGATGCCGAGACGCTCGAGCCGCTCGAGCAGCTGCGGCCGCCCGCGTTCGTCTTGGGCGCGGCGCGATTCGGCAGCACGCGCCTGATCGATAACCTTTGGGTGCGCGAATGAAGGGGCGGCGGATTTTTCTCGGCGTGACCGGTGGCATCGCCGCGTATAAAACGGCGGCGCTCGTCTCGACGCTCGTTCAGCGCGGCGCCGTCGTCGACGTCGTCATGACTGCCGAGGCCGAACGGTTCGTCGGCGCGCTCACCTTCGCGTCCCTGACGGGGCGCCCGGTCTACACGTCGCTCTGGGATGCGCCCGAAGAGATTCCGCACATTCGCTTGGTGCGCGAAGCCGAAGTCGCGATGGTGGTTCCCGCGACCGCGCACGCGATCGCGAAGCTCGCGCTCGGGCTCGCCGACGATCTGCTCTCGACGGCGCTGCTTGCCGCGCGCATTTCCATCGCGCTCGCACCGGCGATGAACGCGGCGATGTACGAGCATCCCGCAACGCAAGCGCATCTTGCGACGCTGCGCGAGCGCGGCTATACGATCGTTGAACCGGAAGAGGGCTATCTCGCCGAAGGGGAGAGCGGCGTCGGCCGCCTGGCCTCGGAGGAGCGCGTGCTCGCCGCACTCGAGCGATTGCTCGCGCCGCAGACGCTCGTGGGCGTGCGCGTCGCGATTACCGCGGGCCCGACACGCGAGGCTTTCGATCCGGTGCGTTTCGTCAGCAACGCAGCAACGGGGGCGACCGGAATCGCACTCGCGCGCGAAGCGGCGCGTCGCGGCGCCGACGTGACGCTGATTCTCGGCCCCACGCTGCTCGCGCCTCCAGCTGGCGTGCGCGTGGTGCGGGTGACGAACGCGCGGGAGTTGCGTGACGCCGCGCTCGCGCATGCCGTCGGCGCGGATCTCACGCTTGCAACCGCGGCGGTTGCGGATTGGCGGCCGGCCGAGTTCTCGACGGAGAAGCACGCGAAAGGTGCGGCCGAGCTCGAGCTGCGCTTCGCGGCGAATCCGGACGTGCTGGCGGAGCTCGGCGAGCGCAAAGGGAAGACCGTTCTCGTCGGCTTCGCCGCGGAGACGCACGACCACGAGGCGCGCGCGCGCGCGAAACTGCGGCGCAAGCATCTGGATGCGATCGTCGTCAACGACGTCGCCGGGGAACGCGGCTTCGGAACGGGCGAGAACGCACTCGTGCTGCTGTGGGGAGAGAAGGAGAGAAAAGACTTGGGCAAGGGTGAGAAAGCGGTGCTCGCGGCGCGCCTGCTCGATGCGCTCGAGGAGCTGCGCGCGCGCTGATGCTGCTCGCAATCGACGTGGGAAACACCGAGACCAAACTCGGGTGTTTCGCCGATGGCGAGGATCGCGTACGTCATACGTGGCGCCTGACGACCGAGCCGCGCCGCACCCCTGACGAGTGCAGCGCGCTCTTCTTGCAACTGTTCGGTCAGAGCGGCATCGCGGCCAGCGAGGTGAGCGCGATCGTGATCGCCAGCGTCGTTCCAAAGCTCGACGCGTCGCTTGAGGTCGCCTGCGAGCGAAGCTTCGGCGTCGCGCCGATCTTCTTCGAAGCGCACCGCCAAGATCTCATGCCGGTCCGCACGGAGCGGCCAGAAGAGGTGGGAGCCGATCTCGTCGCGATGGCGATCGGCGGCCGCGCGCGCTACGGGTGCCCGCTCATCATCGTTAGTTACGGAACCGCGTCGGTCTTCATGGCGATCTCCGCTGCGGGCGAGTACAGCGGCGTCGCGATCGCGCCCGGCATTCAAGTCTCGATCGACGCGCTCGTCGGCCGTACGGCGAAGCTTCCCCAAATCGCGCTCGAGGCGCCGCATACCGCGCTCGGTCGCAACACGATCGAAGCGCTGCAGGCCGGGATCGTCTACGGCTTCGTCGGGCAGAGCGAGGCGCTCATCGCGAAGATGCGCGAGGATATGGGCGTGGAGGCGCGCGTCATTGCAACCGGCGGCCTCGCCGACGTCGTCGCGCGCCACTCGCGGCTGATCGAGCGGGTCGACCCGTATCTCAGCCTCGAAGGCTTGCGCTTGTACCATCAATCGTTATGAGCCATACGGTATGAGCCATACGGTTTCACCGCTGCGAATCGGGCCGATCGAGGTCTGGCCGCCGCTCGTGCTCGCGCCGATGTCGGGCGTCACCAATCGCACGATGCGTGCGCTCTACAAGCCGTTCGGTCTCGGGCTCACCGTGACGGAGTTCGTCTCGTCCAACGCGCTGAAGTTCGGCAGTAAGCGCACGATGGAGATGATCGATCAGCACGGTATCGAGAGGCCGGTCTCGACGCAACTCTGGGGCGACGATCCTCAGACGATGGCGCACGCCGCAAAGGTCGTGCGCGAGTGCGGCGCCGACATCGTCGACATCAACTTCGGCTGCCCCGCGCCGAAAGTCACCAAGACCAACGGCGGCTCCGCGTGCATGCGCGATCCAGACCGCTGCGAGGCGATCATGCGCGCGGTCGTCGCCGCGGTCGATTGCCCGGTGACGATGAAAATGCGTCTCGGCTGGGGCGAGGACCGCCTCGTCTATCTGGAGATTGCGCGCCGCGCCCAAGATGCCGGCGTTCGCGCGTTGACGTTGCACGCGCGCACGGCGCGTCAGTTCTACAAAGGAGACGCCGACTGGGAGCACATCGCGCGTCTCAAGCGCGCGGTCGAGATTCCCGTCATCGGCAACGGCGACCTCAACGACGCGCACGTTGCGATGCGGCGCATGCGGGAGAGCGGCGCCGACGCGATCATGCTCGGGCGCGCGACGCTGGGCAATCCGTGGCTCATAGCGCAGATCCGCGACCTCATGGAGGGACGCGAGGCGCAGCCGTCGCCGAGCGCGCCCGATCGCTTGCTCTATGCGATCATTCACTACCGCGCGATGCTCGACGAGTTAGGCGAGGCGCGCGCGGTTCCGCAGATGCGCAAGCACGTTGCGCTCTACTTGAAGAGCGTTCCCGGCGCGGCGCAACTGCGCGAGCGTTTGATGCGGCTCGACCGCGCAGACGACGCGATCGCGCTCGTAGAAGAGACGATCGCGCGCCTAGAATCCGACCTCGCAGCGTAGGGGAAAAAGAAGAGGGCCGGATATCCGGTCCTCTTACGTGTAGCTTACTGGCGTAAGCCCCGCCGTGACGAAGCGCCCCGATTTTACTGCTCTCGTTTAGTCGGGACGGTGCTCAATCCAAATTGAGCTACGGGCGCCGCTATTCCATCGCGCAGATCGGAGCGATCCGCAAGGGTTTGCGCGCAAAAAGGGAGCCGGAAAACCGACTCCCTGCAGCTCGCGGATGCGAGCGCCGCTCCGACTAAGCACCTCGACTCTAGCGCGGGTGACCAGTCCGCGTCAAGGTGCCTAGCCATCGGGAGCGCGCGCCCGGCGGGACTCAAACCCGCATCCTCCACTTAGTCGGAATGGCGCTCTGTTCGATTTGAGCTACGGGCGCCATCGGCCAATACCGCAGGGTGGAGCAAGAGCAAGGCCCTCAATAGAGAATTCTCTGCCGGCTCGGTCGCCCTTCGACAAGCTCAGGATGACAACGGGGGGATGGCGAAAGGCCTGGAGGATGATCGAGGAACGTGACGCGCTCTACGGCGCGGCGACCCCGGCAGAGCTCGCCGACGAGACCTACGAGAACTACCGGCGCTACGTGAACCCGGCGCTCGCGCGCGTTATGCGGCTCTCCGGCAGCCCGGTGGAGACGCGCGCGCACGGCTGCACGATTTGGGATCAGAACGGGAAGGCGTACCTCGATTTTGCCGGCGGGTACGGCGTCTTCACGCTCGGTCACACGCATGCGCGCGTCGTCGAAGCGGTCCGCGCGCAGCTCGATCTGATGGCGCTCTCGGGCAAGACGATGTTCGACCCGCTGCTCGGCCGCGCCGCGAAACGGCTTGCGCAACTCGCGCCGGGCGATCTGCAGATCTCGTTTTGGTGCAACTCGGGAACGGAGGCCGTCGAAGGCGCGATCAAGCTCGCGCGTGCTGCGACGGGCCGCGCGAAGATCGTCGCGACGCACGGCGCGTACCACGGTAAGACGTTGGGCGCGCTCTCGGCGAGCGGCCGCGATGCGTTTCGCACGCCGTTTGCGCCCCTGCTGGCGAACGTCGAGCACGTGCCGTTCGGCGACGAAGCGATTTTGGAGAGCGCGCTCGTCGACGCGGCGGCGTTCATCGTCGAGCCGGTGCAGGGCGAGGGCGGCGTCAACGTTCCGCAGACGGGATATCTGCGCGCCGCAAAGAGGGCGTGCGAGAACGCGGACGCGCTGCTCGTCGCCGACGAGGTGCAGACGGGACTCGGCCGCTGCGGCTTCCGCTTTGCCTGCGAGCGCGACGGCGTCGTGCCCGACGTGATGACGCTGGCGAAGGGACTTTCCGGCGGCGTGATTCCGGTGGGCGCATTCATCGCGCGGCCCACGATATGGGAGCGCGCGTACGGAAAGGCGCCGCTCTTGCACACGTCGACGTTCGGCGGCAATCCGCTCGCCTGCGTGGCGGCGCTCGCCGCGATGGACGTGCTCGACGACGAGCATCTCGTCGAAAACGCGCGGATCCGCGGCGAACAGCTCCTCGCCGGAGCGCGCGCCGTCGCGGCGGAGTTTCCCGCGGTGATCCGCGACGCACGCGGGCTCGGGTTGCTGGTCGGCGTCGAGCTCACAAACGAAGGCTATGGCGGCGCGATCATTCCCGAGATGCTCCACCAGGGCGTCACCGCGGCGTGGACGCTGAATCAGCAGCGCGTGATTCGCTTGGAGCCGCCGCTGGTCGTCAGCGAAGCCGAGATCGCGCGCGCGCTCGATGCGTTGCGCGCCGGCGTCGCCGCAGCGTACGAAAAGCTCGGCGACCTCTAAGCGCGAATGCCGTATGTCGAGACCGCAATCACGGTGATCGCGCCTGCGCGGGTCGTCTACGAGCTGGCGAAGCAGCAGGAGCATTTTCCGCAGTTCATGCCCGACGTCGAGAGCGTCACGATCCTCGAGCGCCGTGCGGACGGCGCCGTCTCTCGCTGGAAGACGCTCGTGGAAGAGGCGCCCATCGAGTGGACCGAGGACGACCGCTTCGACGACGACGCATTGCGGATCGATTACAAGCTGTTGGAAGGCGATCTCGACACGTTTGAAGGAAGCTGGACCTTCACCGAGAGCGATGGCGCGACGCACGTCGTGCTCGGCGTGGAGTATGACTTCGGCGTTCCGACGCTCGCCGAGCTGATCGGACCGACGCTCGAGAAGAAGGTGCGGGAGAACAGCGAGATGATGCTGGCAGCGTTGAAACAGGAAGCAGAGCATCCGTCATCCTTCGACAAGCTCAGGATGACACAGGGTGCCGCTGACGCAAAGCAGCGTACTTCAAGATGACGCAAAGCAGCGAACTTCAGATGACGCAAAGTGACGTACAGCAGCATGAAACAACGTAGCAGCGTTAGCCCTGAGCGATATGTAACCGGCTTTGTCACGCTGAGCCTGTCGAAGCGCGACGGATCGGAATGACACAAAGTGACGTACAGCAGCATGAAACAACGTAGCAGCGTTAGCCCTGAGCGATATGTAACCGGCTTTGTCACGCTGAGCCTGTCGAAGCGCGGCGAGAGATCAGGATGACACAAGGTGACGCTTGGGATGACACAAAGTGACGCTCAGGATGAGACGATAGGATGAGCGTTCCGAAGTTTTGTTTTGTCATTCATCCGGTGAGCCTGGAGGACGTAGCGCGGTACGAGCCCGGAGCGAAGGGCAAAGGCGCGCCGATCGTGCGCAAGATTCTCGAATGGATGCCGTCGTGGACGGCGGTGCACGTCACCGGCGTGCGCCCGCCGGACGGGCGCGAGACCGAAGGCTGGTTCGTCGCCGACGGATTGCTGCCCGA
>VFSW01007610.1_pt1 | contig 15693 bp, 11 predicted proteins | sample 5358111 | NCBI WGS metagenome assembly VFSW01 (sample SAMN11554181, study PRJNA540505) | mine drainage metagenome | isolation source: sediment from site ElyBrook_90M | place: USA: Ely Copper Mine, Vershire, VT | collected 2017
AGCCGGAACTGCCCCGCCGCGGCTTTCACGTCCCAGAAGCCGCGGGCTCGCAGATGGGGGTCGGCGAGCACTTCGCGGGGCTCCGCGATCACGGTGGCATTGATGCCCCGGCGGCGGCCCTCGCCTCCGATATCGCGTTTGCCGCGCGTCGCAAAGAATGCGCCGATCGCACGTTCCCACGCGAGCCGGGTACCGCCATCGAGCGTCGATCGGTTGTAGGTCGTCCAGTCCACATCGCGCAATGGATTGTCCATCCCGGCCTCGTCGATCCAGTCGCTGAGCGCCCGATTCGCGGGCGCTCCGAAGCGGCCCGTCATCAGCGTATGAAAACACCAGCCGTCGGCCAAAGGCCAAATGCAGCGCACCGTGGCCAGCCCGTAGTTCAACGCGCCGCCCACGCGCTTGAGCTTCCGCCGGTCGAATTGCCATACGAGAATGCTGTTCACCAGGCGCGAGAACGCCACCTCCTGCACGGACACATCCACGTGCTGTCCTTGCCCGTCGCTGCCGCGCTGAAAGTGAGCCGCCAGCGCCCCGGCAGCCGCCGCCATGTCGGCGTGAAAACGGCACGCCTCGAGGGCCTCCTTGACGGGCGCGCGATCGGGTTCGCCGGTCAAGCGCAACACTCCGCCCATGGCGGAGGCGACCAATTCGCCCCCCAGCCAGCGGGCTCGCGGCCCGTCGCTGCCGAACGCGGTCACCGACACGTGAATGAGCTGCGGTGCCGCGCCGGCGATGCGTTGCCGCGTCCAGCCGGCATCGGCGAGCCGCTCAAGGCCCAGCTCCTCGATGAGGAAAGAAGCCCCGGCGAGGCTCGATGCCAATTCGCCGAGCGACACGCGCGCCGGCGCCGCCCCCAACGACGCCAGAAATCGCGGCAGGGCCTGATCTACCGCGCCCTCCAGCACCAACACGCGGTGTCCGCGCAGAAATATCATCGAGGTCTCCCCAGAGCGCGCGTGAAAGCGCTCACCTCGGCGAGCGCATCAGCACCATCCCATCGCCTGCGCGCCAATGACAGCACGGGAACAGCCGCCGCGGAAAGGGCGCTCAGCTGCGCAGGAACGTCCCAGATCAAGGCCTCCTCCTGTTCGACCAGCCAGATGATCGCCCCGTCCGCACGGGCAGCCTGCGCCAGATCCTTGACGGCGGCGGCACGATCGACGAACGCCCGCAATCCGGCGGGCCGGCTGTAATAATGATCTGCCACGGCGTCGAGCGAGCCGGCCGCAGCGATCGGCGAGTCCTGCGCACCGCCCGGGATGTGCTCGCCCCATTCCGCCACGATGTTGCCGCCCGCCGCTTCCACCGCCGCATGCAGACGCTCATCCGGGGGCACACTGCCGATGAGAACCAACCGCGGGCCCGCCGCGACGGTTTCGAGGCTGCTTACGCAGTCGGCAAACGCCGCGTCGTAGCGATCCGCATCGCAGCGGTCGGCCGCCCGTGCGATTCGCTCCGCGACACTGCCGCGAACCGAGTTCGCCGCGAGGCGCAGCCCCGCCAGCGCCGCGCACAGGCTGCGACGCCGGTTGCGCCGCTCGATGGCGGGCGGCAGGTTTTGCGCATTCGTCCCGAGCTCGGCGGCCAGCCGCGCCGTCGCGGCACGGCTGTGCGCCCGGCTGGTCTCGCGGGGAATTTTCGTCAGATCGAAGATCAGCGGCGTGGGGCCGCGCACGAGCTGCTGCCGCCGCAGCTCGCTCAGATAATAATAAAGCCGCTGTGCGCTGTCGTCGGCACGCGATAACACGATGGCATCGAGGAAGTCGAATTCCCCTTGCAGATATTGCTCCGCGACCGAGCGGATGTCCGGGGCGAACCTTGACTCGAGATACCGCCCGGCAGCGGACCCTTCGCGGTCTGCGAAGCTCGGCAGGCGTAACGCAAAGGCGTTCGCCGCCGCGATCAATTCCACGGGAACGTCACCGCCGACATAGCCGATCGCACGGCCGCCGTCCCCGGTGCGGGCACGCGCCGACGCGAGCGGCTCCCGCAGCGCCTCGTCCACCAGCCGTTCGAGCGCGTTCATTGGCCGAGCGCCTTGGGCAACGCCAGCACCATCGCCGGCAGGAAGATGAGCATCAGCAGATGAGCGAGATCGGCCGCAAGAAACGGCAGCACACCGCGGAAGATCTTGCCGATCGGCACGTCTCGCGCAATGCCGTGAATCACGAACAGGTTCATGCCGATGGGTGGGTGCACGAAGCCGATCTCCATCGCCCGCACCAGAAAGATCCCGAACCAGATGGGCGACAGCCCCATTTGCTGGATGATCGGCAGCAGTATCGGCGTGGTCAGCAGCATCAGCGCCAAGCCGTCCAGCACCGAGCCGAGCAGCAGAAGCAACGCCGCCATCACCAGCAGCGACACCACCCGGCTGTCGCTCACCGAGGCGAGCAGGCCGGCGACTTGCGAGGCGATCCCCGTCAGGCTGATGAACACCGAGAAAATGAGCGCCCCGATGATCACCACATAGATCATGCCGCTGGTTCTCAATGTCTCCCGGGTTGCCTGACCCACCGCCGACCAGGTGAGCCGCCTGCGCCACGCGCACAGCAGCAACGCGCCCACCGCTCCCACCGAACCCGCCTCCGGCGGCGTGAACCACCCCAAGGCGATGCCGCCGATGACCAGCGCGATGAGCACGCCGATATCCACGATCCGCACCAGCGCCGCGCGCCGCTGCGCCCAGGGGGCACGCTCCGTGGGGGGCGCCAGCGCCGGCTTGAAATGGCACACAATGACGATCACTGCGCAGTAGAGCAGCATTTGCGTGATCGCCGGCACGATGGCCGCCGTGAACAGCTTGCCGATCGACTGCTCGGCAATGATGCCGAACACGATCAACGCGCCCGAAGGGGGCACCATCTGGCCGAGCGTGCCGCCGGCAGCGACCGCCCCGGTTGCCAGCGCATCGGAATACCCGCGCGCGCGCATCTCCGGCAAAGCCACCAGACCGATGGTCGCCGCAGTGGCGAGGCTCGATCCGCTGATGGTGCCGAATCCGGCGCAGCCGCCGATCGAGGCGAGCGCCAGGCCGCCGCGGCGATGGCCGATCATGCGCGCCGCCGCATCGAAGAAATCACGGCTCGCGTTCGCCGCGAAGCATAGATGAGCCATCAGCAGAAACAGCGGCAGCACCCCGAGCTCATAGCGCGACAGCGTGTCGAACAGAATGACGCCGGACTTGATGAGTGCCGGTTCCAACCCGAGCATCAGCGTCAGTCCGGCCATGCCGACCAGCCCGAGGGCCGCCCCGATGGGTACGCCCGCGGTCAACACGACCATCAGGACGGCGACTCCGGCCAGCCCCACGAGCGGCGAGGCCATCATGATCCCGAATGCCTCTTGCCGACCCGGGCGGCGCAGATCGAGGCAGCGCCGAGCATCGCCAGGATGCTGATGATTCGCAGCGGCGCATATGGAATTCGCAGCAGCTCGCTCTGCTCATGACCGCCGCGCAGATCATAAGCGATCCACAGACTCCCGACGGCCAGCGCCGCAAAGAAGACAGCGCAGAGCAGCGCGTGGATCCGCAGCAGGGCGCGGCGGGTACGCGCCGCCATGCGGTCGATCAGCAAATGCACCACCGCGTGCTTTTCCGCCAACGTTGCCGCAACCACCCCGACGGACGACGTCACCAGCATCGCCGCCTGCACCATCTCGATCGATCCGAGCAACGGGCGCCCGAGGTGCCGTCCGAGCACGGCTATCGCATCCGCGAGCATGGCAAACAACAAGGCGACCGCGCCGAGCCGATATAGCCACGACGCGGCTCGTGGTGCCGCCGGCTCAAGCGGACCGGTCGGCAGCTCGCCGGTCACGAGATCACGACCATGTCTTCGCGGACCGAGAACGCAAGCGGCGGCAGGCCGGCTGCGGCCGTGATGCGGCCGACGTACGCCGTAATGGCCGCGGCCCGCTCCCCGTCGGCGAGGACCGGACGGCCCGGCGGCTCGACGTATACCGGAACGAATCCCGCCTCGATGCGACCGTCGTCGTGCCAGCGGATGCGGCCCAACAGCGCGTTCACCGCCTCCGGATGAAAGGGCGCCAGCCAATAGGCCGGATCCGGCTCGAATCCGAACAACTGCCTGCGCTTGCGTACCCAGGCAGCCCGCGCAGGATGGTTCTGGCCGGGACTCAGCGCGCGCGTCACCACACAGCCATTGCCGAGTCCGTGGAAAATCGGTTTGCCGCGGTGGAATTCCATGCCGCGAATGAGGTGCGCGTGATGACCGATGACGGCATCCGCGCCGGCATCGATCGCCGCATGCGATACCGGGCGCTCGTAAGGCGCGAGCTTCGCCGGGGTATGCACCAAACCCTTATGGAAGGCGACCACCACGAAATCATGTTCGGCCGCCGCCGCCGCGACGTCCCGTCGCATCGACGCCAGCGACTCCGGCTCGGGCATCCGCAAATCCGCGGTGGGTGCAACGCATGTCCCGTCCCCAGTATCGATCCGCACGTACGCACAGCCGGCACGCTCGGCTGCCGCCCAGCCGCTCTGCGGACCGACGCAATTGTAGCTCAGCACCGCGAGGCGGCGTTCCCCCAACCGCAGAGCCGCCGGTCGCCGCGCGAGTTCGAGGTTGACGTCAGCGCCACAACAGCCGATCTGCAGCCGCCCCAATTCCGCCCGCGTATCGACTATGCCCTCGGCGCCGCAATCGGCCATGTGGTTGCCTGCGAGCGTCAGCACATCGAAACCGGCCCGCTGCAGCGCGGACAGATGCCGCGGATCGGCGCCGGGGGCCGGTACGTCCCCCGCAAGCTCGACGCCGCGTGAGGTATGGGGGACCTCCAGGTGCCCGATGGTTGCATCCGCCGATCGGGTGACCTTCGCGATGCCCGCCAACCAATGATCCGGCTGCGGCTCATCGAGCACCAAATCCCCCGTGAAGACCAAATCGACGGCAGCCATGCTGGAGTCCGTGCGTTTTAGATCGATGATAATTAGTTTATAATGCCAACTAATATTACGCGATTGACTCTAGTTGCGCAAAATAACGATCGTTCGTATGTTCAACGATAAGCATTCCGGGAGGGCACAAACCATGATCAGCAGAAGAAGCGTGGCCAAGGGCTTGGCGGGCGCCGGGCTCGCGTCGCTGACCGGCGGGATAGGTCGCGCCGGAACACAGGCGGCGCCGTCCGCCCAGCCCATTGGAAAAACCAGCGCCGGCTCCGTTCAAGGCGTTGGCCGCGACGGGGTTGCGGCCTTTTTGGGGATTCCGTATGGAGCGCCGACGGGCGGTGTGGCCCGCTTCCTGCCGCCGCGTCCGCCCCGGGCGTGGACGGGCATTCGCGCGGCAACCTCCTACGGCGCCACCTGTCCGCAGGTCCCCTTGGGCGTATCTCCCTTCGCCAAGGGCTCCGCGGACCGGCACGACACTGCGCCGAGCGCCATGCAGGCGCAACTCGCGACGCTGTTCCCGCATACCCCGGCCGAGGACCATCAGGACGAGGACTGTCTGGTGCTCAATGTATGGACGCCCGCGCCCGACTCGACCAAACGGCCCGTGATGGTCTGGCTGCACGGCGGCGGCTTTGCGGTCGGATCGGGCTCGCACGCGCTCTATGACGGCGCTCGCCTTGCCGTGCGTGGCGATGTCGTGGTGATCACCATCAATCACCGTCTGAATGTCTTCGGGCATCTGTACCTCGGAGAGCTGGCGGGCGATGCCTTTGCGCAGTCCGGCAACGTCGGCATGCTCGATATCGCGGCAGCGCTCGAGTGGGTGCGCGATAACATCCAGGCCTTCGGCGGCGATCCGCACAACGTGACGATTTTCGGCGAGTCGGGCGGCGCAGGAAAGGTCAGCGTGGTTTGCGCCATGCCGGCTGCCAGGGGGCTCTTTCACAAAGCCATCATGCAGAGCGGCCCCTGCCTGAAGATTCAGGACAAGGCTCACGCCACCGCGTTTGCCTAGCTGCTCCTCCAGGATCTCGGCTTGTCCGCGCGTCAACTCCCCGAGCTTCAGAGCATGGACGCCCGCCGATTGACCGCGGCGGCGAATGCCGCCGAGGTGAAGGTGGTGCCGCGCGTGCTGGGCTTTGGTCCGATGGGGCTCGTGCCACTGGTCGACGGCAGCGTGCTGCTCCACGATCCTTTCGACTCCGTTGCCGCGCCGGAGTCGGCGGCGGTTCCTTTCCTGGTCGGCTCGACCAAGGACGAAGCGACCCTGTTCGCGGGTCCCTTCCCCCAGTGGGGTCGCTTCACCGACGCAGAAGTCATCGAGCGCCTGAGGCCGCTCGCCGGCGACCGCGCGCAACAGGCGCTCGATCTGTACAAGACCCTCCATCCGTCGGATTCACCCTCCTATCTGTTGGTGGACCTCGTCACCGACTTCTGGATGCGCCAGGCGGCGAACCGGGTCGCAGAGCTTAAGGCCGGGCAACGCCACGCGCCGGCTTTCGTCTACGTCCTTGACTGGGAGCTGAATGCGATGCTGCGCACACCGCATGGGACCGATGTGCCGCTGGTCTTCGACAACGTCCAATCCTCGCCGGCCGCAGCCGCAGCGCCGGGCGCGCAGGCGGTATCGGACCAGATGAGCGATGCCTGGATTGCGTTCGCCCGCACCGGCACTCCAAATACGCCGGCGCTGCCTCACTGGCCTGCCTATTCCCTCGCAACACGCCCCAGCATGGGGTTCAACCTGCAGAGCCGTGTCATCGACGACTATGGCGGGCGGGCCCGCGAATTTTGGGAGCGTCAGGGATGAATGCGCCTGAGCAGCGCAAACAATTGCGCGAGCTCCTCGGAAGAGAATAGCCGCGTGAAGCGCATCTCGTGATCCAGCATCTCGCGCCGAAGCTTGTTCAATTCCTTCTGCCCCCGCTCCGTGAGAAAAATTCCCTGGCGGCGCCGATCCACCGTCGATTGTTGACATTCCACACAATGGCGCTTTTGCAGCCGCTGCACCAATCCGACGATGGTCGCCTTGTCGATATCGAGCTGGTTGGCGATATCGATCTGCGCGACGCCGGGATTCGCCTCGACGAGAATCATCAGGCTGAACAGTGCGGGGCGAACCTCTCCTTCGCCGACGGTGCGGCTGAAATCCCGCCATAGCGCGATTTCGGCCCGGCGGATGTTGTACCCCAGCAGATTCGGCAGCAAGCCGACGCTCAACGGCAACGACGGCGCCTTCGTCTGTTTGAGTTGTTTGTTGCGGACCGTCGAGGGAACGCGGCGTACGCGGCGAGTCTTGGCGCCTTTCATGAATGCCCTGCCGTTCTTGCAATGTGGCGCCTAGAGTGCCACGAACCGCGCGCCCGCGACAGATCGCGCACCCGGTGGACCCGGCGCCCCCGACGTTGCGGCAACGCCGGGGTCGATCGACACTCGCGCCGCCGCCGCAACCCGCGGGCTCAGAATTTCTTGCGCAGGGCCACCGAGATGAGCCGTCCGATCGGGCTCGCCGCCCCCGGGTCGAATCCACCGCCGCCGTTCGCTCCGATCGGGATGTTCACATAGGGAGGGTCCCGGTCGAAGACATTGTCGATGTGCAGCGTCACGCTCATGTTCCTCGTGAGAGTCGAGGAAATGGCCTTGCCCAGATCGTAAATGACGTTGAGATCCACCGTGGTGTAGCTCGCGATCGTCTCGATGGGCGTGACCTGGGTATTGGTGTAGGAGTTCTCGAAATTGACGAAGGCGATGGCCGACAGCGCGCCGATATTCCATCCCACGCTGCCGCGGGTGCGCAGCTTCAAGGGATAGCCGATGGTGTTGAGCTCGTTGTAGGTCGGACCACCCGGAGTGAATTGCACGTCGAATTTCGTGGTCAGCGTCCCCGTCAGGCCGACGGTGAACGTCCCCATGTGATCCGTGGGGATCGCGTAGCTTCCCTGCAGATCGACGCCTCGAGTCACCGTGGTTCCGAGGTTCAGCTCCTCGCCGTTTACGAACACGCTTGGGTTCGCGAGGATGGGCCCGAACACCGGGAGCTTACCCACGTACTCGCCGATGAGCGAGGAGCACGCGGTCGACGGACAGCGCGTGATGAGCGAGCCGAGCTGCTGCGACTGCTGCAGGATGGTCAGATCGCTCAAATAGCTGGAGATTTGATTCTTGTAGTTGATGGCGAAGAAATTAAGGTTGATGTCGGCCCGCTCGACCGGCTTGTAGTCGACGCCGAAGGAATACGTGGTCGCCGTCTCCGGCCTCAGTCCGGTATTGCCGCCGCCCAGCGTGTAGCCCACCGACGTTCCGCTCGGGGATTTCGGATCCGAATACTGCTGCACGAACACGCCGTGCAAGGGCCCGACCAGTTCGGACAGCAATGGGGCTCGGAACGAGGTGCCGTAGCTGGCATGCACCACGACTCCGTCCACCGGCGTCCAGTTCAAGCCGATCTTCGGATGCGAGGTACTGCCGAAGTCGCTGTAGTCCTCATAGCGGCCGGCGACGTCCAATTCCAGCTTCTGTATTCCCGTCACGGCGTTGTCCGCGCCAACCAACGGAATCAGGAATTCCGCATATGCGGCCTTCGAAACTCGGTCCAGTTGCTGGCGGATGACCAGATCGCCGACCACGGGCACCCCCGTATTGATCCCGTAATAGAGTTCATCATGCCGCCATTGGCCGCCGAAGGCCGCCTGCACATTACCGCCCGGGAGACGAAACAGCGGTCCGTCGATCTTCGCCTCCATCACCTGCTGCCCGGTGTCGCCCGGCGCATAGAAGCGGCTGTCGTAGACGCTATTGAGCACGGCGGCGGAATTCGCACCGCCGAACGGGTTGAGCGCGGTCGCCGGATTCGAGCTTGCCAACGCACCCGCCAGGTTGCCGTTGTTGAGTTCCTGATTCTGCTGATCCCGGTCGTGATCCCGGCCCTCGGTCCCATCGATTCCGAAGTGCCAGTCGTGGCCGAGCTTGAAGTCCGCGCCCAGGGTGAACTGGTAATTTTCCGAATGGCCGTAACTGATCGCCTGGTTGCCGAGGAAGTTCGCGAAGTTGGTGTTCACCTGTTCGCAGAGCGGCGCGCCCGGAGCGGGCGAACACGGGTTCAACGCCGCACCGGCCGGTGCGGTGAAAAACGCATTGGTCGACGGTACCTCGAAGGGACCCAGGGCTTGTTCCACCGCGTTCGAAAAATTTCTGCGCGCGTAGGTGGCGTCCCCGTAGATGCTGATCGAATCGCCGAATTTCTGGTCGAACGTCAGCGCCACATCGTTGTGCTCGATCTCCGGCAGGATGTCCTGATATTTCGCCGGATCGCAGAGATTGGTGGTATTCGGCACGAGCGCACCCGCGTTGCCGGGAGTGACGCCCCCCGGCGGGATCGCGTAACTCACCCCGCCGGCCACGATGTTGCCGGGATTACACTGCGAACTGCGGTAGTCGCCGCCTCCCTGCGCGGTTTGATTGGACTGAAAAAATGAGCGGGACTGGCCTCCGAGGGCCGAATGGTAGGTATTCTCGTAGCCCAAGCTCAATTGTCCCGGGGTCCACGTGTGCCCGGCGAGGACGCCCAACTGGCGCTCCTGATAGCCGTCCGCCCACCCCTCGCGCGCGCTCATCTCCACGCCCTCGACATCGCGCCGCAAGATCAGATTGGCGACACCCGCGATGGCGTCCGACCCGTAGGTCGCCGACGCGCCGTCCGCCACGATGTCGATCTTCTGCAACATGATCGACGGAAGCGAGTCCGGATCAACCGTCGACCCGCTCGTCCCCGACGGCGGCACCCGGTGTCCGTCCACCAACGTCAATGTGGCGAACGGGCTCAGGCCGCGCAGGTTGATGGAGTTCCCCAGAGTGATGTTGGTCGCCCCGCCCGTGCCCGAGCGCTGCGCCTCAGAGACACCGAGCGGCGATACCTGAGGCACATCGAGCAGCATGTTGATGACGTCGTTGCCGCCCGTCGCCTGCAGGCCGGCCTGGTCCACGGCGATCAAGGTCGAGCCAACCGGGGCGCCCGTTCCTCGAATCAATGTGCCCGTGACGACGATCTCATCCAACGGCTGGTCCCCGGCGGCGGGGTTCGCCGGCCCCGAGGTCTGCGCCGCAGCCAAGCCGGCGCACATCAAGCCCAAGCCGGCGGCAGCGAGCGCGCAGCGGCGCCTGAAAGACTCTGCGCCGCCAATCGTGAGTCGCCCGTCTGCGGAAGGATGTTTCACGGAGTCCCCCAATCGATCGTTCGTTTTATTTCGATCCAGCCGAATAAATCATAGCCCAAAGCAAATTGGTAAGTAAACATTAGTTTGTTGTCTCAACGATTATTTGCATCGCTTGTCGATCACACGCAGTCATTCCTCGAGGTTTTATGGCCCTGTTTCCTGCCGTGTATCAAATATATCTCCGGCGACATCCGGGGATCATTAGCCTTCTATCGTTTGTTTTGTAAACGACATGAATAATTGTTTCCTGGTTTATCCGTCGTATTTCCCGGCACATCTTGGCAGATTTTTCGATGATGTTGCCAACCACTTGGAAAGCAGAGATCATCGGCAGGTCGACGACGTGGGAAGCTCATCGTGCCAAATGACAAAAGAGCTCCGGCGCAGGCCCGGGCATCCGAGCATCTGCATTCGCGGCGCAACATCGTGCGCGCGGGCGCCGCGCTGGGCGCAGCGGCGCTCGGTTTCTCCTTCGGGCACTCGGTCGCCGCCGCTGCGCCGCCCGTCCTTTTAGGACCGCTCCCCGATACCCGCCGCAGCGGCGTGCTGGTCTGGGACGTGAGTGGACTCGACTACGTGGCCGCGGAGTACCTGCTCTCCGGTCGCGCGGATGTCTACCGTCCCGTTTGCATGGCGGATGCACCGGATGTGGCATCGCGCGACAACACCCGGGATCTGGGCGCGCGCAGCTTCTCGCGGGAATTGATCGCGGCCGCCCAGCCGTTCACGACGCGGCTGATCGTATACCGGCCCCGGGACGTCCGACGCTTCAGCGGCCGCGTGATCGTGGAGACCCTGCATCCGAACGGCGGCGGCAGAGGTTTGGTATGGGACGTTCTGCACGGCTTTTTTGCGGCGCATGGCGACGCTTACGTGGCGGTGCAACACCCGCTGACCTTCCCGGGTGTGAAGGCGGCTGACCCCGCACGCTACGGTGCGCTTGCGGCCTCGAGCCCGACTCAGCTCTGGGGCATGCTCGCCCAAGCCGGAGCGGTGTTGAAGGGTGGCAATGAGCGCCTGCTGCCGGGCTTCGCCGTCAAGCGGCTGCTGATGACCGGGTATTCGTACACCGGCGTCGCGACCGCCACCTTTGCCAATTATCATCATTCCGCCGCCACCTTGCGCGGCCGCAATCTATTCGACGCCTACTTGCCAATGGCGAATGCTCAATACGTCCGCCCGCTCGATGTGCCCGTCATGCGTCTCAGCACCCAGAGCGATTACAATGGCTTCGGCGGCGTGGACAATCGCCGGCCCGATGACGATCGCTATCGCCACTATGAGGTCGCGGGCGCCTCGCACGTCGCGGTGCACCCGCCCGCTGACGCCGCGACGCCGCCCGACGCCGGAAAAATTCCGACTCCGGCAGGACAGCCGCATTTCGATGAGTCGCAATGCCGCGCGGCATTTCCGAGCGGCTCGCGCCCCAATGATTTTCCTCTCGATCTCGTGCAAGCGGCGATGTTCGACAATATGTATCAGTGGCTCGAGGGCGCTCGCACACCGCCGCCGTCCGCCTTCATCGACACCCAGGCCGATGGGACGACCCGGTTCGATGAATGGGGCAACGCCTTGGGCGGCGTGCGCTACCCTCAAGTCGCGGTGCCGATTGCGTGCTACGGGGTGGGTGCCCCCGGACCCTGTCTGCTGTTCGGCTATACCGCGCCATTCTCGCCGATCGTGTGCAAGTCTCTGTATGGCACGCACGCCAGGTACCTGGACCAGGTGGCGGCGAAAATCGACGCATTGGTGACCGACCGATGGCTACTACCCGCCGGTGCCGAACGGCTGCTGACCGCCGCGCGCGCTCACGCGACGTTCTCCTGATGCCCTCCTCGGCGGCGTCCTCCTCGGCGTCCTCCTCGGCGGCGTCACCCTCGGCGGTGTCAGCCTCGGCGGTGTCAGCCTCGCTCGCGCCATCCTCCGCCCCCTCGGCGCCCGTCCTGTCACCACCCTCGACCCGCTTGCGGGCAGCCCTCCCGCTGCTCGCGCTGCTCGCCGCCGCGGCGCCGGCTCAACCCACATCATCGGCGGCGATCGATCTTGCTCCGCTGCCGCATCGCGACCTCATCGTCCCCGTGGCCGACTGCGCAACTCTCCCCCGCCAAGACTTTTCCGGTGTCCGTGATGGCCCCGCCCGGGTGCAATCCGCGGCCATCGAGCCTGCGACGGCAGAGCGCGCCGAGTTCTGCGTCGTGAAGGGCTACGTCGCCCCCACCATTCAATTCGAGCTGCGCCTGCCGACCAGCACCTGGACCGGCCGATATTTGCAGGGTGGCTGCGGCGGCAATTGCGGCGTCATCATGAGTACCTTATCTCCGCGCTGCGACACCGCCGTCGCCTATACCGGGGCCTTTGCCGTCGGCTTCGAGAATTCGGGGCACGCGGGCACCGACGGTGTCTGGGCGCTCGGCGGCGAGGGCGTACGTGAGGACTTCGCCTATCGAGCCGCGCATGCCTTTTCGGCGGCTGCAAAAGCCATCATCGCTGCGTACTATGGGAGACCCCCGGCATTCTCCTATTTCCAGGGATGCTCGGATGGCGGTCGCGAGGCCATGGCCGAGACCCAGCGCTATGCGCAGGATTTCAACGGCGTCATCGCCGGCTCGCCGGCGTTCGCCATCGCCGAAGCCATGGAGCGCTTCATCTGGGAAGCCCGCTGGGGCACGGACGAGCACGGCGCCCTGGTATTCGACGGCGCCGCCGTCACCCTGCTGCACGATGCCGTCATTGCCGCATGCGACGCCCTCGATGGCGTCGAGGATGGTCAAATCGATGATCCGCGGCGCTGCCGCTTCGATCCTGCGACGTTGCGCTGCACGGCCGGCGCGTCCCCGCCCGGCTGCCTCACGGCTCTCCAAGTGACGGCCGCTCAAAAGTTCTACGAGGGACCGGTGGACGAGAGCGGCCGCCATCTGTTCTACGGCGGCGAACCGTACGGCGCCGAGCTCACCTGGGTGGAGCGCTTTGCGCTTGCCTCCATGGGCGCCACCCTATTGGAGGACGGCGTCCGGCACATGATGTTCCAGCACCCCCTCGACCCCGGGATGACGGTTCGCGCCTGGCGCTTCGATGCGGCAACCTTTCGACAGCTGCAGCAGGCAGGCGCACTTTACGACGCTCCGAGCGTGGATTTGCGCGCGTTTCGCGAGGCGGGCGGCAAGCTCATCCTGTGGCAGGGGTTCGCCGATCCCGCGGCCGGCCCGTACGGCTTGCCTGACTATTATCGGCGGCTGCGCGAGGCCGTGGGCGGGCTATCGGCCGAGCGTGGATTCGCGCGCCTGTACCTGATCCCCGGCGTCTATCATTGCGGCGGCGGATACGTGCCGTACGAGGAGGACTTGCTCGGCGCGATGGTCGATTGGGTCGAGAGCGGCCACGCACCGGATCGGATCATGGCGACCGCGCGCCTCGGCGACGGCACGGTTCGCCGCCGCCCGCTGTTCGCGTATCCGACGCAGTCGCGCTATCGCGGGCGCGGAGATGTCAACGACGCTCGCAATTTAGTCGGTCGCGAGCCATCCGCTCCGCCGGACGATCGCTACGAGTGGGCCGGGGCAGCGAGGTGAGCAGCACGCTCACGTCGGGCTCCTGCTCCAAGGCCCAAAGCCGCTGCGCCAGCCGGTCCGCCTCAACGTAAGTCAGCGGCTCGGCGGCTCGCGCGGCGCAATCGACGAATTTGGCCTGCAATGCCGCTTCGTCGAGAGGACGATCCGGTCCGCCCAGGGCCTGGGAGACCCGATGTTGCAGCACGCGGCCGTCGTCCAGCTCAACGCACAGATCGCCGGCTGCGGCGCCATGGGTCCGGCCGTCGGCAAATGTCTCGAACTCGATCTTCGCCGCGAGCGCCAGCAACGCCGGGTCACGCAGCGTCTCCGGGGTGAAGCTGCCGAGCGTGACCTCCTCATGCGCCAAGGCCGCCGCAACCGTGAAGGGCAGGCTGAACTTGGCGTCGATCAGCGTTAGCGGTGCCTGCTTTCGCGCTCTCGGCTCGTACAGCATCCGCAACAGCTCGTCGCCGGTGATTCTCACGCGAGTCACTTGCTCCGTGCCGAACGCGTGCCCACGGCGCAGCGTCTGCGCCGCCTCGATGCAGGCATGCGTGCCGCGGCAGCACGGCCATTTCTTGAAGCTGAGCTGCTCGATCCAATAGTGCTCGCCCAATCCTTCCAGCAGCGTCGCAGGATCGTACTCGCCCCCGGCGAACAGGCGGAAGAACCCGCCGACCCCTTCCAGCGGCTGCTCGAAGCCTTTGACCCCCTGCTCAGCCAGCAACACCGACTGCACCGCCGCCTGGCACGGGAACGCCTCGCGCACCGCCCGGATCACCGAATCGCGGCTGAATTTTATTTCGCCGGGACAGGTGTTCTGACAGAGCAGCAACGAAAAGGCGTCGGTGACCTGAGCCGGTGTCAACCGCAGCAGGCGCGCCGCTGCGGCCACGGCTCCGAACGCGCCCAGAATCGGAGGCGGGTACCACCCGCCCGCCTCCAGCGATTGCCGCAGGGACAGCGCGATCCGGCACACCAGATCGCACCCCGTGGCCACCGCCGCGATGAAATCCCGTCCGCCGACCGGCGCGCGGGCCTGCGCCACCGCGAGCGCGGCAGGCAACAGCGACGCATTCGGATGCGTCGGCACCCGATCGAAGGCATCCTCGAAATCCAGCGCGTGCGCCATCGACCCGTTGGCGAGCGCCGCCATCGGCAGGCCGACCCGCACCCCGAATCCGAGCAGGGTGGCTTGCGGCGGACCAGCCTGCGCCCGCGCGAGCTCGACGAACGGCAGCACGTCCCGGCTCGCGCCGCTCGCCGCCAGCATCACGCCCAGTCCGTCGAGAATCGCCCGCTTGCTCGCCGTGACGGTGGCGGGCGGCAGCAGCTCGAACTGCGACCGCGCGACGTGCGCGGCGATCCGGGCGCTCAATCCCGCCGCCGCGGCAGCCGTCGCCGCCCGATCGCCGTCCACCACTGCAGTCTCCGCCATATCGCCCGTCTCCTGGTGCACATGCAAACGTTTACATGCTACGGTACGCGAATGCAACCGATGCAGCACGCGATCAGCCGCAAAGTGCTTTGGCGCCTCGCGCTGCCCACGATCGTCTTCATGTTGCTGAGTTCGCTCGATCGAGTGAACATCAGCTTCGCCGCGCTCCAGATGAACGCACAGCTGGGGTTTTCGCCCAGCCAGTATGGATTCGGCGCCGGCATCCTGTTTCTCGGCTTTCTCGCGGGCCAATATCCGAGCGTGCTGCTCCTGCAGCGCATCGGCATGCATCGATGGCTGGCCGGATGCGCGGTTCTCTGGGCTTGCTGCGCCGCCGGCATCGCCTTCGTGAGCACTCCGCTGCAATTCTATTTGCTGCGGATCGTGCTCGGGATAGCCGAAGGCGGCCTCGCGCCCGGCATTGTGCTGTACCTGAGCCAGTTCGCCACCGAGCGCGAGCGCGCCACCACTTTCGCGCTTCCCATGCTGGCGATTCCGCTTTCCATCGTCGTCGGCAGCCCGATCTCCGCCTGGCTGATGAGTACGGGCGCGCCCCTCGGACTCGCCGGGTGG
>VFSW01007611.1_pt1 | contig 15691 bp, 12 predicted proteins | sample 5358111 | NCBI WGS metagenome assembly VFSW01 (sample SAMN11554181, study PRJNA540505) | mine drainage metagenome | isolation source: sediment from site ElyBrook_90M | place: USA: Ely Copper Mine, Vershire, VT | collected 2017
CGTCTGGCCTTCACTATTGCCGAACGTGCGTACCAGAAGCGTAAGTAGGAGTATGGTGATGAGCAGGCCACCCAGGCAGGAACCCAGAAGGGTGAGTGGCAGCGTCCACCCAACAACACTGTGGAAGACGTAACCAAAGAAACCAAAACCGAGTAAGAAAAGAATGATAGTAGTAGGATTAATAAAAGTGAGGAGCGATGCACCTCCTTGTGCTGTGCTGCTGGTATGCACAACGGCGGGCTGGTTTTCGTGCATATTGGTGGAAGAGTGTGAGCTAGACCCCAACTGCACATGATTGATGTGATGAACCATTTGGTGTGTCGAGCCGCCGATATGTCCACCGAGATGAACATGCTGTCCTCCGCCGTGTCCAATGCCATGCCCATGTCCGAAGTTTCCAAGTAGTGTTGTAACTATTAGGAAGAGCAACCCGAAGAGAAAACTGACAAGGAAGAGTAGTGAAAGCGGATCAGTTTTGATTAGCATAACCATGCTCCTTCCGCTGTGAAATTGCGGTAGCCTGAAGTGCTGTGCGATCAACATGTTCGAGCATGTTGATGATGCCGACCAGCACACCAACAATTCCCAAAATGCAAGCAATCGATAAGAAGAACGTTGCGGTGGGAAGGCCAATAAAGGCCAAAACAGGAAATAGTGTATCAGAAAAGAGACTGGTGATGCCCAAAGCAACAGAACCCAACAGGAAAAGGATAGGGGCCAGGATGGGATAGCGTTGCAAGCTGCTGCTTGGCTTCACCTGGTCAGAATTGCTCCTATAGTTTAATTGCTGTTGACCCTGTAACATAAAAACCCCTTTTTATCGCTTGCTCTGTTTTACAGAAGAACATATCCCGTTGTCCGTTGCATCTACCAAACGGAAACATTTATACTAAACGCAATATGCTGAGAAAAATCCAACGGTATACTTTACAAGATCGGCTAAACTACTGCTCATGGCTATTGTTTTGGGCGTGATACAAGATAATGGTATGCACAATCTTTTCAAGTTCATCGATAGGAAAGTTTGCCAGATCACGAAATGCGGCCAGGTAACGGCGAGGCTCTTCTTGCTCAACGAGTCGCGCGAAAAAATCATAGAGTGTTGGTTCCATGTACCATTCTTCAGCACTGGCGATCAACCAGGTGACCAAACGGTCCGTTTCCTGCCCGACGTCAGTGATCAGATCAGTACTATAGTCAGGTGGATCGCTGACAAGATAGCCAGGATGAACTTTGAAGAAGCGTGCGAGAAGATCGCGACTGGATGCCGTGAGGTGAAGTCGCTTATTGCCCTCTAACTGAGAGAGATAGGCCTGGCTGACATTTTCGTGTAGTTCGTCTTGCATGGCTTTAACGACTTCTGTTTGTGTCATAGGACGATGTAGGCCACGTAGATCGCCTTCCACTTCGCGTAAGTGTTTGATTTTCTCGCCTAAATTCATCACGCCACCTCGAATAACTATTTGCTATAAGACAGTATAGCAAATAGTTATTCGAGTGTCAAGAGGTAATGTAAGTGTGTAAGTGGGGCGATATGTGTGATGTCTGCGGACAAGGGCAAAAAGCTATGTGCCCTTGTTCGCAGGACTGTGAGATGGGTCTTATCGTGTGTTAGACGAGCGAGATTGCACCAGTTGCACTGTCTACGTGGATTGAGACGGCAGCGAGTGGTGTTGGAGCGGGAGGGTTAACGACGGCTGCATTTTTCGAGGGATCGAATGCTGCACCATGACAGGGGCAGAGCAGGAGTTGACTACTAGGATCGTAGTTTACCTGGCAACCGGCATGAGTGCAGAGGGCATCATAGGCAACAAATTGTCCATTATTGAGATGGACAAGGACGCCAGGATCGCCGCTTGATGGAATGGTAAAGCTGGTTGCGCTATTCGCAGGAACTGCGCTGACCTGTGCGATAGTGTTTGCGCCTGCGCTGGCTGGTGTGGTGCTGGTAGTGGTCGTGGTTGAGGAGCCAGCAGACGGGCCTCCTCCGGTCGCAACGTTGCTTCCCTCATCGGTGGAAGAGAAGAAGCGATTGACAGCGTAACCGAGTGTGAATAGGCCGAGGATGCTAGCACCACCAGCGAAGACGCCAGCAAGGAAGTTGCGGCGATTATCTTTTGCACGCTGTACGGTGCTATAGCGGCGTTGCTGTAGCTGCTGTTGTTGTGGGCGTAGTGGTTGTTTGGCGGAGGTAGTGGCAGGCATGGGTGCGGGTGCGGGTTCTGGTTCGGGAGTAACGTTTGTGGTGCCGAGCAGAAAAGCGAAAACGGGCTTGAGTTGTTCTTGCTGCTGGGGTGAGACTTGCGAGAGGGCGGTGATGGTGAGCCATTCATCGAGTGTTGAGAGGCCAGTATTGAGTGGTCCATTGATCAACATAGTGAGCCAGCAGAAAGCGAATACAATATCAGAGCCATAGAAGTAAGGATAGACGCGCCAGGTAGCGGAGAGGAAAAAGAGTAGGCTGAGCAGCATGCCAAAAAAGGCAGCAGGACGAAACAGGAAGCCAAAGAGTATGCCCAGTCCGATGGCAATTTCACCGTAAGCGGTTATGAGGCCAAAGAGGCGAGCATGTGGCACGGCGAGGAGAAGAAAACTATGGAGTGGCGAACTTGCCGCGAAGCCAGTAAGCTGTCTGCCAATATAGCCTGTTGCTTTAGGATTAAAGAATTGTGGATCAATAAATTTTTGAATGCCAGCATAAACAAACGTAATGCCGAGGAAGAGGCGCATAGGTAATAGCACCCATCCGGGAATTGGCGTTGGTTGTATGCTCTTGGATGGTGTCATGACAACTCCTGAGTGAAATTTTGTGTGAGGGACGTGAAGCAACACATCCTCTGTTGTTATAAACCGTCTTACTCACCTATGTATAGCATAGCGATATTAAAAATGTATTAATGAGATGCTGGAAATGCGTGGAATGGAGAAGAAAAAATGTAGTGCGCGCGAATCTAGGCCTCTTCGCACGCACATTCACCGATGCACAGCAATGGAGCCTGTGACTCACTCCACCACTGATGTATGAGAAGTATACGACATCTTTATCAGAAAAACCTCTAGGATATGTAAAATTTTTGTCAAGGCTAATTTGGATACATAAGAAGCATTCCCTCTGCGTTATTTTCAATGGTTGCACGCTCAAAGAGCATGGGATGATGTTGCACAGCGCGCCAGAGGGGAATGAAATCGTCATAGTGTGGGCTGGCGGGATGTCCAGATTGTCCGGGAGCGTGTACAGAAAGCGAGTTGTGCATGTTTGCCAGATCGACGATTTGACGAAAGGAGGGGACGGTGGTGACGATGGCGGGGGCACTTGGCAGTGAAGCCCCCATATTGACGGTGTCGATGTCGCCACCGACGGGAAATGGGCCACGATTGAAGAGCTTGTCAAGCGGCTTGACCATTCCCAATGTATGGTTATAGGTCATATGGTGAATGGCTCCATACTGCCAGTTGGTGAGATCGTTGCCGAGTTTTTCTTGTAACTCTTCCAGCGTGGCCTGAAATGCAGCCTGTAACGCGCTCGGCCAGCTTGTGGGGCCATTGGGAAGTTCTGATGAAGCAAACCAGCGATCATCCTGTTCATTGAGTAAGCGGATCAGGAGTGGTTTGCTGCGGCTGGCGTAGCCATTTTGTGGTGCGAGGATGTTGGCTCCTGTGCCCAGATAGCTTTGGATAAATGTCTCATCGTTGCCCAGTACGGCACTAAAAACAATATATTCCAGTTTGCGTAAGAAGGTGGTGTAGAGCGTAGCTCCGACACTATCGGGGGCAAGGATATAGTCCCAGGTCTGTAATAGGTGTTGTGCGGTGCGTGCAAGCTGAGTGGTAGCTGGAATACGGAGCATATGTGGGACGACAGCGCGTGCAGGCAGTGCGTATTGGTCTGCCTGGATAGTGGCCATGTCGGCGAGAGAGAGTTTTTCTTTGTGGGTTAGCAGGTCGCAAATGCGTTGGGCGCGGTAGCCATTGAGCCATTCGTGGGTGATATAGTAGGGATAGCTGTCGTCGATGACGCGGTTGTTGGCGGTCACGATGAAGTGTTGTTCTGGATTGTAGGTTTGTGGGAGTTCTTCAAAGGGAATGAGACCAATCCATTCATAGTCGCCGGTCCAACCGGGTGATGGTAGCAGGGCCTGTCCTTGTGCGCGGATGGGAATGGCTCCGGCCATGATATAGCCAATATTGCCATCGCGGTCGGCATAGACGACATTTTGTGGTGGGATGTCCCAATCGCGCATGGCATTGCGGAATTCGTCCCAGTTCGTGGCGCGATTGAGTTTGCTGATCGCAGAGATGATGCGGCATTGTGTAAGCCCTGTCCAGCGCAGGGCCAGAGGGAGGTCGGTAGTGTTGTGCAGATGGGGTTGCTCGTTGTCGGTGAAGGATGGCATGTGTGTGAGAATGGGGCCATGGCGGGTAATACGTACCTCTTCGATTAGGGGTGTTTTAGAGCCTTTGACGGTGATTTCTTCACGCACAAGCTGTGCTTCTTCCCATTGTCCTTGATATTCGTACTGGTGTGGGTTGTGCGGGTTAAATTTCTCGATATAGAGGTCTTCTACGTCGGAAATAGCATTGGTGACGCCCCAGGCAATGTGTTGATTGTGTCCAATGACGATGCCGGGACTGCCAGGAAAGCTGACGCCGACCACGTCGATGTCGCCAGCACTGAGATGGCACTCGAACCAGATCGATGGTGCGGCCTGGCCGAGATGGGGATCATTGCAGAGAATGGGCGCGCCTGTGCAACTTTTTGTGCCATCAACGACCCAATTATTGCTGGCTCCCATCATTCCGAAGCCACTGAGTTGTTTGATCTGGGCATATTGTTCTAGTAGACCGGTATTGATACCTTGATATTCGGCACCGGGCGGAATGATCAGCGGATGTTGTGGGTCATAGCCGCCTTCCAGCTTCATCGCGCGTTCAACACCGAGCAGGGCCACCAGGCGTGCGCGGATCAGTTCAGTTTCCCAATTGCCACCGAGGTTCCAGGCCATGAGTTTTGCCCATTGCAGTGTGTCGGTTGGCTGCCAGGCTTCAGGTTTATAGCGTAGAATGGTGAATTCGATGGGAAGTCGTTGGCTATTGTGTTCGAGAAAGGCATTGACGCCCTGGGCATAGGCTTCTAGTACGCGCTTCTCATGTGCGGGTAGTTGTAGTAGGTCAGCGGCGGCGGAGCGGTGCATACCCAGGCGGCGACAGAAACGGTCAACTTCGAGGGCGACGGGGCCAAAAATTTCAGATAAGCGACCCGATGTGAGGCGGCGATTCATCTCCATCTGCCAGAGGCGTTGTTGAGCATGAATATAGCCTTGTGCGAAATATAAATCATCTTCGTTGTTGGCGTAGATATGAGGGACGCCATAGAGATCAGTGATAATTTTAACGGGTTCATGCAGGTTGGGGATAGACAGCGTTTCATTTTTTTTAGGTAAGGGACGATGTGTGAGGAGATAATAAGCTCCACCGGCCAGGCCTGTAATCCCGGCAACGGTAGCGGTTGCGAGCGCGATGCGTTTCCACCAAGATAGCATAAAGAAGACTCCTTTAGTACCGTGATACTATCAGTCATTTTATGATTGATAGTATCACATCAGTCATAGGTGTTTGTATTTATTATAGCAGTTCGGTTCCTTGTGCGGTGTCACGGACTTCAAAGCCGAACGTCTGAATCTGATCGCGCAGTTGGTCAGAGAGCTTCCAGTTGCGTGCGGCACGGGCGGCATCGCGCTGGCGTACAAGGGCTTGCACGTCTTCGCTAACGGCACGTGTTGTTTTAGCTTCGACGGTATGCAAGCGCAAGCCAAGCACGAGATCGAAGTCGATGACGAGTCGCCAGCGTTCCGCCGGGGCAATTTTATTGCTACGCGCTGCCTCGCGTGTAATACTCAGCGCGGTTGGCATGTCGAGATCATCGCTAATGGCTTGTTGGAAAGCTGCGCGTAGCTGTGTGGCTTCGGCTGACCAGGGGGCATCAGTGGCGAACGTCTCACGTGGTAAGGCGGCAAGATCAGCGTGTAGATTATTTAAGCCATTCTGGGCGGCAGTAATCGACTCATCGCTGAAGTTGAGTTTTGAGCGATAGTGGGCGGTGAGTAGCAAGTAGCGATAGGCCATTGGGTCGATCCCCCATTTTTTCAATGTGCTGACCAGGATGACATTGCCTTTAGAGCGTGACATCTTGCTGGTTTGCTCCTCTCCCGTCTCTTCGTCGGTCTCTTGAGTAGTGTCGACCTTCATTTTCCGGCTGCCAATGACGAGAAATTCGCCATGTACCCAGTATTGCACTGGTTGTTTGCCTGTAGCTCCTTCACTTTGGGCGATTTCATCCTCGTGGTGGGGAAACATGAGGTCGATGCCACCGGTGTGGATATCGAATTGCTCGCCCAGATATTTTGTCGCCATGGCGGAGCATTCGATGTGCCAACCGGGGAAACCCGTGCCCCAGGGGCTTGCCCAGTTCATTTGTCGTTCTGGCTCGCCGTGTTTCCAGAGAGCGAAATCTTCAGGGGCGTCTTTGTCGTCGGCAATTTCCATCTGCTGGCGTCCATGTCCACCGGTGCGCAGTTGTTCGACCGTATTGCCGGAGAGTGCGCCATAGCGTGGGAAATGGCTCACATCATAATAGACATTGCCATTGGTCACGTAGGCTAGGCCGCGCTCAACCAACTGCTCGGTCATGGCAATCATTTCGGGAATATGGTCGGTTGCTTTCGGGCTGAGATGTGGTGGTAGGATATTCATCTCGGCGGAGTCGCGCATATATTGTTGGGTGTAGTCGTCCGCGATCTTGATTGCAGAACGCCCTGTGATACGCGCCTCGTATTCGAGTTTATCTTCGCCACTTTCTTCGGTATCGTTTTGCAGATGTCCAACATCGGTAATATTGCGGACCAAATAGACATCGTAGCCGTTATATGTCAGCATGCGGCGTAACCAGTCTGTCATCACAAAGGTCCGAAAGTTGCCAATATGGATGTCTTTGTAGACAGTGGGGCCGCAGGCGTAGATGCCAACATGAGGCGCATGAAGGGGTATGAATACGTCTTTGTGTCTGGTGAGTGTATTATACAAGTAGACAGGTGTTTTGATCGTTGTAGACATGAGCGAAGTTCCTCTCATTAACAGAATGTAGCCGTGCGTGGATATTGACCAGATAGTATCCACTGGCCCTGGTTTTCGTGTAGCGTCGTTTTCTGTGGAGTAGCTCAGGCGAGGAACATGCGGAATAACCATGTTACGTAGCGATGCTGTTGAAGCGCATGTCCATACGTTCACGAAGGGCTGAGCCAAGTCCTTCGTCCCATGTTTTCTGGAGAGAGTGGCTAGCGAATCTGGGTTGCCGACTCTCGTGAACAAGAGCGAAGTCCCTTGCCTTCGTGAACGTAAAGACAGGTACAATACTGTTTGATGTACTTCACATGCATCTCCAACTGCGTCAAGGTGGGCTTTTATTTGCTGACTCTAGTATAGCATATGACGCAAGGGCATTGCTAACAGTTTTGGTGTTTGCAACGTTGTAACGCGAGGGGGAAGGGCAAGTGTTGTATTGACAAAGCACTGCCGATGATGTATTATACTATGCGTGCGTGAGTGTCATGGCAAGCGCGTAACAGCATCAAGCGCGTGCGTATGGTGTTGTAGTTTTTTAGTGTAGAACCTCTTCGGGTGTGGCCAAGCGGTAAGGCGGCGGACTTTGGATCCGCTATTCCTAGGTTCGAATCCTAGCACCCGAGCCATCTTCTCTTGGTTGGTAATGTGGGTAGTAATCGCTCTGTACCACAGTATCCCCAAATAGCAGAAAAAGGTTTGTAGATTTTATTATGAGTACATATGCTACCGTTGTGCTTGCAGCAGGCAAGGGTACACGGATGCGCTCTAAGTTGCCAAAAGTGTTACATCCCTTAGTAGGTGTTCCGCTCTTGGAGCATGTATTGCACGCGGTCGAAACAATCCCCTTTGCGCCTTCGTTTGTTTCTTTTTCGCCTCTTCTCAAAACGTATCGTCCTGTGGTTGTAATTGGGCATGAGGGCGAGCAGATTCGTGCTGTGTTTGCAGAACGTTGTGTGTATGCTGAGCAGAGCGAGCAGTTGGGTACGGGCCATGCAGTTCTCGCGGCTCGTTCTGTCGTGGAAGAGTTGCAACCGTTGCCTGATACAGTGCTGATTTGTTATGGCGATACGCCGCTCATCAGCAATGAGGTGCTGGCGCGTGTGTTGCGAGAACACCTTACACAGGGAGCGACGGTCACATTTCTCACGGCCTATGCCGAGTCGAGTTCAGATTTTGGGCGTATTGTGCGTGATGCACGCGGGCAGGTACGTGAGATTGTTGAGATGAAACGGGCGAGTGAAGAGCAGAAGCAGATTAGGGAAGTAAATTCAGGCATTTACTGCTTTGAGCGCGTGTGGCTGTGGTCTGCCTTGCAAGCTCTGCCACGTAATGCGGCGGGCGAATACTATCTGACGGACCTCATTGCGATGGCTGCGCAGCAGGAGCGTGTGGTGGCAACCGTGCGGGGAACGTTAGATGAAACGATTGGTATCAATAATCGTGTGCAATTGGCGGCTGCGGAAAAATTGTTACGGCAACGTATTCTTGAGCAGCATATGTATGCAGGTGTGAGCATCATCGATCCAGAGACGACATATATCGAGCGGGACGTACAGATTGGCATGGATACGGTGATTTTGCCAGCGACGATGATTACGGGCCGGACGACTATCGGTGCGGATTGCCGGATTGGGCCTGGCACAACGGTTGAGAACTCTGTCATTGGTGACCGCTGTAGTATCCGCAATTCGGTTGTAGAGCAGTCTACACTGGAAGATGGCGCGAGTATGGGGCCATTTAGCCATTGTCGTGCGGGGGCGCATCTGGCCCAGAATGTGCGCATGGGTAACTTTGCAGAGGTAAAAAACTCATATATTGGGTCTGAAAGCGATATGCATCATTTTAGCTATCTGGGTGATGCGACGGTTGGAGAGCATGTCAATATTGCAGCTGGCACGATTACCTCTAACTATGATGGAAAACAGAAACATCGTACCGTCATCGGTGATAAAGCGTTTATTGGATGTGACACGATTCTTGTTGCTCCTATCACCGTTGGTGAGGGGGCATACACGGGAGCGGGAAGTGTTGTCACAAAGGATGTCGCGCCGCATGCGTTGGTTGTAGGTGTTCCTGCTCGTCTCTTGCGTATGCAGTCGCCATCGGATGCCGCCTCTTTCTTAGAAGAGCGTGGCAAGAAGGAGTGATCCTGGATATGGATGGCCCTGGCCTAGCGGGCTTAGTCGCCTCTGTTGATTTTCATATTCCGCAATTTAACTCAGAAGCATGGTTACAACTATTCATTCTGTTCATTGCTCTGCTCTTCTGCGGCGTTGCTTCTGCGGCTGAGACGGCATTGACCTCGATCAGTCGGATTAAACTCAAGAATCTTGTAGAAGAAGGTGATATGCAGGCGGCGAAGATCGAGCGTCTCCTGGCAGAACCGAACAAATTCCTGTCAACGATTCTCGTCGTCAATAGTGTGGCGGTGGTTGTGGCATCGGGCATGGCAACTGTGCTAGCTCTCCGTTTTTCCGCATCACTGGGGGAAGTGATTTCCTCCGTGCTGATTTCGCTTGTCGTATTGATTTTTTGTGAAATCACCCCAAAAACTGCTGCGGTACAAAACCCGTTGCGGTGGGCGCGCGTGCTGATTGGACCTGTGCGGGTTGCGGCCTGGCTTTTGTCGCCGATTGTCTGGACGCTGGGAACAGTTACATCGAATCTGGTGCGTCTGATGGGTGGGCAAGTGAAACATCGAGGGCCTTTCGTCACGGAGGAGGAGTTGCGTCTCTTGGTTACAGTTGGTGAGGAGGAGGGTGTGTTGGAGGAAGAGGAGACGGAGATGATCCATAGTATCTTTGAGTTTGCCGATACCACTGTCCGAGAGGTGATGGTTCCACGTATCGATATGGTTACGTTGGATAGCCATGCGACGGTGACGGAAGCGGTTGATCTTGCTCTGCAAGGTGGTTTTTCGCGCATTCCTGTCTATGAAGCGAATGTGGGCATAGATGAGATCATTGGTGTTCTCTACACCAAGGATATGCTCAAACAATTGCGAGAGGGCCACCACTCTTTCCCCATTCGTGATCTCGTGCGTCCGGCCTATTTTGTGCCTGAGACAAAAAAGCTGGACGATCTGCTGCGTGAGATTCGCCAGAATCGTGTCCATATGGTGATTGTTGTCGATGAATATGGGGCAGTTGCAGGTTTGGTGACGATTGAGGACCTTGTGGAAGAGATTGTGGGTGATATCAAAGATGAATATGACCATGAAGAGAATTTGTATGAGAAGGTCAGCGAGCATGAATACATCTTTGATGCGAAAATTAACATTTACGCATTCAACGAGATGATGGAGATGCATCTGCAAGATACAGATTATTAGACGCTGGGGGGGTTTATGTATGCTCAACTTGATAAGATACCCAGTGCAGGTGATACTATTGAGTTTGAGGCATTGACGTTGACTGTGCTGGCAACACGGGGGCGGCGTATCACGAAAATACGTGTTGTGCGTACGCAGGTCTCGGCTTCGCAAGCTCTTGGGCAGGGCAAGACGGATCTGATACTGTTGCCTGCGCCAGGAGAGCACATTGAGCAGGTGGATCAAGAAAAAGAGCTACCAGCAGAGGAAGCACCACGTTATCAATATCGGGGAGCGTGAGCGATGATAGAGCAGCTGTCGGGATTGCCCGTATTCCCAATGTCGGTGCGTGTAGTGGAGGTTGGGCCGCGTGATGGTTTGCAGAATGAACATATGCCAATTCCAACGGAGCAGAAAATACGTTTTATTCGCTTGCTGGCTGAAGCCGGGCTGGAGGTCATTGAAGCCACCTCTTTTGTCAGTCCACGGGCGATCCCACAGCTAAGTGATGCGAGTGCGGTGATGGCAGCCTGTAAAGCTGTGCCAAAGACACAGACAAGGTATACTGTTTTAGTGCCAAATATGAAGGGTATGGAGCGTGCGCTATTGGCTGGTGTGCGCTCCATCGCGGTTTTTACCGCCGCTAGTGAAAGTTTTACGCGCCATAATATTCGTGCGACGATAGCGGAGAGCCTGGAGAATTTTCGTCCGGTGGTTGCTCTGGCAAAACGTGAGGGTATCGCGGTGCGTGGCTATATCTCAACCGTATTTGGCTGTCCGTATGAGGGAGCGGTAGACCCGTATGCAGTGCTGGCCGTAGCGCATGCGTTGTTAGAGATGGGTGCTGAAGAGCTTTCGCTAGGCGATACGATTGGTGTGGCAACGCCAAAGCAGGTGCGAGAGGTGCTAGCATTGCTAGTGGGAGAAGGAGCAATCCCGCTTGATCGGCTGGCGGTGCATTTTCATGATACACGTGGCACAGCTCTGGCGAATGTCTTGATGGCGTTACAGATGGGTATTCACATTGTAGATGCTTCCGCGGGAGGATTTGGTGGCTGCCCGTATGCGCCAGGGGCGGCGGGCAATCTTGCGACGGAAGATGTGTTGTACATGCTACATGGGATGGGTATTCAGACCGGGGTTGATCTGGAGAAGGTTGTGGCAGCAACGCGTACAATCGCGCCTTATCTCGGTCATATGCCGACGAGCAAGTATTTTCAGGCCCATGAGGCGAGTTTGTTGCTTGGCGAAGAGCCACATGCGTAGCCAGGCAGGAGAAATTCTTATAGCCATAAAATTGTGATGAGAGGTCTAAAAGCCAGGGGCGTCGTGAGCCTATGCACGACGCCCCTGGCTTTTATTTGGCATGGGTTTGTAAGTATGTGATAGCGGCGATTATTTGTGTGTCAGTGCCTTGCAGAATCTGAAGTTGAGTCATATTGCTGGCATTTTCGTCGGTTGGTGTGAGAGGGACAGCATTGGTGGGTAGTTGGACGGTAATGTCAGGTGAGATTTTGGTTTGGCGGATAAATTGTCCATCGGGTGTGAGCCATTCCTGGGTTCCAAGCAGAATAGCAGAGCCGTCGGAGAGCGTAAACTGTTGAAGGACAGTGCCGGTCCCAAAAGTTTTCACGCCAATTAATGTTGCGCGCTTATTATCTTTTAATGCGCCAGAAACGATCTCGGCTGCGCTGGCGGTATTTTCGTTAATCAGTACTACAATTGGGCTGGTGGTATCTACCGTGTTGCCGGTAACTGCAATGGGTGTACGTTGTCCGCTGCTATCCTGTTCCAGAAGCACATTGCCGCTAGGAATAAACAGACTGGCGGTATCAATAGCTTCGCTCAGATAGCCACCGGGGTTATCGCGCAGATCAAGGAGAATTTTGGTGGCACCTAGCTTTTTGGCCTGAAGGAGCAAATCTTTGAGCTGGCTGGAGACGCCATTAGCAAACTGTACGATCTGGATATCGGCGATATGATCTTCAGCGATATAGTGCATCAGGACATTGGGGACGCTGATTTCTGCGCGCACGATAGTGAAGGTGAGGGTTTGTTGTGTGCTGGGCCGCTGGATAGTGATAGCTACGCTTGTGCCAGCTTTGCCCTGAATGAGCGTGCTGACATCAGCAATGGTCTTGCCAATAGTACTGGTTCCATTGACGGCGACCAGGATATCGCCGTGTTTCAGGCCAGCTTTCTCGGCTGGTGAACCGGGAATGGGGGCGGTAATAATGAGTTGTTTTGTTGTTTGGTTTTGGCTGAGGTAAATCCCAATGCCTGTAAAAGAGCCACTGAGCTGCTGGTTTTCCGATTGTACCTGGCTGGGTGTTAAGAAGCGGGTATGTCCGGTGTCGTGAAGGGAATCGACCATGGCCTGGATGGCACTATACGACATCTGTTTGTAATTTACGGCTTTGCGATCCACATAGTTTTGATCGACGATGTGCCATGCCTGTTGGAAGAGTTGCGCGTATTGGCTAGACTGGCTGCTTTGTGTAAAGGAGCCAATGGTATAGAATTGGTTGCCAAACCAGCCGCCGGCAAAAGCTAAAAGGATGAGAGATGCTACGATGATAGTGCGGCCAAGAGGTCTGTTTTTGCGTTGTGGGTGGGCAGCAGGCTGTGGCAATTGAGCAAATTGGCGTGTAAAGCCCTCCTGTTCGACGGGTGCAGAAGGTGTATAAGATGGATCAACATGATAGAAAAGCTCCTGGTTGGGGAGCGACGGATCGGTATGTTGTTCTTCATACCAGTGAGGGTCGTCATATTTGCTCACCGATGGCCTCCATAAGGCACTGTTAAGAGTGCTTGTATTTATAACATCGCATATATGTCGTGTCAAAAGGTAATCTTATCTTAGTTGTCTGTGTCTAAAAAGTCAACCTATCGGGATGAAAGGGGTGAAAAAGATCGTGTATGTACCAGGGGGTCATGGTGTGCGATGTCTATTTTGCAAGAGGAGTGAGAGAGGGAGATATGGTTGGTCAGATGTTTTGGCCGTGAAGATGAGAGGGGGATAGCTCATCAAGTATCGCCCTCTCTTATGGTCTTGGAGGTCTTTCAATAGTGCAGGAAAATGAGGTTATTCTGCATCCGCATCGTTATCATGCGCATCGTTATCATGCGCATCGTCATCATCTACATCGTCATCATCTACATCGTCATCATCAACCACATCAGCAGTGTCACTCTCCTGAGGTGTTTGGTCAGGTATGGAGGGACTACCAGATTTGGGCTGTGCCGTCTGGGATTGGCTGGTGGGCGGTGTTGCCTGTTTTTTGGGCGGTTCCCACCCTGGTGCGCGAGAGACAATCATCGACATCATACGCCCTTCCATGATAGGAGAGCGTTCGATGGTAGCGGAGCCTTTCAAGACTTCTGCAATTTCATCCAGCAATTTGCGACCCAGGTCAGGGTGGCGCATCTCGGCACCACGGAACTGCACGCTGACTCGTACTTTATCACCTTCGGCCAGAAACTCTTGAATTTTGCGTGTTTTGACTTCCACATCGTGTTCATCGGTACGCGGACGCATACGGATTTCTTTCAGTGTAATTGTCTTCTGGTTCTTGCGCGCCTCGTTTTCCTTCTTGGCCTGCTCATATTTGTATCGACCATAGTCCATCAATTTGCAGACTGGTGGAATTCCATTGGGTGATACCTCGACCAGATCAAGATTTCTGTCACGGGCGATGTCAAGTGCGCGTATAGGGGGCATTACTCCCATCATTTCGCCGTTTTCATCAATCAGGCGAACCTCTCGCGCACGAATGCGTTCATTCACTCGTGTCTCACGTTGACGGTCATTCCCCCGAAAATCCCTGTTAATAGGCCAACCCTGCCTTCCTTTTTGTGCTAAACATGTTTGAAAACATCCAATTTTGAGTACGGAATAGTTTGAATACGGTCAAAGTGTAGCACACAACCTACAAAAAAGCAAATTTCACCCTCCAACAACCTCTCACACGTCAGCCCACACCAAAAGCCACACCAGCACGAATGGCCATTAAGGATTTTATCCCTTAATGGCTTGATTTTTGCCCTGTTCGAGCAATGAGTATAGCACACACAGAAACCATTCAGTATGCTATACTACTCATCCTTACGTTTCTTATGTTCTGTATTCTTACGCGGATACATGCGATTAGTCACCTTACGTACTTGACGAGTCTTAAAACGACTTAACGGAGAAAACGTGTTATGATGCTTTAATGCACTTTCACTTTGAAAATCGTCAAGATATCTTTGTGTTGTTCTAATATCTGTATGTCCCATTTCACGTGAAAGGCTAAATAAGTCCCCTCCATTTTCCAAATACATACGAGCGAAAGTACGCCTAAACGTATGTGAAGATAATCGAACATTATCAATACCCGTTGCCTCTTTAAGACGCATCATCAACGCCTGCATGCCACCTCGTGTGAAAGGAAGCCCACCATGTTTGGAACTAACGGAAAGAAACAATGCTGTCTCATCAGGACGACGCGGATGACGATATTTATTGATATACTTCCAAAGCCACGTACTTAGTTCGGGATTAATACCCACCATGCGTTCCTTATCACCCTTACCATGCTCAACAACAATATAGGTATCATGCACATCCTCTACACAAAGTGAAACTACCTCAGCACGACGGAGACCTGTATCAATCAGCAAGCATAAAATCACATAGTCACGGATACCCTGTTCTGTCGATAAATCAAAAAAATTAAACATCGTTTCAGCTTGTTCATGCGAAAATGCACGCCGCGCCTTTTTTGGCTCTTTTGGGTTTTCCAGACGAGTAATAGGGTTCTTTTCTATTAACTCTTCTTTATAACACCAATTGAAGAACGCACGCCATGCACGCACGCACACTACCACAGAGGTAGACGAAAGCGTTGAACCATTCTCAGGAGGGCGACGACTCTTGTTTGTATCAACGGGAGTAGTTAGCAAATGCTGAACACACTGACGCAGGTGAAGAACTGTTACCTGTTCAAGCTCAGTGACGCCACACAATGAACTCAGCAGATCAGTCATAACACCCAGACGGTACGTATAACCTATAAGAGTATACTTAGAATAGCGGCGTTGCTCACATACCATCAAGTAATAACGAATAGCACCATGTTCACCAGCTAGTTTCATGATAGCCCCCTTATACTACGCAGCAGCCGGAGCCGCAGCTAAATGATAACGCACCCGTTTTTGCTGGACGGCTTCTGCATAGTCGCGTTTCTTGGCTTGCAGATAGGCAGTGACTTCCTCATGCAA
>VFSW01007612.1_pt1 | contig 15691 bp, 8 predicted proteins | sample 5358111 | NCBI WGS metagenome assembly VFSW01 (sample SAMN11554181, study PRJNA540505) | mine drainage metagenome | isolation source: sediment from site ElyBrook_90M | place: USA: Ely Copper Mine, Vershire, VT | collected 2017
GTCTGTATACTGCCTTATTTACTTAAGAATAGATCTATCGCGTCCTTATATATATACAAGATGAATATGCATATTATCAGGAAGACCGCAGGCCAGGATTGAAGTATCAGTATTAGATAGGTATTTAGAACACTGAAGACGAGTGTCAGCGGGGCTAGCGGATAATAGGCCTGTATCAAGATAACCGCGACCAGCGCAATGCCGCACCAGAAAGCGGTCCTTGTAATTGAAAGTTCGCCCTTGGTTTGTTTTGGTTCGGCCATCGTTAACAAATCTTATATTGGGATTATAGTATCATCCTCAAGATCAGTCTATATACCGTTGCTGCCCGTTTTAGATCACGAAAGGATCTCTTTCTCTATATTGAACAGCTCCTTGCGGATGAAACTGTTGACCGAAGATAGATTATTGAGCAGCTCCTTTTCCATGCTCTTTTCCTACTGGGACACAGCCCTGCTCATACTGGACTTATGTATCGTATCCAGCTCGTGTTCGATGTCGCGCTGCAGCGTAAGGAATCCGGTGGAGACCATCCGCTCGGCCTCTCTTATATCCTTGAGCAAGACTTTATGCTTCAACCTGGCCTGCCGGCCGTGATAGACAGACAGCGCGGCGAGAATCAGTGTCAACAGTAATAGGATGACTATAGTGACCGGGTAAAGCGTATCGTAGCTCAAACGCCAGTTGCCATATTGAAACGCGGTCTGACTGACGGTTATCTGCTTCTGCGGACTGGGCGGGCTTAGCTGGTCGCCAACTTTCAGCTGTGTCCAAAGTATATAATCCCCGCTGACCAGAGGTGTCTGGTCGGTATAGAACCACTCTCCCTTTGGATCTGCTGTTGTGGTCCAGCTCACGAATTGGCCGTCCTGAGCATCCTGCAGATAGATTACGATCTGCGCCCCTTTTATATCGGTAGTCCCGCCGACATACAATGATTGGTCATTGGCTATGGTCGGGGGAAGAGTCGTCACTATCGGCGGCGGCAGCGATGTGTCTCCGGCCGCATCCGCGCTGCGCATCGGCCACACGCCACCGAAGACAATCCCGGCACCCACGAGAACCAGGAGGACAAGGTGTTTTAGCGCCTGTTTGTGTATTATCCGCTGTTCTTCCAGGTATTTCAGTCTCTCCTTGATGGTTGGGTCGTTCATCGCCCCCTCCAGACGTCTTATTTCCACTCTCCTGTGCCATCTCAATACCATCCAAAACACCACCGCCGCTATCAGCAACAGCATGACTGCCAGAATGATCAATACCAACCAGGGAATGATTATGCCCGCAATTCCCAGACCGTAGCTGGACGTGCTGAGGAACTGGCCTATTACGTCCAAACGCTGCGTTACCTCACGTACATTGCCGGCTCGGTCGAAGGCGCGCACGATCACATCGTAGCTGCCCAAGCTCAGCTGGTTTGGGATGAATTGTCCGCTATCCGCTTCAATGAACGAGCTTGTACTCCCGTTTGCACCGCTAGCGGAAGGCTGCGGATTCAGCGGGACGATCTTGATCTCATAGTGGTCCATCCCCGACAGATTGTCGGTGGTAAGGAACGTAATGACCGGCAGCTGGCTCGTGGTAACGGCGCCAGGCGATATGACTATATTGAAATCCGCTGGGGGAGTTGAATCTATCTTGATCGCATAGTGTGTTATCCCGCCCCATACGCCGTTGCGCAGGGCTTTGATGTGGAAATAGTATATGCCGTCGCTCAAGTTCTTATAGGCCACCTCGGTATTGGTCCCCTGAGATATGTCCGGCGGATTCGTTACCGGGTTGTCATCCAAAACGTAGCTGTACCCATCTGCCGTGGTCTGAGGCGTCCATTCGAACACGACAGTCGGATTGTTATACCACTTTGTCTGGTCGGGATGCGTAGGAGACACTACAATTGGCCCCGCTGGCGGCGGCAACACCAGGTTATATATTCCTCCGCTCTTGCTGGTCAGCACATCCGTCCCTAATCCGTCATTAAGTAGAACACTGGATTTATCGGCGAAGGTTACCGCCGCTGCGCCGATGGATACCGCCCGGAACGTTATTGTCGATATTATTCCATTTGAAGTATTGATGCCCGGAGAAGGTATGCCGCCCTGCAGACTTATCACGCCATTCTGGTTATCAAAGGTCGGCTGAGTGACCCATATGCCGACTATCGACTGGCCGGAAGACGGGGAAACTATCTGCAACTTGTCTGCCGGGAAGTCCAAAACTGCATCAACGGTGTTCACCGACTGACCATTTGTGTTAAGTACTACAGAGACACTGAATGTCTCTCCTACCGTGTACGTTCCTGATGCCTGCTGGAGGCTGAGAGAAGCACCGTTGTCGGCATAGGCCCTTCCGACGGATACGGGCATACCGACACCAAAACCACTCCCTAACATGACAAGAGAGACCGCAAATATTAGCCGGCAAATTTTGTACATTATTTGGGACAGCTTACCCGATTAATTATAGCTCAAACTAGGGCTCTAAGGGCCCATACGGGCAATAAACCGCCACAAACCTGCGACAAAAAGCATTACGAGAACGACGACGGCGAACACCGCCCAGAGAGAAAATGGACTACTGGTTCCGGACTGTGAGACGTTAACTAAAGTATCTTCGGACATATTGCCGGCCTTATCATAAGCACGCAGCACGATATTTCTGTAGCTGCCTTCCTGCAGAATATACGGCGATGTAACCTCAGTGAAATCGCCGCCATCGACCTGTATGTCATAGTGGTCAATGCCGGACGTGCTGTCTTTGGCCAGGAAGCTTACGAAGCTTTTGCCACCGGTCTCCGTAGTGCCTTTGTCCACCCTTGCTTCGACCCAATCTGGCGGCGTTGCGTCCTTCATTATCCTATAGCGCGAGACGGTACTGCTCGCTATGTTCTTGACGGTGAAATAATATATACCGTCGTTCAAGCCACTTAGGCTTATGTCCCCCATCCAGATCAGGGTGCCGGACGGCCTGTCCGGGACGTTGTCCGGGACGGCGGTCGGATCCTGGCTGACCGTATAGCTGTACTGCGCTCCTTTCTCAAGATCCCAGTGTATGTTCACGTCCTTGCTGGGATACCACTTGCTCTGGTCCGGGTTGGTGCGCGATGTTATCTGGATATAGTCGGACGGCACGCCCACGACACTGACCGTGGCGCCACCGTATTTCAGCGGCAATACTTGGCCCTCTCCGGAGTTCGCAAGAACGAAACTGGAAGTGCTGAAAGAGATATCGCTCGTCCCTACGCTCGCGCCGTCTACTATGATCTGGCCTATAACGCCGTCTCCGGTGAAACCGTTCGGCACTCCCCCGACAAAACTAAATCCTCCGTTTGTGACCTTAGGCTGCTCTACGAATATCTGGAGCACTGAGTTCGACGGATTTGCTTGCGCAACGACAGCGTTGCCGTTGTTCGACGCCCCCATGATATTAACTGTGTTCATCGGTTGACCCTCGGTATTCAGACGAATGTCGAACACGGCGCTCTCGCCTTTGACGATCTGCAGGTCCGACGGATAAAGATAAAGGGTCGCGGCTTTGGCCACGCCTGTTCCGCTGCAGCAGACGATTACAGCTCCGAAAATTGCGGCAGCTAGCCTAATGTCTCTGATGTACGGTCTGGTCTCTTTTTTCATAGTTCGTTGTTCGTTCACGTTGATGTAACAGGACTGCGCCAATCCTAGCCTGTCCAGAAATAGAGCAGTATCGACAGGTCCTTAAGGTCGACTACGCCATCGCCGTTAAGGTCGGCCGGATTTCCTTTAGGCACATGTTGCTTCCAATAGAATAACATTATCGACAGATCTACGATGTCCACCTTGTTGTCGCAATCTAGGTCGCCTATCCCGCAATTACTGACACTAAGACCCAGGTTCCCAGAGAGCCCTGATATCAGGCCGTTCTTTGTGATCTGGGCTATAGCATTTATTGAATAGCTGCCTGGCTTCAGTCCCGTAGTGTCCAGCGAGAAGCTCCAAACGCCGTTATTGCCCGTCTTTACGGACCCCAGCACGTTGCCAGATGAGAATATCGTGACTTCGCTGTTGGGCGGCGCGCTGCCATACAACTTAACCGTTGACCCTTTTCGCGCCACGCTCACGGAGGACGACACCGTAGGGCTCAGTATTATATTGGAAATATACGTCTTGGTGCCCGGCGCAAGATATATCGTCACGTTGGCCGTGGTCGATTGAGATCCGAAACTATCAGCTCCCCATACGCTGAAGGTATCCTCCCCCGATGCGACCGACAGATCTTTACTGAACAGACCGCTCTGATCTGCCACAGTTGTCCCGACGACAACGCCGTTCATCGAGATTGTGACCATGGAGTCGGGGTAAGCGTATCCGCTTATCGACACTTGCGCCATTGTGTTGCTTACATGGACCATCCCCGGTCCTCCGCCGATCGGAGAGACCGGCGTAGGCGGCGGCGGAGGGGCTCCTCCGATCGTTATGGACACACCCGTTCCTTCTTGGACGGGCGGGGGTGAAGCTAGAACATAGTTCAGAGAAAGTATACTGAGTGCAAGGGCTACAACCGTTATCCTGCTGATATAGGACATATAGCAACTGCGTGCATTATTCAGAAGGCTTATCCCCTTTTAAGATGATCTTAATGGCTAGGCCTATCCTCCGCCTGCCGCGATATATGGCTACGATCAATATTATAAGGATTACGCCTGCAACGCTCATCATCTTCCAAGGTATAACCCAGTATGTAAGAGTGGCTGACAGGGGCTCGTTGGATGATCCGTATATGGCCGACAGCGTTGCCTGGTATCTTCCGAACTGCGCGCCGATTTGCACCGGCAAGTCAATCAATCTGGAACTCTGCGGCAGTACGTTCAGTTGCGGTATGTCTATCTGACCTACGTTCCTGCCGAACATGTCGGTAATTGTGACAAACCCGCGCGGCTGCAGATGTATGGTGCCGTTGTTCGTGAAAAGAGCCGTCATTTTATCCGGTCCGTACTCTGAGAATGACGGCGCCGAGAACTGGGATACGCTCAGATTCTCCACAGCTTGTCCGGCTACGCTCACCAAAAGGAGGCTGCCCACTCTCTGGGCTATACCAACTCCGCTCCCGCTGGAGGCCGAGACAGATGCCAGTATGGAAGCATAATGCCCGCCGGGCTCCGCATTGGTCGGCGTGTTTATCGTGAATCCCACTGTCTGGGAAGTGCGCGGGGCAAGCGTGAACGTCGAAGGATTGAGAGTTATCCAGTTTGCCAGCGTAAACTGCTTGCTCGTTGTGGTCCCCTCCAACAGCACCTGACCATTCTCTCCTGCAGCTGTGAAGTCCTGAGCGGACATGCTCACGCTTATACTGGCATCGGAGTCGTTATATACGCTCACAACATTGGGTATGGTGTCGCCGGGGTTCACGTTTATCTGGAAAGTTAGCGGCGAAATCGATACTGCCTGCGCGGTGTTAGCGAATACTAAGGTTAAAGTTAGCGCGCTGAATAATGTTAGAAACCATTTTGTCGAGGACATCAAGGATAAGTTTTAGTTTCTAGAAACTGGGCGTCGCGGTGTAAGTGATGGTGTTGCTGTATGTTCCAGCCGGTTGGGTTGCCGAGAATGACAGCTGGTATCCGATGGTCGAGGCATCGCTGGAGATCGGTGTTGATGTCGATATTATTGTCACGGCCGATTCGCCTCCGGTAGGCGAGCACTGCAGCGTAAGAGTGCCTGTGCAGGCAAAGTGGGCGAACTTCGAAGCGGTGGCGAAATGCGAATCACAGTCGTTGCCGCTGCAAGTATAGCCGAACCCGTTATTGGTAGCGGTTGACCATGCGGCAGCGTTCGCAACAGCTGAGGTACATGTGCCGCCATCGCAGGTCGTGTCCGGAATGGTCGAACTGGCTGCCCTGTACAGGCTGGTATTCTCCTCTGCGCTAAGTGCATAACCGTTAGCTGCATTGGTACTCACCGTCAGCGTCTGACAGCCCTTATAGAACGTGTTTGTAGTAAGCCCTGACGTACCGAATGGGACCGTACCGGCCGTGGGCGTGGCCGCAGTCCCGTTGGCGATGCTGCAGCTGCCGGATGCAACGCCGGCGATTGAGAATGCCAGACTTTCCGATACAGTAGCTGAAACGGTCACCCCCTCGATTATAGCTACCAACGTACTGCCGCTGTCGGTCTGAGTCCCTCCTATAGTCACCGTATATATCGCTGCCGTCCCAGCCGCTACACTGTTCTTATCCGGGTTGGTGATCAAAGTCGAACCGATGCCAAGCACTATGGTTATAGCCCCGGCAGATATTGTCGAAGTGTTAGTGGAACAGGCTGTGAAGGTCACCGTCTTATTGTTAGTGGTATTAGTGGTCGTCGCGTACATCTGGGTTCCACTGGTACATGCGCCAGAGTTAGCCACCATTGTCGCGCCGGTATATGAGACGTCAGATGAAGTGAACGCTGGAATATTCCAGTCCGTCCCGGAACTGTCGCCGAAGGTTATCTTGACCGTTGTGCTTGAGGCCAGAGCGGTCGTACTGGTGAATGTGATGGTCTGTTTTGCCGCGGTCGTAGGCGCAGAGGTCGAAAGGACGTCTTTGACGCTAGTCAACGTGGCCGCATCGGCCTGCGGAATGACCAAAGTGACGTATATCCCGCTGGTCAGTACGAGCATGGATCCGATAAGGATTCCCGCCAGAGTTATCCGCCCTTTGTTTAGATTTATATTGAATTTTGTGCGCATTATTTGTTGTTATTTTGGACGCCCCTTTTATAGGGTAATAATAACATACCGGTATAGAAAACGCAGTGTATAACTCGCTCTGGGGCTGTGGACATTTACCGTAATATTTTCCTGCCAATAAGGACATCGAACGCCTCGCTTAACCTGTGCCTAAACCTGATCAGTATATAGAACAATAAGTATACCGCGGCTATGACCGGTATCCAGAACTTCCACGGCACGACCCAGAAGCTCACATTCGTCACTACCGGCGGTTGGCCCGGTACGTTAAGCGTAAGAACAGCGCTGTAAGGCCCCATATAAGAATTTTCCTTGAACGTATAGACGATATAATTATAGAGATTTGAGATCATAGACCCGGAGTCTGCCGGAGGCGGGAGTACTGATATAGCCAGATCCCGGCTGCGGCCCGGAAGCAGGTAGATCTGGTTGAGATCCGTTCTTGCCACTGTTACGCCAAGCATGTTTTTTATCTCTAAATATCCGGAAGATTTGAAGAAGTAAATGCCGTTATTCTGTATCTTCGCCACAAGGGTCTTAACGGCGTCGTCAAAAACATCCGCTTTGGCCTGACCGGCAAAGATCTGCCCCAGCCAACCGATGCTCTGGGAACCTTGCGGAGTTACGCTAAGTACATCAGCCTGGTAGGGTATCTGGTTACCTTCCAAAGTAAGCGCCGATACCTTGATGAAGAAGAGTACTCCAAGTTCCGGCAGGAAGCGCGGTCCGTTCTGGCTGAAGTAGTAGTCCGGCAGCACGGCCTGGAACCTCATCATAACCAGATAGCTGCCTGGGGGGGTGTCCTTTGGGGGCATGATGGTAAAGTCTATCTCCTTGTCTCCGCTGGGAGGAAGTATTGTATCGGTCGTATTCATGGTGAACCACTTGGTCGGGTCCGATCCGGACTCGCTGTTCACGAATTCAATCTGATTCGTAGTATCGTTCAGGTCCCACATGGATAGCTGTGCATGCACGGGCAATGCTACCTTCGACGACTGGTTGAAAATGGTTAGGTTGTCGCGATACGTCTCACCTGGCATAGTTTCGACATCGAATGTGTTCTTTGTCGTAGCTAGGCCTATGCTGTCGTCCGCCAGTGCCGGCTGAACACAGAAAACTGAGCTGATTGAGACGAGTGCGGTGAACGATATGATTAGCGCTGTAACTTTTCTGTTCAATTTCATCTAGAATGACGGCGTTATTATGTATGTGATGGTATTGGTATACGTCCCCGCCTTCTGTGCGCCGTTTACCGAGACTCTGTAAGTGATCGTGGTCGTAGCGTTTGTTACCGGACCGGTCGACTCCGCCACTACGTCTCCCGGAGACGTGCCACTGAAAGCGGCGAAATAGGTCGAATTGGCAAACTGAGTAAGAAGGCTGTTGTCTGTGTTGTAGCCGAAACCGCATTGGCTGTTGCTTATGCAATTACCTGTCCAGACCGTGGGACTCGCATTTGTACCCGACCAGCTGCCGATAGTGGTGACTGTATCAGTGTGAGTGAGCAGCCCGCTCTCGAATGCAGTTACGGTATAGCCGTTGGTAGCGGTAGTCGATATATAAAGAGCAGTCGATGCAGATGTGACAAAGTTATCGCCTGTGTTCATCGCCAAGCTCACGCTGGTATTGCTCAAGCTGAAAGCGAGGCTTGGGAACAGCCAGCAGGAACCGTCATTCCCGCCGTTGGTAGAATCAAAGCCAAGAGATATGTCCAAGCTGCTGCTGTCGCAGCCTGAATTGGTGATGGTAGCGTAGGACACGGCGGAAGTCCCCTGTTTATTGACGAACCACTGGGACGACGTGGTTGATTGTATGTTTATATGGCTGCCGCTGGTTCCGGTGACCGTGAACGCGCCGTTTATGCGGAATGTCTCCCCTGCGGTAAACGCCAAGGTCTTCCCAGCCACGGTCGAAGTAAAGTTATAGAAGGTCGCCGCGGGACTGCCGGTGCCGGCCATCGTTAAAGTGCTGGTACCGGCAGTGAAGGTCCCGTTATTGGTGAAATTGCCCGTAAGATCGAAGGTTCCGGAGCCTGATGCCAAATATATGCCTTCGGTCGAGATGAGTATTGAACCTGTTACCGCCAGATTCCTGTTGGCGCTGGAGTTGTCCAAAGTTATCGTCTTAGTTCCCGTATCCCCTATTGTGAGGCTGGTTGAGATAGTTATCGTTCCCGTACCGCTGTTCGGCGTAACGGTATGCGCCGACACCCCGTCGGAGTTGTTGAACTTTAGCGTGCTGAAGGTCCAGCCATTAGTGCCTGAGCTCGAGCCGAATGTCTTGTTCGCGGCAACGACCTGGTCGAACGTGCCGCCGGTAAGATTAACGGTCCCAGAACCAGTTACGTTTCCATTCACGGTCACGTTCGTCGCACCCTGCAAAGTGCCGTTGACGGTAAGGTCTCCGGTGTCGCTGAGAGTGTTCGAGTTTAGGTCCAAGGTGCCTGTTGTTATGGTCACTGTACCGGCTGTGGTAGATCCGCCCAATATGTAGGTGGTCGATCCGTTGATTTGCAGAACGTTATAAGTAGCCGCCTGGACCGTGGTATTCCCCGCTGCGATGCCGGTGTATACGAAAGTGGACGTGGATGCGGTCAGGCCCCCGGCCGGCGAGGCTAAGATCTGGAACGGGTCTCCTCCCGTACCAGAGAGCGTCCAAGTACGATTCCCTGCATTCAATGTCGTCGTAGCACCGCTGGCATCCCCGGATTTACCTACCAGCAAGACGCCGCTGACCGTTATGCCGCCGGAACCTCCGGTCTGTGTGGTTATGGTCACTGCCGTGGCGCCGCTGTTAGAGTTCGAGAACGTCAGATTGTCGAACGTCCAGGCGGCAGTACCCGATGTCGTCTCAAAGTTCTTGCCAGCTGATACCCTCTGCTCAAAAGTGTTCGTGGTTAGATCTATCGTGCCGCTAGTACCTGCAACGTTACCGTTCACAGTGATATTTGCCGAGCCGCTGCTGTTGTCGAGGGTTCCCGCGGTCATTGTAAGGTCGCCTGCCACGGTCGTAGTATCGGTAAGTGCCGACCATACGCCTCCGGAACCGTTGAATATGACGTTGTAGAAAGATTGTCCTCCGGAATCGATCGTCTTGCCGCTCGCAGTTGAGTTGAACGTCACCGTGCCGCTGCTGGCGGTGAACGTCCCAGAAGATGCGTTTACCGACCAGTTGCCCCCAACCGAGAACGACGAACTCCCCGAGGCGGTAAATGCGCCGTTGGCGCTTACCGTAAAGTTGCCGGCCACCACCATGGTCGGGTTATTGGCCGCAGCCGTCACAGTGACGGCATTCGTGCCGTCGCCGACCGTAAGGTTGGCGTTCGTCGTTAGCGTTCCGCTCAGGATCGTGTATGTGGGGCTGCCCGACCCTGACGGCTTTAGGTTCAGGTCATAATAGGTAACGCTGGTAATATTGGTCGCCGAAGTTGAAGTATAGTCGACAGTCGATGTGCTTGCAGTGAACGTACCGCTTATGCTTAATGGCGTTCCACTGCCGGACAAGATCCATGTCTTCCCCGCGGCATTCAGGGAATCGCTGCCGCTTATCGTCATGACTCCGGTAGCAGTCACGCTACCGCTGCCGGTAGCCGTGGTCGTCCCGCTGACGGTAAGGTTATCGAATATCCAGTTGCTCGATCCGCCGAAGTTCCCGGTACCGCTCACCGTGAACGTGCCGCCGGTCAGGTCTATCGTACCATTCCCGGTAACGGACCCACCGCTGACCGTGATCGTGCTTGTTCCGGAAAGGGTACCGGCGGTCATCGTAAGGTTGCTGTCCATAGTCGAGGTGCTCGAGAAAGACCATCCTCCTCCCGAACCGTTAAAGGTCACGCTGTCGAAATTACCGGTTCCCGGAGCTATCGTGAACCCGGTAGACGTGGCGGTGAACGTCGTCGTCTGTCCTGAAGACTTGGAGAACGTGCCGCTGTTTGAATAATTTCCGCCGACCGAAAGCGCATTCGTCCCCATTGATAAAGTGGCGCCGGAACTTATCGACACGTTGCCGCCGATGCTCGCCGAACTTGTCGATATGGTAGTGGTCACTGCTCCGCCAGGGGTAAACGTCTTGTTGGTATTTACGATGAGCTTCTGTCCTGACTTGACGGTCAGAGCTCCGGAACTTACGGTAAACTGGATGTCGCTGTCGCTCGCACTGTCCCAGTGTCCCAGGTCCGCATTGGTCACAGGACCGGCATCGTCATGGGTCACAATGACGCGGTTGCGTCTGACGATAACGCCGGTGATATTGCCGCTCCCCGAATAACGGTCGACCGTCGAACCGTAGTTGGAAGTTACGCCCTTGAAATAGACTATGAGCGGACTTCCGGCTGACGGGGCGGTGACGCTCGAGAACGTGAACGACCCGTCGCTGGCAGAACATACCACGGGGCCGTACGTGGTGGACCCCACATGCAGGTCAAGGTCGGCGGTAGCTCCGTTGCATCCCGACCATACCGCGGAGGAGTCGTCCTCATAGGCATTTCCTGAGACCGTAATGCTGGTACTTGTAGAGACTATGGTGAAGTCTATGCTGTTTGACGATGTTCCGTAGGATGTGGCCGCACCAGTTCCGGAACTACTTCCCGCACCCCATGTCTGCCAATGGTAGTCTGCGGCGGTAAGGCCCGTTACCGGGACGCTGACCGGCATCGCTATATCGGGTATGATGGGCGACCACGACGGGCTAGCCCCCAGAGTAAGTCCCCATGTGTCCCCGAAGAAACGGAGCGTGCTCGCATCCCTACCTCCTTTTGTTATCAGCCGCCCGTTCACAGGATCATAGGCTACAGGGTCGGAACGCCGCGGGAACGGCAGGACCCCCGAAGGAGATAGTTGTGACCATGTTTCTGTCCCTAAACCAAGGCTGAGCGCCCACGAATCGTTGAGCGCATTGGTCTCGTCCCATCCGCCGAATATGACCATGCGCGGCGATCCTCCGTTCGGGTCCAATATAGATTCTGACCTTCTGGCAGATGGCGCAGTACCGGATGGTGAGAGCTGCGACCAGACCAGAGTGCCGCCGCCCGACGGCAGCGTGAGCGACCAGACCTGGTTGGTGGCCGCAGTCCCCGATGTCTCCCCGCCGAATATAACCATGCGCTGGTTCACGGAATCATAGACGGCCGTCGGGAAGCGCCTGCCCGTAGGCGCGGTCCCGCTCGTCGTAGCGGTCATCCATTGTGCCTGACCGCCACCTGAAGGCAGGGAAAGTATGTCAACATCATTGCGGTACGTGCCGGCCGGACCCTCTCCGCCGAAGAAAACTACCCTGTGGTTCAGGCTATCATATACGGCCGCTGCTCCCCATTTGCCCGCAGGCGCGGTGCCGGTGGCGTTCAGATTAGTCCACACGGACGCGCCGCTTGAAGGCAGGGACTCGGCCCAGCAGTCGTCCATGTAATTGGCTACGTTATTCAGGCCTAAGCACATCACCGCCCGGGTATTGCTCGCGTCGTAGAGTATGTTGTCGAACTCTCGGACTGGCGGGCCCTCGTCCGCCCCCGCATCACGCCAGGTATTCGTATTCACGTTAAACAGCCACGTGTCGTCATTGTGGTATGCGTAAGCGGGGCCGCTAACAACGCCCGAGCTGCCACCGAAATACACTATCTGATTGTTCTTGGTATCGAAGGTCATTCTCGCTCCGTCTCGCGCGGTAGGGCTATGCACGTCAACAATATCTTGGAACTTGAAGGGACCGGTTGTCGGGAGATCGATGGCCATTATGCGGTCATTAGTGAAGTTCGTGCCATCGTAACCGCCGAGAAGGAGCGCTCTCGGTCCATTGGGGCCATTAGGGTCATAAACACCAGTACCGTCAGTGGCCAGATAATTGGCCATAGGCAAATTATAAGTATCGAGAGGGGTCTCGTTGGTCCAAGTTGAACTAGCTAGATTGGCAGGCAAAGTAAGTTGCCAGATATCGTTTTGGGCGGAAGTGCCGTTACCACCACCGTATGAGATCATTCGTCCGTCAGAGCCACTGTAATTCGGCTGAAAAACGCATTGCTGTTTATAGCGCACCCCTGGTCCGCCGGAAGGCGTAAATTGTGTCCAAGCCTCGCTGCCAGAGGTAAGGTTCAACGACCATAGTTCGTTCACAATAGTAGTGCCTATCTCTCCACCGTACATGATCGCCCGCTGATTGGTGCTGTCATATACCATACAACCGGTATCTCGGCCCTGACCCGTGGCCGAAGGACCGGTAGTAAGACCGAGGTTGGTCCAAGTCGGGGTACCGGTGGACGGCAACGTCAACTCATATACAGTATTTATCTCAGTACTACCTTGAAATCCTCCATAGGTTATCATCCGGTCGTTCAAAGCATCGTATACCGCCATACCCTGAAGCACCTGACCAGCGTTAGGGGGCGTACCGGAAACCGCCGGATTAGTCCAAGTCGGCGCACTGCCGTCGGTGGGCAGGGAGAGGAACCAGGCGCTGGTAAGATAAGGAGCCGCCGCGTCATAACCGCCAAACACCACCAGCCGCTTATTCAACGAATCATAGACGCAGACCTGGGCATAGTTATCCTGAGGTTTGGTTCCGGATGTAGCTAACAACGTCCACTGCGAACGCATATTAGGTTTGAGCGACAACGCCCAAGTATCGTTGGTAGGTGCCTTGGTCGCGTCACCCACATCGCCGCCCCATTTAATCAACTGTTCATTGGCGCTGTCATAGACTATGCAACTGCTGCGTCCGTCAGGCGGAACATGCGGATTGTAGATAATGCTGGTGCCGGTCGCGGTGGATGAGTTAGTAAAACTGGTAGAGGTAGTACGTACTTCAACATTGGGAGTGATAATGTCGCTGATGAACGAACTTATGGCATCGCCGGTAAGGTACAGGTCTGTGCTTACCCCGTCGGTCGTTGTAGCGGCCCTAGCAAGGACGCTGAGCACCGAGTTGTATTGAACAAGATTGGTCGGGGCGTTCGTCGCAGGCGTGTACTCGACCATGAGCCACAGCACTGAGTGATAAAGGTGTTTTCCTCCGCCGGCGGAGGTAACAGTATCTGTACCCACTTGAGCGGTCCTAACATATGAAGCGGTCCATGCTCCGCCCTCCGGCCTGTTGTAAGAAGTAATAGGCGGAGTGAACGGCGCCGAAGGGGCGTTCGTGGTGTACGAGGTCGTCGGCGTAATAGTAGAACTGGTAGCCAAAGTACCGGTAGGGGTAGACTCAAGTTGATCATAGAAAGTACCCGTGGTGCCAGTTTGCTCAAAGCGATCCGTCACAGCGACAAGGGATATCGTATCGCTGGAACGTATGCCACTGTATTCGGGGCTATTCAGTGCCAGATCTACAGTGTTTCCAGCCGAACTACACTCGATGGGGCTGGAATCGGTAGGGGGTACACTGTCTACGTTCGACCAGGTACCAGAACAGCCGCTTGCGGTGTCGCCGCTGTTTATCGGTATTATATCTACTATACTGCCTGCTCCTGGGTATCCGTTCTCATGCAGCCCGGAATTCTGGTTCACAGCCACGTCGTCAAAGTACCACGTTCCCGTTGTCTGGGCTTCGCCGTTCAAGTTCCCGCCTAACCACAGCAATTCGGGGCCATTGGCCACGGTACTGGAACTGGTGGTCGCAAACACGCTGCCGTTCAGCCTTGCCTCGACCACCCGGCTGCCCGATGTCTCCGAGACATCTATCTTGAGCTCCACCATATACCATGTGTTCAGCGAGAGCGCGGAACTGGGCGAACCGATTACGCCATTGCTGTCATACAGACGCAGGCTGCTGGTGCTGCTGAGAGTTATATATGCCCTGTCGGTCCCGCCGGAATCTCGTAGCGCTATGACCCGATTCTCAGCCGAAGGGTCCGCGGATATATAGAGGTATGTGCGCGCGAATATAGTGCCGGTAGCGTTGGCCGCCGCGAACTGTTCGCCGAGCCCTTGTTGTGTAGCTGAGACAAGCGAGGATATCTGCAGCGACGCTAGGCCGCTCCTTACCGTGCTCGTGGATATCGCGGGGACGCCCGACGAATTGCTCCACTCTACGCCCGCGGTAGCGGACTGCATCTCAAATCCCGACGAGAAAAGCCTGCCACCGCCGCCGGCCAGCGTTATCTGCGGATATACCGACGATGAGATGCTGCCACCAGAAGAACCAACGTTGTTTAGTCTGAAACAGTATGTACCGTAGTCCGTGGCGTTCGACGTCGCTTTAATGGCATACTCGAACTCAGTATTGTCGCTCTGCGGCAAGTCGAAGGTACCGGTCTGGTTAGATGTTCCTGCAACGCCGATGCCGTTCGTAAACGTCCCCACCGCGGTAAGCAAATTCGATGTTGTCGTTGCGCCGTTGGAATACTGGCCTGACGTCGTCATCAGCCACGGCGACGTCGAAGAGCTGGTCGGGACGTCAGCATATGTTTCCGATCCGTTGCATGTGCCGCCGGAGGAATATCCAAATTGCAGACGATAGTTGGAACTGGTCGCATCCAAGGCCCCAGTATTTGCAATCTCCATCCTAAGGCGCAGGGTCGTATTTTCGCTGGCGGGGCTATATGAGGTATCCTGCGCCGCTAGGAATCCGCCGCTGGTGTTAAGGGCAGTGGTATCGTCCCGCCAGCGGTAATGCTCCAGTACCAAACTTGCTGAGGGCGCTTGGGTGTATGTAATAACAAGTATGCCAGACGTACCCGATCCCCCTGGATTGCTACTGGTACCACCTCCGCCGCCTCCAGACCCATACGTTCCTCCTGCGCTGCCTGTGGTCGCGCTGCCTGCACCGCCACCGCCCGAACCGTAAGCCGGAGAGCTAGACCATTCTGTTCCATTCCCACCCGCGGGCGTAGTACCGTTGTCTCCCGTACCTCCTGTCGCCCCAGAAGCGTTCCCTCCAACACCACTTCCTCCTGCTGCTCCGCCTCCGCCGCATCAGGCTCCTTTTGATACCCCCGTTCATCCATTCCCGCCGATGGAAACAGTGCCCGTCTCGACCGTCCCACCCGACCCACCGGCAGGACCGCGAC
>VFSW01007613.1_pt1 | contig 15690 bp, 14 predicted proteins | sample 5358111 | NCBI WGS metagenome assembly VFSW01 (sample SAMN11554181, study PRJNA540505) | mine drainage metagenome | isolation source: sediment from site ElyBrook_90M | place: USA: Ely Copper Mine, Vershire, VT | collected 2017
CAAAACACAATTTCTTAATGGTTTACAAAACAAGGATGCATTGGTAAATGAGGTTGTTGCAAATCATGTTATCTTAAAAGGAATAGATGAATTCTGTGATATAATGTGGAGATATCATGTCGGCTGAGAAAAAATATCTCAAATGGTGTGCAAAGCAAAAGAAAGGAATCAAACTTGTTAGCGAATCAGAAAACTTGCAAAAGGCATACTTGGCAAAATCAAGAACAGCTTTACAATCTATGGAAGTAAATGCCAAAGCAGGCCTTGATGAATGGACGATATCAGCAAGCTACTATGCAAAATATTTTGTCATTTACGCACTGCTATCGCGGATAGGAATAAAGTGCGAAATACATGACTGTACCATTGCACTGTTTAGTTATCTGTTTGGAAATGATATCTCACAAGATCTCTTGGAGGATCTAAGGCAGGCAAAAGAAGACCGCGTTGATGCACAATATTATAACGCAGAGGTAAAGATAGATTCTTCATCAACGATAGCCAAAACCAAGGAATTCGTTATCAAGATAGAGGAAATTATTGACAGTCTAAATTCACAAAAGATTGCTGATATTAGAAAGAAACTCAAGACGGTACTGTGACAAATACGCATACTCGGTTGAACCTTAGTTACTACACGCTCAACTAGAATGACAACCGATAAGGTAACAGCGCCTAATTCACAAATGGCCCATATTGGGTAGAATTGTATATATACAAGAGTGTACTATATTATATCAAATGAGCGGATCTATTCTAGAAGATAATGACACAGGGCACAGTCCTAATCTTGATACTGTACTAATGGTAGAGGATGTTCTTTCAAAAAAGCATGAATTTGCATCAAAGAACAAACTGCGCCTCTCATTGCCAAAGCAGCTACAATACAAGACGTTTAACAAGATTTTAGAATATCTGGAGAGATCAAACAAGATCGCATATGACAAGGACGGCTCCATTTTCTGGATATTTGCACATGGCCCACAGTTTGAAAGGCTGGAAAAAGAATCAGTCAAACTAAAGTAATTTTCAGTATCCAAATCTTTTCTCATAGTCTTTGTGATCAAATATCTCAAGGACATAAACAGTCTTTTGATTCTGATTTCCGGTAAGTGAATAAACTAGTCTCCATCCCCGGCTTAGTTCTATGCGGAAAAGGTTTGGAACATTATATGCCAAGATGTAACATTTTGGGATTTTTTCATATTGGATTCTATTTCCTAGGTAAGGATTCTCTTTGATTAACTCAAGAATGTCATCAATCTCTTTGTAAAATTTATCATCCTTTGGTAATGAGCCAAAAAATCTCATAAATTTTGGTCCGCCTTTAACTTCGGTCAATCGATATTTCATTGAATATTATGATATTAATCTTAAACGATAAGCTTGAAGCTAGCTCAAGTGCTTTAATTCTATCAATCTTTTGTTGTATACAATGAAGCGTAAAGCAATATCTGAAATATACTCGGCAGCACTGATGTTTGCAGTCACACTTGCAATTGCAGGACTTGTCATTGCGGCATCTACAAATCAGTTTGGCAGGCAGCAACAGAGCGCTTCGCAGATGCTGGCATCCTCTCAGAACAGAATGTCAGAGAGTGTATCGTTTATCGCAGGAAGAAACATCTCCACAGGAGCAGAGGTAGAGGTAGTAAACTATGGTATGACAAATCTGCAGATAGATAGTATAATGGTAGATGGGACCAAGACATCATATACAATATCATACATCAATGGTACCACAACACAATCTCTGCCTGTAAGGGAACCAATAGTAATTGATGCGGACAGATCAGGCTCCAAGATGCAGCTTGTCACATCAAACGGTTCAATCTTTGAATTTTCACTCTACTGACTGTGTTTTTTAACACTTCAAATCTTTTTGGTAGTGAAAAAAACCAAGACCACAATATCAATTATGATTTTAGTTATTGCTTCTTTGCTACCATCAATATCAAATGCAAATGGGTATGTCGATCCGTCATGCCATGTCTACGTACATATCTTTCCACATGCTTCACGGATCACAATAAAGGGGCAGACGTTTACAAGACAAAATCCAGATGGTACGTATTATCCTGGCGACGCTTTTGATTTTGGTATTCTGGTATCATGGACCCAGAATTGCTGGTCCATCTACCCAAAGCCTATACAGGCAAGTGGCCTGACACTTGGCACCATACAGACTGGGCCTGTATCATATGATGATCAAGGTAACGGTCGTTACTACGAGTATGGTCACGCAGAGATTGGCACCACTACAAGCAGTGCTCGTCTTTCACAAGTTGTTGTGGCATTCGGACTAGTATGTGGGATAGACAAATGTTACAAGGGGTATACATCGGGCGGAGACTCGTACTCGCCACCCATAATCAAACCACAGGTAACTATCGCGCTAAAGTTTGAAAATTTTACAGACCATGATGGCTACAAAATGAGAAATGGCGACGGTACATACTATACTTGGGATGGAATCAATATCGTTTTTGATCCTAATTACAAATGGAAAAATGAGAGGTTTGGAACAATTGATACTCATACAGATTCAAGATCAGATATACTACTAATTGGCAGCTATGAATGTCATCAAAGAAATTGTTCATATACATTTTCAAAACCTGCAATAGAACCATGGAGTTATAATTTCGAGTATGAAGAAGGCCACACTGCATATAATTCCACCACGTTAAATGACATTCACAGACATGTTTTCTGGTACCATACTACAGTTTACAACCTAGGTCGCAAGATAGGTGAAGGTGATAATTCTATAACTGCATTGGTGGTACAATACGAACCTGTTTACAAGAATTATCCGTACGCTGTGTTAAAGGACAGCAGCTGGTGGGGGTTTGGCAAGAGACCAGCTGTTGCACTTCACTATTATGGTTCAGTTGGTGGAAGTCAAGATGATGGTTCTTCTGTAATTCATGCAGACCGTAGAAGCAAGATAAACAGTTTTGTGTATACAAGTTTTGCTTACAAGATACTTACACCCGTACCGCTAAACGAGTCAATGACCTGGTCAGGATCTTATCCTGCTGATATCGTTGATGAAAATTTCAGCTATCATGACAATGCCTTGCAATCTGGGAAAAATTCTGCGATGTTTGTGCAAGCAGGATATGGCAAGATAATCTTCAATCATCCAATACTGTATACAATACTGAAGACCAGGTACGACAATTCAACAATAATCAATACATTACAGTCTTCAAACTTTGCTGGATTTAACACATACAACCTGACAAAATATTACTTTGGATATCCTCACACTAGATTCAGCACCGATGTCATTGTGATAGCATTGCATTCGGATGGCTCCATAAGCCACATCCCACTGCACTTGAAGATGATTCCAGACTTTACAGAGAACGCCACGTATCAGCAGGGTTTCATACGAGATAAAGTAATCCACGACAGGGACAGGATATTTGCTGGAATTGTACTTGATGACATGTATGGAAAGCAAGACGTAGCTGCAGCATCTGGTGTGATAAACATGCAAGCAAATCTTACCTCGATGGTAATACCTGATGTATACAAGGTATTTGCGCAAAACCCGCTTGATTTACCTCTAAATCTTGTATATGAGCAGCCGTCACCTTACAACGTTACAATTACTGCAGGGACAAAACAATTATCATTTCTTGAGCGTGGTTTCCAGTTTGATACCAACTGGAGGTATGTTGTAAATATGGACCAGGACAACATCCTCAACGGTACTAGATATCAAGGATTGGTAAACATCTATCCTGACAATAACTTTGGACCATACTCACAGATTCTCGTTGACGGCAAGGCCCAGAACGTGACCTGTACAAGAGGATGTACTCTGCTTTTGTCTGACAGAAATGCAAACGCTACTGTTGAGGCATTTAACGCCTGGGGTGGCAAGGCATACCAGGCATTTGAACCTGATAACTCCATCCCTGCGTCAACTTATCACTATGATACCATCATTACAGCTGTCTTGATACTGATAGTAGCAGTGATTGGATACGGATTTGTCAGAAGGTACTGGAAAGGTTTTGCGGCAGCGTTCGGTTTTGGCGATGATTGAGTGGGCAGCGATACAAAACGGTCATATTTTTCAGTTCCAAACTAATTCGGGTAACTATGATTTAAGGATGAATTTTTAAAATTATTTCGAATTAAAGGGCGTCAAACCGATTTTTAAAATCCGGGAGAGAGATCTTGTAAATTACTTTAACACCGTTGCTTTAAAAAATACCCTTGAGGAGTTTAGTCTGGTTAGTTTAGTTCCCCACTTTAAAACACGAACAAGTTGATTTTAGATGTCCGAGAAGACTGGTGATTATAGAGCAATTTATTGATATATGTCATCTAACCATTTACTGGTCAAGCCTAGCCTGGCTTTTGGTTTGTATTATATCATTACACACAAATCGTATTAGTTAGTTCGTCGTGTACATATCAGAGAAAATATGACTATAGAGGCACGTAAAGAAAGTAGATGGAGCAGACCTAATCTGTATGCTACCATAGTAGGGATTTACTTGCTAGCTTTGACTTCACTCATGGTTTATTCAATAGGTTATTTCGGTTACCTTGCTTATGATCAAAGAATTAACCCTGAAAATTATTGTGGAATGCGCGGATGCAGTCCAAATTTTCTTATCTTTATTGCAGCAACAGTAATTCTAACAATACCTACAATTATTTCAGCAAGAGGGGCTCGCCGTCTATTAAAATTAAGATACAATGGATTTAGAGATGCATTGATCTCATTGATATTTTGTACTATCGCGTTAGTATTTTTAAGTCGTGGCGGATTAGCAGTTTGGTCATTATCAGATCCCCTTATCATTCCTCTTATTGTTTCAGTGATTCTGACATCAATAATGTATGCATTTTTAATGGTTGGGCGAAAGACTACACAATGGCGCACTAATTGATAACGTAACATACTATTTCACAAAAATAAAATCCAATTGTTTATCATAGAAAATTATTTTACATGAAAGGGATAGGAGTTATTTCACATATGACTTTGGTATGCACTGTTAGCGTACTGACAATATACAAACACACTATTGAACCCTGACAAATATTGAACTGACTTGAGAGTCACCATCAGGTTCTGCTATCTGTATTGCAACGTTATAGTTTCCTGCTTGTACGTTTGGCTGGACGTTAAGGGTCATGTTGAACAGTTGCGAGCTGGTGGTATTTGCCACACTTGTAATAGATGGGACTATGCTGGTTGTATTGCCCATAAACGTCCCACTGACATTTTCTGCGCTCCATCCTGGCTCCCAAATGACTTTGAGTGGAACAACAATCGTACTTGGGCTTGTTGCGTTATAGGATGTCTGGTTTACCTGTAGAGTAAAGTAGGGTCCTCCTACAACAGCAGCTGGGACAGGATTATTCGTAGACTGTATTCCGATATTATCCATATAGGTTGGGAAGGCTCCGTTACATTCAGCCGTAGCATACATTTGCATTGTTACCGTGTGAGTTCCAGCAGATAATGGAATAACCGTTTGATCAAATACAGGAGGTGAAGATCCAAATCCCAGTCCATGATTGAAAAGAAGGTTGCCATCAACAAGTAGCTGATTGTAAATTATGCAGCCTTCACAGATGGAGGGTGCAGTCCAAGCGCTTACGTTATAGTTGCCTGCTTGTGTAACTGTGAAGCTCTTCGAAGTTGCAGCAGAATTTGGCGCGCAGCCCGCGTTAAATACAACGTTTCTCACAAAGCCCCAATATGGTGGGGATATGGCAGGATATCCTAGTTGGCTAGTTGTCGACTGACCAACGCAATCATAGCCAGGGTAACAAGAAACTGGACTCCATCCGTTTGATGTTAGCGGACCGTCGTCGAAATTCTCAAAGAAAACAGGAGAAACGAAGGTATTGGTTATGATGCATGTCTTGGTATCGTTGGCGTTGAGTGTTATGGTACCATCTGATGCACAATCACCGCTAATTGTACTGGTATATCCAGAGACTGGATTCTCGCTTACTGTGTATTTTCCTACAGTAAGAGTATTTGCGGTGCCGTTTGTAACTGTAGTTCCATTGATTTGTAGTGTAACACCGCTAATAGTCAATGTTCCACCGCCGGTATTGATTATCTTCTTGACTACTGTCAGTTGGCCTGTCGGAGGTGGACAGTTTTGGACTACAGAAGATTGAATGGCGGTATAGAAGGCAGAGTTTGTCTGACTGCTTGAGTCTGTTATAAGACCATACGTATTATTATAAGGTGGAAATAATGAGTTCCTAGAAAGATCGTTGGGAGCCCTAAGCTGAAAAAGTCCTATCAAGGCAGGAGGCTGACCATTTATGAGATCATTTCTTGCTGTGTTTATCATGCTGGAAACATCTGATGACTGTAGAAAATCTGCCTCTAGATCAGATGTTGTTAAGGCAAAGATGCTTGTGGGAGCCGCAGGCATTTCAACTATGCCCCATCTTCCGCTAAAAGCAAAGTTGTTCTGAGCATCCGTAATTTGATATTGTGCTTGTGACAAGGCTGTATTAAATCCGCTAGTTATGCTCTCTAAGGGATTTACCCACTGGTCTGGATATATATCAAATCCCATTATTCCAATATTACCTGCCAATTGCGGGCTAGAAGCAAAAGTGGTGGGAAGTAAATTGTCAAATGGTTTTTGGAAAAATACTTGTCCGCTACTCTGCAAGGCTTGAGGAATTATGTCACCAGGGTTTACCTGGTAGACATTAATTATTATTGAGCTGCCAGGATCAAGAGTTTTTATTGTGTTGGCCCAGAGGTTTAACGCTGTAGAAGTTGTCTGCCAGTCTACCACTACTCCAAATATTCCGTCGTTAGTGGATGATTTCAACATAGGATGAAGATTGGGTTCATTGTCGAGTTGCCAATACTGGACTCTGTCAAGTGCCCCAAGTGTCTTAATTCGGTTAATAGTGTGGTTGATAAATGCATTTGCTGCATTTGCATACGCATATTGAGCATACGGTTGCCCGAAGAAATTGGTTCCTTTTTCTGCAATTGCTGCCGGTGGCGAATGGACCCCAAGAATCACAATCGCAGTTTTCCCTGCAGTAATTACATTATTGAAATAATTATCGATCTTTGTATCATCATACTGTGGAACCCAGTTTCCATTACTGTTAAAGGAACCTTTGTCTACATCGCCCCAACTGATATCATTTCTTATTATTAATGGATTTGGGTTAGCATTTAGAGCACTTGTAGCAACCGCAAGATCATTGGAGATAGTTGTAGGATAAGAATTAAAATGATATGTCATAGCATAGCTTGTACAAGTAGATTCAGAGGTTATAGCAGATGCTTCATGAGGTTTCCAAATATTAAATGTAGATAGTTTATTTTCTATAGATTCAAAATAATCGAACGCTATCATGAACAAATTTGATGATTTTGAGGTAGATAGGTGTAAAGATACCGGTATGGTTGTAGACGAATTGGTAAAGACATCATAGTAAACACGTAGTGGAATTGTTGTACCATTTGTGAAAGTAAAGTAGGTCGCAACATCATAGGTGTTGGTGAAGAATGGTGATGATGATGGAGTTGCTACGTTAGTAAAGTTACCTTTCGAAGTTTGAACGACACTAGAAGTAACTGTCGGAACAAATATGTTGAGATTGAAAGAATTTTGCAACTGATTTCCATTAGAAAATAGACTTACCGTGCCGTTATGCCAACCGCTTGTGATGGTAGGAGAAATCAATATAGTTACGGGAAGTGTCTGATTTACATTTTGATTTATGGTTGGAATCACGTTCTCCGAAGGAACCACGATACCCGTCAGCTGGCTTGAGATCAAGACGTTAACATTTTGCAGAGATGTAGTACTTGTAAAGTTAAGATTCAGTGGAACATCTGGCTTTGCCTCAACGTTTAGTGATGAGGGCATCCATGTTATCTTGGAACCAAATGCTGAATCCAAATTAATTACCGAGTCCTGCTGGACAGTAACAGTATTTGCTATGAAAGCACCAGTAGCGTTTGTCCCCTGATCCATCTCAATGCTGCCGGTTGGCGCATACATGTTCACATCTATTGTTGCATCTTTTCCAAAATCAGTGGATGTTGTATTTTGGTTGATTGTAGAGTTTCCTCCAACGTATATGATGATATCATGGCTATGAAGACCAGAGTCAGAAGACGGCCCAACAAACGTCCCCTTGTTCCATGTTATCTGGTTTTGCACAACAACTTGGGAAGGCGCGTTAAAAGTTAGGTTCGAATTCTGCTTTGCAGTAATTGATGTTATGTTATATATCCCTCCAACAAAGTTTACGGTTCCGCCTTGTTCAACGGTTATGGGACCATATTGGCCTGGTTGCAGAGTAACTGAGCTGTCCATTGGAACATCGACTGTGGTAGTACCAGGAGTTGAGCGAGGAAAAGGTGGCAATGAGTTTACCACCGGAAGCGCAAGTGGAGTATTTTGTGTTCCAACAACTGTACCGCTATTTTGCAACTCGTTATAAAACACGTTTTGTACTGTGGTGCCGGAATTGATGATGACACTGTCTCCTACCACTGCTGATGTAGGATCATTGAATTTTGAATTCTGTTTTATTATTACCTCGGCATTGGCGGGAAGGGCCATGTTAGGCTGCGCATTTTGTGCGCCAAGACTTCCTGTGTTAAATGTTACATTGTTTGCAATTACAGCATTGTGCAGTGCAAATACTGCATAGTTTCCTATCTGATTTATGTTGGCTACTGGTGCAGTTTGAGCAAATGCCGTCTGAGTAACGTCACTAGATGATTTTTGCAAATTCAGAAAGTTGACCTGAAAACTAGAACTTGTCAAAATTATAATGATAAAAATAGCAAGCACTTTAGTACTGATTCCAACTCCCATTGTAGTCTTGTTACAGAAGAATGTTCTATAAAAGGTTGTACCGGATTTTGGAAAAACTTGCAAATTTTTTCAACATTTTGTCATTTTACTGACATATTTTCAGTGTTATATCTTCAGATTGGCTGAAATAAAATCAAAATGAGTCCTGTAGAATCCGCTGTTAGTGTAAAATAATTTTATGCTTACTAGGGAAATTGCCTCATAAGTTTGATACCCTTCCCGTCATGGAATATAGTTTAGGACCCACTAGGAATTTGAAAAAGTGGTTTAACACCCATTTCTAATCTTACAAGTTCCATCCATCAAGAGATCTTGCACATGAAAAACTCACGCTGGCTCAACTGTATGTCCTCCCTTGCCATCCTTTTTGATCCAAATGGGCTTGTCGCACTTGGCACATATCACTCTCAGTTTTGCTGCAGATCTGTTCAGTCTGTCTATATCGCCTGGCATGGCCTGATGAACGCACTGGATTGCAAGGTCGGTCTCTTCTATCTCCTCTGTACTGCCGTGCACAAATGTGGGAGTAGGTCCCATGCCAAAGTTGATTGTCTGTATGTCATGCTCCTGAGGGAATGATATGAAAAATGCAAGTTCAATCTCGGTCAGTACCATGCTTTTTGAACGGGTCTTCTCCGGGACAAAGGTACAGGGGTCAATGGCCTTGATACCAAAGACTTCGGCAAGTCTTTTCCCAAAACCTTTCTCTCCAGATGAAAATTTAATCCTGCGCCTTGTAATCCTGTGTGCAAATTTGTTAATCAGTACATTTCCAATTATCCTGTCAAGTGCCTTCTTTGCTTCCCCGGTGTCTTCTCTTGCATGATCGATCTTTGATTCAAAATCATCGCCAATTCCCTTGAGCGCCTCTTTGTATGATTCCTTTAACTTTTTGTACTCTTGCTTGAACTCTTTTTTGCCAAGTGATCTGAGGTCCTCTTTCTTTGACTGGAAGATCTCCTCTTCCTCATACTTTCTTGCGTCTCCTTGTTCCTTGATCTCCGATAGATCTTGCGTGGTGGTCTGCACTCCAAATATGATACAACAGTTGTAATACCCATGATGCCCGTCCCGCTTTTGGATTGCAGCTGCAAGATCTTCCTTTTTCTTGCTTGAAAGGGCGGATCCTTTTCTGTCCCTGATGCTCTCAAGCGTTCTTATTTTTCCATCAATCTCAGACGAGATCTTTTTGGTCTGGTCGCAGACAAAACAGGCCATCATGCAGTCTCTCTTTTCCGCCCACAGCTTCTGGTATACATTGCTCTTTGTTATGGCCTTCAGATCAATTAACGGAGCAATCGAACGCTTCTCCAGTACAAGATATTTTGCAACCATGTTACCAAGATGCGGTTTCTTGATCGTCTCAACGCTTATTCCGGGGATTGTCTTGAACAGATTCTGATTGTCCCCTGTTGTTCTGACAACAAGCCTCATGATGCCGTTGTCACGAAATACAAAGTACGCAAACTCTGATGCGTGCCCAATTATCTCAAACATCCTGTTCTGGTCATCATCTTTGAATTTTTGCTGGGGCTTGAGCTCAAGCCAGAGAAATTCTTCTTCTGGTATCACGTGATTTGATAAGGGTCTGGAATTTAAGGCAGGAATTTTTCTTCTTTTAAAGAATCTCTCTGATTGTATCTGTGCAAAAAATTACCTTGATTCTTCTTGCAGTGATACCAGCATTATCGTTTTCTGCAGTGGCACATGCAATTGGTTTTAACAGTTATGAAGAACAGGTAATTGAAAAGCAAAAGGAGTATCCGTCATGGTATGTCGGAAAAGGAATTGCGCCAGGTGATACTTTTACCTACCACATCTGTGACCGTACCATCAAACCGACACTCAATGGAGCTACCAAATGTTATCAGGCAATGCTTGAATTTGTGGGGCTGCTGCAGGACCATACCGGTAGCAGCTGGATTGTACAGGCCACCTTTACACCTGATGGTTCAGCAAACCAATGGCCTGCCATACTGCATATCACGGAAGACTTCAGTACCATAACCACAGACGGCTCCAGCATGAATTATGCTACATCGCTTTCACACACGTTACTTTATCTCCAAAAATATGCAAATACATTCAAGCCCCAGAAACTGGAAATTGGCAGCTCGTGGGGTTTTGTGGATGATTACGTCTCTCCTGTACCACAACTGACTGTTACAAGATTTACCTCAATTGATACGGGCTCAAACTCTACTGGAGTTTACGAGGTCGGATTTGATGTGGTAAAGGATAACACAATATACATCAAGGAGGGATTTCCGTTCCCAATTGAGCAGACAATTTATGATTCACAAGGATACAATTCTGACCCTCCAATACTTTACCAGGTAAAATTAGAGACGAGTAGTCTGCTAAATAGCAATTTTCAGGCCACTGGTCTTGGGGAATTGTGTTCCAATTCCCTTTTGTATGGCCAGCCTTTACACTACATGGTACCACAGAATGCAAACTCCAATCAGATACCACAACCTACCACCATCTCCTCAATAAATCAGACCGGTAGCATTCAATCAACCGGTAATCTAACCCAAACTTTGCAAAATGATACAGCTTTCTCTGACCCGAATTACACCAGACCGTTAAATGTTACAAAGGAGGATCCGTTACGTCATCCCATGATTGCAAAATAGCTGCATTTTATTTTTCTAAATGACACATTGTGACATACAAGTAAAAAGCAGTCACAACTGTCTGCTTTTGCTTTCTGTGAAAAGTAGGCAAAAAGAGGAAAGTGTAATAATGTCCGGTAATTAACCAAAAATGGCAGCGTTAGGACGAGAATGACAATAGATGAAGAAAAGGCAAAAACCATAGCAACGCAGTTTTTAGGACAATATCATAATGTTGTTAAGATAGAGGCCATTCTGGGGGGGGAAGAGCGAAGGAATGGAAACTTTTAGTTCACACAGATAAGAAGCAGATAGAGGTATTAGTGAGTGCGGAGGACGGGAAAATTTTAGGCTATTCAGGCAGATGAAATGAACTGTCCTGATTGCAAAAAACCAATGATAGAATTTGATGCTGGCTCAGGGATTCATCACTGTTCGAATCCCAACTGCAAATTTCAATACTTTGACATAAAAAAAGTAAAAAGATACAGGAAATAATACAGATGGAAATCCGATCAACTCACTTTCATCTCTTATAGCTGATTGTTTTCTGGGCTATCTCGCTTGCATTTTTGACATTTAACTTGATATCATAACTCTCTTTTCCTTCGGCCCATGAGATCAAAATCTCTTCTTTTTTAATTTCTTTTACAAGAATGATCTCATCATAGTTTAGCTCAAGGGCAAGACCCTTCCCTGAAATTTCCAAGGCAATACCGGTATTGAGTAAATACAGTATCCCTGAACCCATCCTGCTCCAAACTTTGAACTTGTCAAAAATCTTTTGTCCTTCTGATAAACCAATCATGTTTCACAAATTTGTATATCATAAAAGGATCTTCTCAATTCCTTAAATGATGTGCCATGATTTGGGATCATGTCTCTTCCACTTGCAATAGCAGTAACACTAATTGTTATCGTTGGAGTTGCAATGATACTTTATGTCGAGAGTCAAAACGTATCTTACATGCAAAAGGCAAACACGATTGATACCATACGCAACAACAAGGAAAAAGAAAATGCAGTCGTGACCTACGACGGAAAGAACATTACCGTAAAAAATACAGAAAACAATCCAATCAATATCAAGTATATCAGAATACTTGACGACAAAGGGAATCTTATCGAGCGTATCCCTTTTAATGCGGAAGTTGGGCCATTCAGTAACTCCACTCTCAACCTTGGCATGATTCCATCTAAATATCTAAAATGACGGTCCAGTCTTTACCTGTAGATGATATTTCAAAAAATGAGCCGGTAAATTTTTGGTTAATGCCATGCTGCGTACTGGATTCTTTCAGACCTGATGGTAAATAAAAATTGGAGCGTTTACTCTAGACCGTCACTATACCTCTGTGCTCTTTATGACGTATATTTTTCCATGTTCTTCTACAAACGCTAGCGTGTCTCCTTCCCTGAGTTTGTGCGTCTCTCTTACCTTCTTTGGTATGGTAACCTGAAACTTGTAGGTAATAGTACTCATCCCAAGTATTTCGCGTTTTGATTCCCTTGATATGACAATCTCACCTTGATAGTAAGGAAAGAAAGGAATCTTCATTAAGGTGCCCAAGGAGAACATGTAATGTCTTGGAAAGTAAGGAATATTGCGGTATATCCGCTAAGGAATTTTCAAAAAACGATACAGTGACACAGAAAATAATTGGCTTGTTATCCCTTCTGTCAAAGCCTGATGCCTTTAGGGTCTTTATTTTGGCAGGGGGTGGAATAAGATCTCAGGTTGACACACCGTCAAAGATAGGGCTTACAAAAAAGCAGTATTATTCCAGGCTTGAGCAACTTGTCGGGGCAGGCCTTTTGACAAAAAACGATGGTGTGTACAGGCAGACTACATTTGGTACAATAATTTGCTGTAACTATCTTCTAAAACTTGGCATTGAAATAATGAACTCAAAATACATGGAGATGGTAGATGTGATACAGCACTCTTCGAAGATCAGCAAAGAGGAGATTGGCATGATCTCTTCGAAGATAAGAGAGGACATGTTTGAGAATGTCAAATAAAAGTGAAGTTTGTTCTGTGTGCAGAAAAGGCAGTATGGTTTATTCATCTGATAATGGAATAAATCTCTGGAAATGTGATCATTGCAATTATTTGGTTGCCACCAAATCAAATGTTGCCAAGCCCAACTGAGGCGGTTATTTCAAAATTATATCTGGAGAGGGAAAGTTTGCTCTAAAAAGATATTTGTAATGCACCATCTTTCAGCCTTTAAGAATTACACCAAATTAGGTTTCCAAGTGTTTAAAAAAAACAACTTGATTTATTTTTGTGCAAAAACTAGCTCTGCTTTTTCTAGCTCTTATGGCAAGTACTGTATCCAATGATGCATTTGCAACACAGATTCAAATTGTAACAGACCTTGGCAATGTCTTTACAGTACAAAAAACATTGCCTTCTAACGGTACCAACAACGGTAGTGTCTTAGGAGCAGGACTTGGAACTGCGGCAAGAATCCAGACAGTACAACCGCAAGGAACACTTGTTTACGGTTCAGGATACCTTGGAACCACATCACCAATCCAGCCGTATGTTCCCATTCCATCAGGAACAGACTTTGCTGCATTGATACAAAACAATGACAGCTCTGTTTCGTTATCGATGCCCCAATTTTACAGTACATATGATTATTCTAACGGCCAATTGGTACAGCAAGCAGGGCCGCCAAACATACTGTCATTTACTGATACCAAGCTACTAAGCGGTAACGTCTCTCCCACAGTTGACTCTGATAACGTACAGATCTCTGCCAGTCCGTCTGGAACAATGGTACTGAAGATGAACAGTCTTGCGGGAAGACAGGCAATACTCCGTGGTACAATACCAGGCGGAGACAACCTTCAGTACGTCCTCTCGGACCCATCCGTTGATCTTACAAAGCTGCCGTATGGTACCACAAATGGCTGGCAGCTTGCAAATGCTCCGGCATCGTTCTCCTACTCTAATTACTATCCAAGTTACAGCTCGACTTGCGGTTATGTCCACCCCTACCCAAGGTATCCATGGTACCACTACTGGGCCTGCTGGCAATACCAGTCAGGGTCCTATCCAACATCAATGAGTGCATCAGTGCCTCTTGATTTCACGGTATCTAATCAAAATGGTTTGGTGGCACAAGTCAGCGCTACATATGCTAATACATGTTATCGTCATTCTGGAGTAAAGGGATGGGGAGGTTATTGGTCGTATACGTGTTATTCCACTGCAACTTATCCTGCATCAATCAGTGGTTATCAAACAAGCAACGGATTTCATGTGACAGGAATTAGTTATTCAAGTTCAAATTACAATGGGGTATCTGCTCCTTCCAATGCAAGCTTTGTTGTATATGATAAGACACCTTACACGCAGCTCCTCAACTTTGGCAGCAATTTTGAGCAGACCTACACATTTCCAAACGATAACAGGCAACTATACCTGATATCCACCCAACCAAACGCTGGTACCATTACTGCTTCTGCACAGCAGTATGATCCTAGCACATTCTCATATCTCAAGATAAACGGCCTTCCTCCAAACACTCCGTACGAATTAGTAAAGGACGGAATGATGGGGGCAGCAGGTCTTACTCCCTCTGATGGCAGTCCCGTGATGTTTGATGTATCCCAGATAGGATTCCAGACAAAGGATCAGAGTCCAGGCGGTACTCTGGTACTGTTTCCAAATTCATTGTGGTATCGTGGTACCATCACGTCTCTAGTGATGGATACCGTAAACAAGAACTCGTTTAATTATGACGGCCCATCGCAGATTCACATTCCATTTGCGTTTATCCGGGTGCCAATCCCAACAAACATGGCAATCAGCAATATATCCATAGATGATACACTGGGTGATACAATACAGGTACCATACTTGTCAGGACAGTATGAATCCGGCACAGCACTGCTGATACCCACACTTTCATCCATGAAAGATGTGGGATTTTCTGCCAACGATACCCCGATGAAGATTGCAATAGATGATGTCATAGGCGATACAGGTGTCACAGTACTTTCAGGTGACAGTGCATCAGACTCTCATTACAGTCTTACGACAGCAGTTTCAGCTGATGCTGGTGTAGACGGAGATGCGACAGTAATAGCAACACATGATGGCACCCTCAATGGAATAATCTCTCTTACGGTATCAGCAAACGCCAATTATTATTCTGGCACTTCGACTCTGACAGTTTACGTAAAAACATATGTTA
>VFSW01007614.1_pt1 | contig 15689 bp, 7 predicted proteins | sample 5358111 | NCBI WGS metagenome assembly VFSW01 (sample SAMN11554181, study PRJNA540505) | mine drainage metagenome | isolation source: sediment from site ElyBrook_90M | place: USA: Ely Copper Mine, Vershire, VT | collected 2017
CGCGCCCGTTCCTCGATGAACCTCTGGAGGTCATCGTCTACCACAACGGATTTCTTCGACATTTGGGTTCTCTGGAAGTTATTACTGTAAAATTACTACGGAACTATTTCAGTTTTGTGAAATCAGCGATTTGGGCATGAGGAGTTGCAATATCTCAGGCCAACCGTTTATCGATCTCGTTGAGCCTCTCCATGATTTCCTTTTTCCTCTCCTTGTTCTTCTCAAGGCGATATTCCCTATCCAGGCGGAAAGCCATCTTGAGGTCGTCCAACTGCGCGTCTTTCTTCTTCTGCTCTTCGTCGTGAAGCATGGCAGCTTTCAATGACAAAGCGAGACCGCATTTGATACAGAGTTCTTGTTCCGAAGAATTGACATGCGAGCAACGGGGACACTGGACGGGAAGTTTTTTCTGCTTTTCGTCCTTCAAAATTCCATGAGCTTTGAGTAAGGCTTCATCCGTATTCTTGCCGGAGAGATGCACGTAGAATGCCGGCATCGGGGATCCCTGGACCCATCCAGCGATCTCATCCATGACCGAGGCGGAGACCATCGTCGCGAGTTCAGTGTTCCTGGAATGGCGGAAGAGATAGGGCCAGACGTGCTTCTGGAGATGAGCGCGCACCGAGACTCTTTTCACAATTTTGCGAAGACCCACGGGCTGCAGGGCATCTCCTTTCCTGTTGTTGTCAAAGGCGATCCAGAGCGGAGATTCCGTGTGCTTTTTCAGGGGATGGTTCTCAATCCAGTTTGCGAGATGCGGAGAAGCATTGATCACTCTAACGAAGCGCGCGCCGGTCTTTCCTTTGTGGATATGGATCCGCGCGCCGTACTGGTCGAATATCACCGACTTGATCATCAATGCAAGAAATTCTCCAGGGCGAAAGTCGCCTTCGAAAAGTGTAGAAATGATAGCCTTGTCGCGGACGGTTTCGCAAGCTTCGATCATCCGTTGGACTTCTTCCGGTGTAAGGATGTCTTCGGGACCTATAGTCGGTTTGATATTCTTGGAGATCTTGATCCATTCTACAAACTTCTTTCCCATTCTCTTTCGGAAGAATTTCTTCAGCATTATTTTGTAGTTAGAAACAGTCCAGGGCTTGTAGCCTCGATCAACCCTGGACTGGAAGAAATCCTCGAGGTCCTTTCTTGTCACTTCATCGGGATGCTTTTTGATCTCTTTTGCAAAGCGCAGGATAGTATGACGATATTTGTCTCTCCTGGATTTTGACAATTCTGGAAGAGAATCCATGAATTTCTTTAGAGCCTGCAGCCATGCTTCTCTTGCGACGGAGATCTCTTCAGCGGGAATTCTCCTCCCACCGCGGTTTCGCATCCAGTCAGTTGCTTGCATTCAAGCGTGGAAAAGTACAGGGGGCTCTTTAGTCTATGGTGTAGGGCCGCCGGTGCAAACCGAATTCACAGGTGCACTTCCTACCCTATGATGGTGCGCCATGCTAGGAATTTTTATGCATGTTTAGTAAGGGAAAAAAATGCAAGCGGGAATGATGAAAGACCCACATACTGACTGACCGAGCAGGATGACGAGCAGCTCGGCAACCAAGCTACACTTCTGACCCGCTTGCATTGTCTTTCTGCGTAAAACTACTATATCAGAATGTCGCACCTTTTGCATTTAAAGCGAATTTAGTATCCATCTTCGTCTCTCTTCACTGCAAGGACAACCCCACCGGTCGCAACAATGATCGCGATTGTTAGCGCCCACCACCATGTTTCCAGGAATAGAATCCACCATGCGCCGCCAGCTTGGATCACCGATCCCGTCTGCGCGATCACCTGCACCGTGAACCCTGTCTGTCCAGGCATAGCATTCCCACTGCAGTCCTCGCTAATTGGCGCAGTCGCAGTTACGTTGTATTCTCCCGGCTTGGTCGAATTGCTGACGATGACGGATATCTTGAACGTGCCGGAACTCAGTGCTTGAACAGTCTGCGGCAATCCCGACTGCGTGACCATCTGAATCCCGCTGCCCGCGGGCGGAACGTAGGTGACACCCTGTATTGTTGTGGAAACGTTGTTGTTATCGTTGTGAATTGTCGCTGTCGCTGTTGTTGTCTTGCCGATCTGGGCGTAGATCAAAGGAGTGGAGATCAACGGAGTGCCGGAGGCAACGCAGTTACTAGTGCTGGTCGAACCACTACTCGAAACGAATGTTATCGTGAAGTTGTCCGGAGATCCGAGTTGTTTCTGCCAGTAAACGTAACTTTCGCTGCCGATGGGGCCGCCAGTGGTCGACTGGTAGGTGATTCCAATGGGAACTCCGTTGAAGGTAACAGTAGACGGGGAAGATCCCGATGTGTAATCATAGAAGGTATCAATACCACTTCCGTTGACCATCCACGTTGTAGTCGAGGTAAGCGGTGGGGCTTTAGTTTGCGCGGAAACAATTTCCAATGTGTCCTGTTCATTCGCAAAACTCACGTAGAGAGGAAAGTTTCCATTTGCAGAATGCTGCTGCCAGTAGAGATCGTACTGGAGCCACGCCTCGAGCCCCCAGGGCTGAGTCTCGGAATTCATCTCGATATGGGGACCGGTGGACTCTCCAGTGTCAATCTGGACGAAAGTCGAATTGACAATGCTTCGATCCCATACCCTGGACATTGCAATATTCGCAAGTGTGTTGTTCAATCCTTCAGTAAAGTCGGCGACCAACATCGATTTGTAGGTCGAATAGTCGACATCGATGTAAGTCGAATTCACGTAGGAATAAAGCCTGGTCGCGGCAGGCGTGTTTGATGGAACTCCCAGCAACTTGAAACCGTTTGGTGCATCGCCCCAGTGAATCGCATTTAGGGCAAGTTCCGCATTTGCAAGATAGGACGCGTTACCCGTTGCTCGATATGCGATATCTAGCGCCGCTCCGCTAATTGCGGTGAGATCTAGAGCATAGGGTTGCTGCTGGGGCGCTGCGATAGCTGCGGTGTCCTCTGGAGAAGGAATCGTGAAAGCGCCGTTCCACAATACGTTGTTGGACACTGGGAGAGTGATGGATGAAGGACCGTTCGTGGAGTCTACCAAAACATAAACGGTATCTCCGGCAGGCACATTCACATAAAGATGGAGAACCAACGAAGCCCCAGCAGGAACGGTGTAATTAGAAAGCGTGATGTCCGACTCGAATGACTTGAACGAGGGGTGACCATTACCTCTTGGCAACGTGATTTGCTGCGTTGAGGAGGCAACTGTGTCAAACGAGCTTCCGGAACTGGTGATGTAGTTGAGAGAGGTGTTGTAGGATGCTGTGACTCTGTTTGTGTTCGCGTTCATGTAGAATACTGTCTTGAGCGTGCCGGTGAGGTTTAGCTGGCTAGAAGTAACAGGAGACATGAAGAAATTCAGCGAAACTGTTTGCCCTGAGTACACTTTGCCCACGCCCATCTGGTCTGTCGTATTGAAGATCGCGCCAAAAGTCGAAGTCGAATCTATTGTGGGAATACCTGGATCATAGTGGAAGTACATGTCGGTGGTTGAGATATCAGTCGATCCTTCCTGCTGCGAGTGCTCAAGGAGATTCGCCGCATAAGTGATCGCGCTGAGATATGTCGAGTTGCCAGTCATTTTGTAAAGGATATCAGAGGCGTTGACGAATCGGGCAAGCGAAGCAGTGTAAGTCCCATTGCTCTCGCGATGTAGCATGTCGTAATAATAATTCCAAACGCTCAGCGCGGTAGGGTACGCCGGAGATGATTGTGCACCAGTAGCCCATGAATAAAGCGCCAGGTCATTTGCAACTTCGCCATAGTAATAATTCTGTCCGATGTTTGTGTTGTTCCAGTTGGCGATGTTGGACCCATCAAGGAAAGTCGAATAAAGCGGCATGTTGGTCCAGTCGTATGAAGTAACAAAGATGTATTTCATTTGGTAGGAAATCGATTGCCCGACGGCGACCGTCCCGGGATCGTTGAAGGACATCTGGAGCCAGTGAAGGTAATCCCCAGGGGAGGTAAAGGTCGCATTCTGGAATTCGGTGTTGAAAATCTGATTGAGCTTGAATCCACCGCTAGTCGAATTCGGCATATTTTGAAGGTTCAGGTTGACGAAGATTCCATCGTTTCCGATCCAGTCAGGAATCCCTTGAATTCCAACTGCGAACCAATTCTGCGTCCAGTTGCCGGGCAGGTAGCCGCCCGTGATGTCATTTATGGTTTGGTTTGCTCTTTCCCATCCGTGCCCAGGAAAATAGAGAGAGGAATATCCGGATCCAATCGAGTCGAGCCCGTCAAAGGCGTTATAGATCGTCGGGCTGACTACATTTGAAGAACCACCGTTGGTCAGCGTTGTAGTCACGTTGACGTAAGGAAGATTCGGGGTAAGAGTGTAGTCCATCGTAATGTTCACTCCCTGGTAGACGGCGCTTTCCTGCAGCTCCACGTTCTGCCCTAATTGCCAGACGTTGAACACTGGGGTGAAGAGCTTGTAGTAGAATGACACGTCGTCGATCATGACGTCGGCGCCGCCAGTGCCGACGGTGGACAATTCAATCCCTTTCACGATCTTGTTTGGCGTAAGCTGGGAGCTCTGTATGATGACTTCGCCAAAAGTCCCGCTTGGCGTCGACGGAGTAGCTGTCTCCGCGATCGTCGAGTTCGTACCGTCAGTGTAGAGGACGATGGCATTGTAATTCTCACTTGACTGCGAGCCGCTTGTTGCCCAAAGGGTCATGTTTGTTTGAACCAAAGAATCATTGTACTGTAGGTTCGAAGCGAATATCTGCGATTCCTCCTGCGAGGATCCAAGCTCAAGCGAGTTTGGTGGAGATCTGAAATAAGTCGTATTGGTCGTTCCGCTTCCAGTCCACGGAAGGAGAGAAGTTCCATCAAAACCCCCGTTCACGATCACCTGGGAGATTCCTGTGTCCAGCGCCAATGAGACATTGTTGATCGAAGCGACCTGGCTCTCAATGTAGGCATTGGCGATCTGCGGGTTCTCGTTCAGGAAAATCTTGAACAACTGATTCGGATTGGATAGCCCAAGCGTCGGATTGCCTTGGAGGATGTAGAGATTATTCCTAACGGTCATGTTTGTCAGCGAAGAATTGACAATTGAAGGAGTGATCTGCTGGCAGCGCTTGATCAGATATCCATCGCTCAGAGTGTTGTGCTGGACAAAATTCAAGAGCTGCGAATCCTGGGTCGCGAAGTTTGGATAGACGTAACTTAGGGCACCCAAAGCTTTCGCATTATCATCCGTCCACCAGTTGTATGTCACTGATGGCGCTTCCGAGATCGAGGTCAAGCCGGATCCGCAGGGAGCGGGCTTCAGCAACGTATTGAACATCGACTGGAGTCCGGTCGAGTAGTAGCCGAATTCATTCGTGTTGACGGCGAGAGGATTACCAGAAGTTTGCGCAGAGGAGATTGAAATTGTCGGGGAAATTAGCATGCTAAGCAGCAAGGCAAAGATAATCACAATTGAGAGTACAAGGCGCCTTCGCATGATGTGAGAGAAAAAGGGCTATCACTTCCGCTTTGTCGGCATGGGACTGCAGGGGGCAGCATCTATTTTATGAATGCCGCAATTCTGGCAGATCCAACCCATCTTCTTCCATTTCCCCTTTTCGAAGACATAGAGGTTGACCATTCTTCCAGTCGTGTAAAGCGGTTTCCTGAATTTTCTCGGACAAACATGGGTGCGGCTCCCCCGGTTTACCAATGTCTATGCAGGCTGCAGAACGGGAACATTCTATATATAGATTGCAACATAGAGTTTATATTCAAACAAAGCACCAAAAGCAAACGATGCCCTGGGATCCGACGGCCTCCAAAGAAGAGCAGAAAGTGATACCCAAGCAGACTAATCTTGAGTTCAGCAATGGCTTCATTCATGGTATTCGTGATGTTTTGATAATCACAGTAGCGCTATTCATATTATTTCTGATCAAAGTGCCTGCGTTGGTCTTTCTTCGAATGCTTTCATTCTTCGGACAATTCACATACAATTTATGGCTTGAAGCGGCACTCCTGTATTTTCTGATTTCATTCGTCTTGAACATGGGTTTCAAGATCTTTTTCTGGCTTCAGAAGTCTGAGCGTTGTCGTTCGAACATAATCGGGCACACACTTGGCTCGCTCATAAGTACCTTAGTCGTGGCACCCTTTGCTTTCCCTCTGGCAGCTTTTGCCTTCCTTCTTTTCTTGGGTCCTATCTCAATTTGAATCAGAACTCAGTAAACAGATTAAGGAATGTGCCAGATGATGGGATGTATGCGAGCACTCCTTCGTTGTCAGCACTGGCAAGATTTTGAACTTCATTGCCAGCATTACCAGCAACGGATGTGTTTGGAATTTCTACTTGATATGAAAAGCCCGGTACAAATGCTCCTCCATCGGATGGAATGTACCTGTAATCCATCAATGAAAGAATTATTTGATGATTTGGCTCGGCTTGCCATGTTGCCAATGAAAAGGGATAGGTCAAGTTTTCTCTTACGTCGTTCTGATTGATAACAGTGTTGAATGACGTAACTGCGACATTTGGAGGTGTTGACGCGGAAATAGTGTCGGCGCCGCTCCACGCGTTGTTGCTTATGCTGTATGTTGCAAAATTTACACTGCCATCAGTCCCAACCCATGAAACAAGAAGATCGTTTGCCTTAGCTATGTAGGATATGCCGATCGAACCATAGGTTGTCTCTCCAGATGAGGCGCTTACGTGATGCCATGTCAGTCCAGCATCCTCAGAATGCATTAGCTGTATGGTTCCACTGGTATCTGGGTAGGCCACCCAAAGCACATTGTTACTCCCTTGAGGGTTTGGAGCGATAGCAACGGCGGGGGCGCTCGCAAAACCATACATCTGAGCTCCTGTATCAAAGGGACCATACCATGAGAATGGACACGACGGGGAGTTTGTTAAACAATAGAAATCCGGCGAGTAGGACACCATGATGTGATTGTCTGACCCTCTGTTCCATGCGTATGCAATAGTCCCAGTAGATCCAGTCGGAGGCGCGTAAGTGTAGGAAAGCACCCCCGTAGTAATGCTCAGTCCAGACTGTGAGGAGAAACCATCGCCTTGGCCGGGGACCTTTGCGAACTCCTGACTGCCCGAGGGGGCGCCTCCATTCAAGACGTTTCCTACGGAATAAAGCATGCCACATGCCCCATTTCCAATACAAGTACCACCTTCGACGCCTTCTTGAATATCCACACTTCGCTGTTGTTGCGAGAATCCTAGCGCAATCGAATCAGTGGAGGTGGGGGCACTCACACTTACGTTGTCGTAAAGATTGTACAGCACCACATTTTCGCCGCCGCTGTCTTGACCAACAGCCGTAATATTTCCGCCGCCAGGGCTACCTGTTACGATATCACCCCATCCAGAAGTCACGGGATTTCCCGCGAATTCGTTGTTCAGCCATAGTATGTTAAATTGAGGCACGTCGTTCTGTGTAAGCTGTTCCTCTTCGTAAATGGAATAAGGAGAACCACTGCCTCCTGTTGCATCACCGCATCCGTTGCTTGTAAAACTCCCCGTGAGGGACTGTTGGCCGCTATCAATTGCATATGTAGTTCCATTGGCGTCGCTGAATGTAAAAGCTATAGTGTTGTTAGGCTCGATTACGATAGTAACTGTGACAAGATCTCCAGGAGTGAAAGAGCGATGTTGGCTTTGTTCCCAAACTACCTGGAAGTTACTACAAGGGAAATTTGAGGCGACGGACTCTTCATCTCCCCAAGCGATACCGTTTGTCTGGCCGTTAGTGTTCAAGGGATAAAATCCTGCTTGGTCATAGTATCCACCAGTTGAATTCGTATCCCATACGCTTAGACCAACGAAATAGTCGGACGCAGCTCCTGGAACGTGAGATGGAATAACCATTTGAGCTGAAACATTCTTTCCTGCCTGGTTTTGACCACTGTAAAATTCGCCATTCCACCAACAAGTGCCGTTACAACTAGCTCCTTGTGCTGAGACCCGGACGGAGCTTTTGAACGGAAGGGATTGGCTTGCAATCGAAAACGCTGATAGAAGCAGTAGAACAGTAAGCAAGAATACAATGGATTTGCGCGCCATCCAAGTATCACCCAATGACCTCAACATCAGTAGAGGCGCCATACATGACTCTGGCTCTGCCCTGGGAATCTATCACATTGAATGTAAGGCTCACAGATTGAGGGCCATCATGCGCATACTGCTTTAGGAGAGCATAGTTGAATGCGATCAAGAAAGTAGCATTAGCTATCGTATGGGCTGGAATGAAATAAGTAACGCTCTGCATTGAAGCGGCTCGAGGGATGGTCTGGAATCCTGACTTGTTGGCGAAATTTATGTCTCCGCCAAATGGACTAATTGTTGCGGATGTGTTCCATGTTGAAACTTTGATGGTAAGCTTGACAACTGCAGTCATGTTTGACGGTGTTAGAACTATCCTGCTAGCCAAGTGTCCATTAGTTTCAAGAGAATACATGAACGGATGCTGGGGATCCGCATTCGATCCCAGTTCTATCGTGTTGGTCCAAGGTGGCCGGCAAAGGGTGATAGTTTCATTCGGCGCATGTCCACAGCTCATCGGGATAAATTGCGGAAGTGTGTTTGGTACTCCAACAAGTGTAATCACACCCGTCGGGGCGGATGATGAAGTAGTTCCTCCAACGATTGCCAAGGATCCAACTGACGCTATCGCAGCTACGACCATTATTGCAAGGATTGGCAACATGCTGACTCCTTTCCTGTCACCCCCTGCCAATCTATAGACCCGTGTGCGAGTTTCCTTTTGGTGATAGTTAATTCTTCCCATCAGAACACGCTTTGCTATAAAAAACGATTTCGCCATTTCTCTCTCAACTCACCGTGAAAGAATCAACCACAGGCGCGCCTACAGTTACCCCGTCAGCTGTGACGACGAACATTTCAACGGTGTAAGAACCCGTCGGCAATGTCGCAGTTGCCTGTGTGCTGTAAGAATTTGTGGGTGCGATTGCCCCAGTTGGATTCAGAATGGAATTCGTCATTGGTATCCCATTTGAGTTGAAGATGCTGAAGACGACGTATCCTGATAGAGTTTGACAGCCATTGTTCTGAATAGTTGCGCTTCCCCCTCCGTAGCCACTACCACTGATCCCGGAGTCAGCTGTAAAGGAGAATGTTTCTCCAACTGGAGGCGGCGTGCAAGAAGAACCGCTTGTCACTGTTATCTGAAGCGGGATGCTTGTTGCTTGCTGTGAGTTTGCATCAGTTACTGTGACCATTGCATCATAGACTCCAGTGTTTGAATACGTATAACTCGGGTTTGCCGCCGTGCTGGTTCCACCATCGCCGAAAGTCCAATAGTAGGTGAATGGCGATGTTCCCCCACTGACAGACGATGTGAAACTGACAGTCAATGGCGCTGTTCCAGTTTGCGGCGAAGCACTTGTGCTTACTGTGAACGGTCCCCCGCCGGTGCTGATATGAACCTGGTTCAACGCGACCGATCCATCAACGATCCACCAGTCAGATGGCGATGTGTAGTTGTATGTCGAAAGTTTAACGCCTATCGAATAAGCACCAGTACTCAACAATGTCCCCAATGGCACGCTTATTGTATACACAGTATCAGCGTAAGGAGTTGATGAGGAGTTAGTTCCTCCACCCACTTTGAGAACGTAACTCCCTACAGTTTGTCCGTTGAGAGTAACGTCGAGGTTCCTGTTGTATCCATCGCCCTCGTTTACGAGGTTGAGGTTCAAGACATATTCGCCGCTGGCAAAGATGTCGTTGGCAGAGAAGTAGTGAGTTTGAGCGTTGTTGCCAGTGTTTTGGAAGACATCGTTGTAGAACGGCTGGAGGCCATCATTCAATGTATTCCCACTTGGATCCGTGACCAGATTGTAGTAAGTCGTTAGAGCGATCAAGGCTTGTTGAGTTGCTTCTTGATTTGTCGGAATGGAACTGGAGAATTCTGCTGGAGGTTCAAGCCAACCTTTGACGAAGCAGAAGGTTCCCTGACACGGTGTGCCCTCCTGCCAGCTGGCATTCCATCCAATCATCATTCCACCGATGTTGTCCGGTCTGAAGAGGTTGCCATATTGTTGAGTCTCGCCACATCCCACATAACATGCATTGTTTGCAGGCGAAGTGTCCGTTCCCCATTGTGCATCGACGATCGTGGAGATCAAGTTGGTAGCATAAGGTTGGAACTGGGTGTAACCGTATTTGTACCCCAGAAGTGTGAAGAGTTCAGCGATTATAGGTGTTCTATCTCCGCTGAACGTGCCAGACGTAGGGCACAGACTGGTTCCGCATTGCGTGGGATATGCGATCCCGTAGGTCGAGTTGTACCAAGCGCTGTTGATTATTGACGATGCAAAAGTGACAGGAGAATCGGTCGAACCGCTCCAAGGAATAACGGCGTCATTAGGACCGTAAGTGTCTAGGACTTGTATTGCAGTTTGACCCATTACCAATGGATCTGATCCCCATACGACTGAAAGATACGTACCAACCCCTATCGGGCAAACACCGCTGGCGTAGGGATAAGTCCAACCGAATCCCTCGAGCCCATTCGGAAGATTTCCCGGCTGATTGTTTGAGTTGCAATCTGTGTACGGCCCTCCACTGGTAGAAGTACTATCCTCGAAGTTCCAAGGCTGCGATTGTCCGTAGAACCACTGCGGTGAATAGACATCCTGAACCGTGAAGGGTTGAGTTGCTCCAGAAAGTTCGCCGTGAACTTGACTGTATAAAGAAGTTGTTGTATCGGTAGCCGCTTGTGATTGATCTGTTGCCAATGCCCATTTCCATTCTGATTGCAAAGCGCTCCTTGTTGTGTATCTGAAAGAATCTATTCCAAGATTCGATGTTGCCCCTATTGTAGTACTGGGGTTAAAGTCGAAGCCCCAGTTTATTCCACCTCCTCCGCGTGGATACGTTGTTACTGTCCCTGTGTAACTTCCCAGCAATATAGCTGGACTGCCGCTTGGAGGAGCGTTACTCGCTCCTATCGCAGCCGAGTTAATTTGATGATTGCCGATGTATATGATTGCACTGCAGCCAGAATCAGTGTCGGTAAATGTCCTGAGATACACATTATCAGTATACTGGAATGTCGGTCCGGTTCCTGTAAATCCTGCCCAGGTTCTAACTACAAAAAGCTCTGGGCTGGTTCCATAACCACCGCATGGATTGTTAGAAGAATCTAACGGACTGACAAAATCATAGGTGTAATTGCTGGAAGTTTGACCTACGTTGTTAATGCTTATTGAACCAGGAACCAACGTTCCAGAGCAACCCTGGTTAGCTCCACCATTTTGGGAACCACCGCCATTCTGCGCAACGACCCAACAACCATCTGAATATCGGACTGTTATTGGTAGTGCGGGATATTCGGATAGAACACTTGCTTGTGATATGCCTGGAGCACTTGCCACATTCCTTTCTAATCGCGTTAGATAATCCTGCGCTGCCTGAATTGAGTTGTATATGTTGACTTCCGATTGCTTGGGCGGATCAACCAAGAGCGAATACTGTATACTGTACGGCGAGGAGAGTCCTGTTTCGTATTCGACACCAATTATTCCATGTACAGCATAGGGCGCTACAGAAATTGTCTCGAAGCTACCAGGAGTAGAATAACCCATTCCATCGCTTGGAGTGAAATCAGTTGCGTTGAGCCACGTCACTACTGGGCTCCATGTTGAAGATGACGCATTGTAGAAATCATAGTAGACGTGATTCAGCTGTGGATACCCCGGCCAGAAAATGTAGAGGTCTTTGGTTGCGTTGTTGATTGAAATGACCGGATGAACCGGATACGTGATTCCACTTTCGACTATTGTTGGTGAAGACCAAGAAGTTCCAGAATAGGATTTGTAGATGATGGAGTATAGTCCACTTGTGTCTGTCTGGAGATAGGTGAGGTAGATCTTGCCTCCGAGCGGAACTGCTGACGCCACATTATCGCCAACCGTCAGGTTTTGGCCCACAAGTGGAAGACTTTCGAAAGCTGCAGATATTTCAGTCCAGACGCTAAAGGTTCCGCTGAACGCCGTCGTAGTAGGCGTTGAAATTCCGCTCCAAGCAGCCTGGTAGGCTGCTGCTCCAGCATAAGTACCCGTTTGAAGCGTGAAGGGTGAAGCAACGCTTGTTGGTTGAGATCCAAACGGATTCCCAAAGACTCCTATCACGAAACTGCCTGCTGGTGGAGTATATGATGGTGTAGAAGCTGGCGACTTGCAATTGTTGAGGTTGTCGCATTCGGCAGACGTGTATGAAGCCAGTGTAAAGCCAGAAACAGGAGATATATCGTAGATGAAAACATCGGCATAGCTGGAACCGGGCAGCGTTACGCCTATAGTATCCGAGCTTGTCGAGGAGGCGTATCCCAGCCACAATGCTACATAACCATCGTAGCCATACGATACTTGTTGAGTAAAGCTACCACTCTGAGTCTGATTTACGTTGGAGGGAGGAGAATTTCTTGAAGCGACGGCTACCAGAAGTTCATCTCCAACATTGCTGGGAGTTATCGAGAATATGCCGGATATTCCACTTATTGTTCCATGAACACTTTGTAATAGGCTTGCACCTGGAGAAGACGAGTTGTAGTTCTTACCATACAAGCCACCGGGTGCGCCGAACAAGAAGTACGAATCATTGTGCGCTGTAGGAAGGGACATGGGCGCTTGGTACTCACTAGTTTGAAGCGTTGTCATTGGCGCCCAAATGTCGAAAGTGTTAGTTGATGCGGACCCAAAACCAGATGGACTTGATTGTAGACTGGTGCATGAATTACCTTCAATTGACGAACCGCCTGTGCTGGAAGACATGTACATGTATTCATTCATGGGAGGAGCTATGGCAAGGTAATATGTTTGGCCACCCAAGATTATTGTGCTGGTGAACGTCCCCGTGACTGTTTGCACCCCGTTTGTTGTTGCGTCTTCGGAACCACTCACGATCAAAGAGCCAGTCGAATTGTAAATGCCCACATGGAACACGCCTATGTCCGCTACATCAACATAAGCCTGCACCTCGCCGACCGTTCCTGTTGCTGGTGCTACAAAGCTTTCAGCGTAGCAATACCCAATGCTGCTGAACGTGCTGGCTGTGGGATTTCCGAGTGTAACGCCGGCTTCTAGAGAAGCTGTTGCAGTCTGTATCAGATTTCCATTTTCATAGAAGTAGTAGTAAGAGGTCCCACCACTCTGCGCTGCCGCTAGAACCGAGACAAACACATCTCCAAGAGAATCTAGGCTCACTGAAGGAGAACTCAGATAGTATGAACTTGCTGTGAAAGTAGTCGCTTCACTCCAGATGATCGTTCCGTTGTTCAGTAATAGTCCTTTTTGATAGGAACCGCTCGCAGCATAGTTTGCAACTGCGAGGTACATGGTGGATGCGTTATTGTTGTACACGGAGAAACTTGCACCACTTGACGCAGCGATGCTAAGGTTCTTCGGTGAGCTGAAAATTGAGCCATTTACACTGGTTGAGTATTCAAGCCATCCTTTTGTAGCGTAGAAAGCCCAGAATAGACCATCAGAGAAGAATGTCTTTCGTTGGGAGGAACCATCCGTAGCTCCAGGCATCAATGCGGAGCTCAGAGTTGGATCAATGTTGTAGAATCCAGCAGGGAAAGTTATCTCGATTCCTTTCCCATGTATGGCAGCCATTGTAGGAATGAGACCTTGTTTCACAGAAGGCACGACTCCCGAATCTGCCCAGTTTGCATACAGTACGCCGCCCGGTCTTTGATTTGCCCATGTCGTAGAATCAGACGAAGGGCCAACAAGGAGCGCTTTGTCTGCTCCGACGCCAATTAGTTCTTGGAGTGAATAGTTACTTGTTACCTTGATTACTCCTTGGACAACTTGTGTCGTATTCCCGATTCCAATTGGTGTAGAGTGTACAGAGTTTCCCTGGATATACTGATCTACTGGGAGGATGAGCCAAGAGACTGACAAATTAGTTGTCGTTGGTGATGGTACAAAGTTCACTGTAATTTTGGGTTCAAGCGGAACTTGGTTCACAGGCTCATAGTCAAAGTTGTATGTCACCGTCATGTTTCCGAGAATTTGCACAGTTGATTGAAGCCAATATGAGACTGAGAAAAGCGAAGCAGTTTGAATCAGGATGCTAGAATTCAGTATTGTAACAGGAAGCGAAGAATTGACCGAAAACATGCTTTCTGGGGAAAGCAACTGTCCCGCTCTGCTTGTGAAAGAAACTATCCAAGGAGTTGATTTCGCAAAAGTGTAATTACCAAAATTCGTGACATAGACAAGATTATTCTCCTTCTGGACCAGATGCGATTGGATCAGTGGATAATTACTCATGACTGTGCCAGGGTTTGTCGTATTGGAATTACTGCCCAGGGTCGATGCTGATTGAGTCGGCGAGCTTGCCGCACTGCTCAAATTAATCAAGCCGGCAGGAAGAGCGATCAAGAATGAAGAAGACATCAAGACGAGCAAGACTAGCAGTGAGCCAGTCCTGGTTCGCGTTCGAACTGAACGAGGCACCGATATTTTCCGCGAGAAATTACCCTTACCAAATAGACCGAATGACTTCATGTCCTTCATTGTAAAAAGGCTCTTTTTCTTACATGGGCACAAAGAAGAATGTTTGGATCCCCTTGCTACTTGTCACGCTGTTTCTTTTCGGAGCTGCAGCCATGTTCGCGATCCCTTCGTATGCCGCCTCAACAACTACTGAGAAATTCTACTTCCATGTTGACCCAAGTTCCTCCTACGAAGTGGGAACCATCAACACTGGAGGCGTCATCTTCAATTCAACCACGCTTGGCTTTGGATCAGGAAACACAAAGAGCGGAACGACTTCGTATAGTCAGAACTGGTATCTCTCTCAGCTTCTCGCTGGGCAGATCAGCACAAGTGGGACTCCGACGATGGCTCTTGACCTCTATGCGAGCACAGCGTCCCAGTGGAACTATACGATCCAAGTAATTGAAGCTACGAGCACTGGTTCGACGGTGGCTGTCTTGTCGCAAGCCACCTGCAGCGGTGCGACAGGTTGTCTTTCCCTAACGACCAGTCAAGCACTGTACACGATCAGCGGACTAAGCAGCATAAGCGCGACCAACATACCATCGGGTGATGAACTCCAAATCTCCTTCTCCATCTCGGAATCCTCCGGAACCAATTCTGTCAACCTGGTGGTCGAGAACTCTAACACCGCCTTGACGAGCTACTTCACGCTTCCATTGTCTTCCCCTGCAGTCACCGTCAACTCCCTTTCAATTTCTCCTGCGAACATCCAGGGTAGCGGAATTTCCACGGCGACACTCTCCGTATCTGACGCGTTCGGACTCTACGACATCGCTTCGCACACGTTGACCGCGACGATCCCGGGGATGTCAGTCACGCCGATCAACGCACAGGTAATGACCCCTTCGGCATCGAATACTCAGACCGCTTACACAGGCACATGGACCTACTCCATTAACCCATCTTCGACCAGCTATGGTAGCTACGGTGGCTTGTGGAACATCCAGTCTAGGGTCACCGACCAGAGCGGCAACACCTACTCTTCCTCAGTGCAGCAGCTGACGTACTCCGCAGGGGGCGGCTCTTGTATCAGTTGTACAACTACGTCCTCGACCCAGAGCAATGGATATGGAGGAATCATGTCCTGGGAGATTCTCGGCTTTCCGGCCGTCTACTTGCTAGGCGCAGTTATCATAATAATCGTCGTGGGTGCGGTTGCGATAGCTGTCAGAAAGACGTAGT
>VFSW01007615.1_pt1 | contig 15688 bp, 14 predicted proteins | sample 5358111 | NCBI WGS metagenome assembly VFSW01 (sample SAMN11554181, study PRJNA540505) | mine drainage metagenome | isolation source: sediment from site ElyBrook_90M | place: USA: Ely Copper Mine, Vershire, VT | collected 2017
TTACCCAACTCGGTGACCGTCTCGTGGGTCGCGAAATATTCCTTTCCTGATGAGATCGTCAACTTCCTGAAACGCCGCCCGCAATTTGGCTGATTCCTAACCCCTCGCCCTGATGGGCGAGGTCGGTCGCGAGGCCCTGCGAGTGACCTGGAGCGGGACCTTATCCAGCGCGTCCTCGCGCGACTACGGAATTCTTCTTCCGCTCTGCGACTCGAATCCACGAACGGGTGCTAAGAGAACGGAAAAGATTTCCTGAATCGCGCGCGATGACGCGCGCTGAATGCGGTCCCACTCCAGCGCCATGAGATGGCGCAACCTCTCCCATCGGGAGAGGGATTTCAGGAACCGCGCCGATGCCACCACCCGCGCTCAGGTCGACCGCATCCGACCATGTGAAGGGCAATTTGGCGATCGAAAACCTGCAACGCGATTGCGCACTCATCGGCGGTCAACCTCGCTTCGAGCTGGCGTGACGCAACGCAACCGCTTTCGATAGTTCCAAGCCTTCCACAGGCTGTCCAGAACCAAGGTCGTCCCCCGAACAACCATCCCAGAGATCAGCTATCGGGTGTCGTCGCTGGGTTGATATCCGACCATCGCGCCAGAATGAGGCAGTCCGTCGTCCCAGCCGAAGTGGATCACCTTTTCACGGGAATCGTCCATGACGAACAGTAGACCTTGCGGCCGATATATGTGGTCTCTGATGAAGGTTTCGCTCAGGTCTTCAGGGGGTGCGGACATGGCGATAACAAAGCGTTCATCATTGAGTGATATTCTCGCTCCATATACTCCACCGAGCGGGTTGGAGAACGAGACGAACTTGAAGCCGCGTTCTACACCCGGCCTACCGGTTACTTCGCTATGAAAGTACATGCCGCAGCGTTGTGTGAAGGGTTCCACACCAAACAACACATTAAGCCATCCCAGCGGTGGTTTCCAATTTAACTCTCCGCTCTTGATTAGCGCGTTACCTGAGACGACGGTACCGCACAGCGTTTTTAGCATCCATCTTTCGATGTCGTGTCCATTAAACAGGAAGCATCGATTCTCAGGCTTCCGAGCACTATCGATAAATTCGTGATGGAACTGATCTATTTTCTGAAACAGGCGTGCGGCTGCGGCGTCTAGCGGGGACAAGGCCGGGTTGTGCCTGCTGCAGAGTATCCTGCCGGTCAAACTTGCGGGCGGAAGGCTGGTCCTCGTGCCATCGTCTTGCCAGGCGAAGCCGTCGATCGTTACGGTTCCTTCGATGCTGAGAAGATTCAATAGGGCACGGCTCACGTAATGCTCGCGAGAAAGCTCGGCTGAACAGTCGGCCAACTCCGCTGCATAGCATCGATTGTTCCGAATGCCCGTCCTAGGCGTAGACGTGCACGTGACCGCTGCCAACGGTCTCAACTGCCCATCCGCATTGAGACAGCAGTTTCGGAGCAATCTGCCGCTCTCGCACGGACATGCTCCATCTGGAGAAAGTCGGATCATGGCCGCTTCCAACCTATGGCATCAAGCTGCCCTTGCGGTGCTTTGACGGAAGAATTCGATCACGCGCTCCTCATGGCAAGCTTCGTAGGAGTACCGGGACGAACCTGCAAGCTCGCCGTCAACTCGCAGGACTGGGCTAGATCGGGATTTCCTCGCCGTGCTTCACCAGGCTTTCGAGGTAGCCCCGGATCGCGTCTTTCACCATCGCGCGCGCTTCCTCGATAGTGTCGCCCTCGGTCACCAAGCCCGGTAGCGCCGGAACGGTTACCGTGTAGCCGCCTTCCGCGGCCGGCTCAAAACCGCCGTATAGTGATATTCCGCCATGAGACTGACTCCCGATTGCCTCGCGTGCTCGATCGATTCTAGGTCACCCGCGCCGGTGGTCCAAGAGCATGGTGGCTCCTCGTCGACAAAGATCGGCACCATGCGGATGCTGAAGTGGTATTCAATGCTGCATCTCTCCCGAGGTTCTTCAGCTGCGCGCTGCGCGCTCACTTCAGAATGACAGAAGAAAAAGCAAGCTTCGCTCAGGATGACGAGCTAAGGAGCGGCGGTGCGCTGGCGGAAAAACTCGATCACCCGCTCCTCGGCAAGCTTGGTCGGAGTGCCGGGACGATCCTGCAAGTTAAGCGTCAGCACCGAATGAGGTTGCATCGGGCCGGGCTCCGCATCTTTGGGATCGATCTCGATGGCCTCGAAACGATTGCCGAAGGTCTTCTTGTAAGTGTCGAAGCGCGCATCGGGAACGAAGCTGTCGCCGAAGAAGCGCAGCCCGATCATCGACAGGTCTTCTTTCTCGAAGCGATCCTTCGCGCATGAGACTTCTGCGGGCGATACATTCATCGCGGCGGCGCGCGCCTTCGCGCCGAAGGTCAGCGGCAACGAGGGCTGCGACAGCACCGGCGCCACCACCGAGGGCTCGGTCATCATCGCGAGCGCGAAGCCTCCCGTGAAGCACATCCCGACCGCACCCACGCCGCGCCCGCCGCATTCGGCGTGGACCTTTTTCGCCAGCGCGCGCAGCCAGTCGATGATGGGGCTGGATTTGTCGGTCGCCCAGACGTTGAACTCGCGCCGGATGCAGATGCCGACCAGCATTTCGCGGAGCGCATAGCCGGTGGTAACGGGACGGCCGGGCTCGCCGAAGAGGACCGGCATAAACACCGTCATGCCGGCGGCAGCGACGCGATCGGCGAAGCGAATCACCAGCGGATGCAGGCCGGGCATCTCATGCATGATGATGACGGCGGGGCCGGTGCCGCGGCGATAGACCTTGCGGGTCCATCGGCCATCGTTGAAGTCGAAGGAGGTGTAGTCTTTGAGCGCCGCTTCGTAGGACATACTAGTCTCTCTGTCTGGCTATCTCTCTGTCTAGTTCCCCTTCCCCTAAAGGGAAGGGGCCAGGGGTTAGGTCAGGGATCAATTAAAACTCCGGGATTGAGGATGCCCTTGGGGTCGAGCGCCTTCTTCGCGGCCCGCAACGCGTTCGCGAAGCCGTCGGGGCGCTGGAGGTCGTACCATGGACGATGATCGCGCCCGACCGCGTGATGATGCGTGATGGTGCCGCCCAGCTTCATCAAAAGATCCGAGGCGGCCTTCTTCACCTCGTCGCGCTGCTCGAGCTGCGAATCCTTTTTGCCCGGGCCGAGGAAGGTGTAATACGGCGCGGGACCATCGGGATAAACATGGGTGAAGCGGCAGGTCACGCTGCCCTTGCCGCAGATACGGCGCATCGCATCGCGCGCGGTCTCCATCACCTGGTTGTGGAAATTTTCGAAGCGGTCCCAGGTGATCGAGGTCTCGAAGGTGTCGCTCACCATCCCCATCGCGGCGACGGTGTCCATCAGGTAGGGCGCGTTGAGAAAGGCGTTGCGCCATGCGCCGGCTGCGCCCTCATGCGTCGCCTCCTGATCGGTGCGGGACTTGATGTCCTCCTTGGGAATGCGGCCGCCGTGATCGGCGCAGCATTCGAGCGCGCGCTTCATCCAGGGTTCGAGGGGATGGTCGCCGGATTCGAACGCGAGCACCATCACCGCCTCGTCGCCGTTGGCGGCGCCGGAGTTGAGCGCCTCACCCTCATCGAGGACGCGGCAGTTGGCGGGGAAGAGGCCGGCCTGGCCGATTTGGCGGACAGCCTTGGCGGCGGCGAAGAAGCTCGGAAACGGCACCGACGCGCCGATGCGAAACTTGGGGCGATCCTGCAGGCGCATCCAGGCCGAGGTGATGATACCGAGGATGCCCTCGGACCCGATGAACATGCGATCGGGGCTGGGACCTGCGCCGGAACCGGGAAGGCGTCGCGACTCGATGGTGCCGGTGGGAGTGATGACGCGCATCGACTCCACAAAATCATCGATGTGCGTGTAGTTAGTCGCGTAGTGGCCGCCGGAGCGGGTGGCAATCCATCCACCGAGAGTGGAGAACTCGAACGACTGCGGATAATGGCGGAGCGTGAGGCCATGGGGCTTGAGTTGCGCCTCGAGGTGCGGACCTAGCGCACCGCCCTCGATATTTGCCGCGCGCGATGCCTTGTCGACCTCGACAACCTTGTTCAGATGCATGAGATCGATCGACACCGCTCCCCGGTAGTCGCCTTGACTCGGAGCTTCGACACCACCGACGACGCTGGATCCCCCACCGTATGGCGCGGCGGCGATCTTCGCGCTATCGCACCATTCGAGGATGCGGATGATGTCCTTCTCATCGCGGGGAAAGGCCACCACATCGATGGGATTGGGATAGTAGCGGCGAAACGCACGGATGATATCGCGCGAGCCTTTGCCATAGCTGTGCCCGGCACGATCGTGCGTGGTCGTTGAACAGATTTCCTTGAGCGCATCGGGCGGCTGCATTCGCGGCGCGCGGAGGTTCAACTCGCGCTCTTTCGGCGGCGGTGTGAGGGTCAACTCCGGCAGGTCGAAGCGCTTCGCCATCCGCTCCGCCATATGCTTCTGCTGCTCGGGCGTGGGTCCCTGATCCTCGTAGCCCCATCCCCAGAATTTACGTCTGCGCTCCGCCATCGTACTCACTCCTTATGATGATGCGCCTCGATTCTGCCCCGCACCGGCGCAGGATTACAAATGCATCGCCGACAGCTTGCGCCCGAGAGATAGTCGCCGTATTTCTCATGGCGTATTTCTTATCGATTGAGGTTCCCTCCATGAGCGAAGCAGCAATTTCTCCGAAGGATTCAAATCCGCGCAAGCGTGTCGCGGTACTCGGCACCGAGATGGCATATGTCGATGTCGGCGCGGGCGATCCGATCGTATTCCTGCACGGCAATCCGACGTCGTCGTTCCTGTGGCGCAATGTCATTCCGCATTTGAGCGACCGCGCACGATGCCTCGCTCCTGATCTCATCGGCATGGGCGATTCGGGAAAATCCTCGACCGGCGAGTACCGCTTCGTCGATCACGCGAAGCATCTCGATGCGTGGTTCGACGCACTCGGCTTGAGGCGGAAGGTCACGCTGGCGATTCACGATTGGGGATCGGCGCTGGGATTTTATTGGGCGCATCGCCATCCCGATGCAATCAAGGGAATCGCATACATGGAAGCTATCGTGCGGCCCATCAAGTATGCGGAGTGGAATCAGCAATCGGTGAATCTTTTCAAATCGCTGCGCAGCCCCGCCGGCGACGAAATGATTTTGCAGAAGAACATTTTCGTGGACCGCATCCTGCCCGGCAGCGTTCTGCGCAAGCTCACCGATGAGGAAATGGCGGTGTATCGCAAGCCCTACCTCGAGCCCGGTGAATCGCGCCGACCGACGCTCACCTGGCCACGCCAAATTCCCTTCGAGGGCGATCCACCTGACGTCACGAAGGTCGTCGGCGACTACTCCAAGTGGCTCGCGCAGAGCACGCTTCCAAAGCTCTTCATCAATGCTGACCCGGGCGCGATCCTTGTCGGAGCGCAGCGCGAGTTCTGCCGCAAGTGGCCCAATCAGCGCGAGGTCACGGTGAAAGGCGTGCACTTCATCCAGGAAGATTCGCCGCACGAGATCGGGTCTGCGGTCGCCGATTGGTATCGGACATTATAAGGAGTCGCGATGTATTCGAACCTGATTCTGGAAGTGAAAAACGGCGTCGCGCACCTCACGTTGAATCGGCCAGAAGCTGCCAACGGCATCAACAAGGAACTGGCCGAAGACCTCGATTCGGCATCGCGGAAATGCGACGACGATCCCGAGGTGCGAGCGATTCTAATTACCGGCGCGGGAAAATTTTTCTGCGCCGGCGGCGACCTCAAGAGTTTCGCGGCGAAATCGGACACCGACCTGCCGCGCTACCTCGAAGAAGTCACCTCGCATCTGCATCGCGCGGTGTCGCGATTCGCGCGGATGCGCTCACCGGTAGTGGCGGCGGTTCACGGCAGCGCCGCCGGAGCCGGTTTCAGCCTCGTATGCGCGGTCGATTTTGTGATTGCGGCCGAGTCGGCGAAGTTCACCATGGCATACACCAAGGCCGGGTTGACGCCGGATGGTTCCTCGACGTTTTACCTTCCTCGCATCGTCGGGCCGCGGCGCGCGATCGAGCTTGCGATTCTCAATCCGGTTCTCTCCGCGAAGCAGGCGCTCGATCTGGGAATCGTCACGCGGATGGTTCCCGATGCCGACCTCCTCGCGACTGCGACTGCATTTGCCGAGGAACTTGCAACCGGCCCGACCCTCGCTTATCGCGGAGTGAAGCGGCTTCTGATCGATAGCGCGGTGGCCGGCCTCGAAGAGCAGATGGGCCGCGAGACCGAAACCATTTGCGCGACCGCATGGACCAAGGACGCGCGCGAAGGTATTGCGGCATTCGTCGAGAAGCGCCGCCCTAAATTTACCGGCGAATAGCCTCTTCTCGGCGCGATCATTCCTTTCCTCGTAGGGGTCGTTCGCGAACGACCCGCAGCGAAGGTTCAATCGCAAATGACGGTAGTTATCGCGATATCGTTGCGGGCGATTCGCGAATCGTCCCTACAAGGAATCAGAATTCGCCGTGTTCGAGCCGATCGGCGATGACGCGCAGCGCCAATGCCTGGAACGATGTCATCTTCTCGCGCAAGGCCTATCTACTACCACGGTTAAAAACCGGCCTTGGTTGAAGATCGTGCTTGCGACGGTTTTCGCCGACGCGTTACTGTCTCGTTCGGGAGTCATCATGGAATACACCGAGCTTGGAAGAACCGGCACCACCGTATCGCGCATCTGCCTCGGATGCATGAGCTATGGCGACAAGAAGTGGCGCGACTGGGTCCTCACCTCCGACGAGGCGCGTCAGCACTTTCAGGTCTCGCTCGAAGCGGGGATCAATTTCTTCGACACCGCTGATGTCTACTCGCAAGGCGTCAGCGAAGAAGTCACTGGCCGATGGCTGGCCGAAATGGCGTCGCGCGACGAGATCGTGATCGCGACCAAGGTTCACGGTCCGATGGGATCCGGGCACAACCGCGCCGGCCTCTCGCGCAAGCACATTCTCGAAGCCTGCGATGCGTCATTGCGGCGGCTTAAAACCGATTTCATCGACCTCTACCAGATCCATCGCTTCGACTTCACCACGCCGATCGAAGAAACCCTCGATGCGCTCGATTCGCTGGTGCGCGCGGGCAAGGTCCGCTATCTCGGAGCGAGCAGCATGGCGGCGTGGCAGTTTCAAAAGATGCCAACCTCCAGCGCCAGAACGGCTGGCATCGATTCTCGACGATGCAGAATCACTACAACCTCGTATATCGCGAAGAAGAGCGCGAGATGAATCCGCTGTGCATCGACGAGGGTGTCGGACTGATCCCATGGAGCCCGCTCGCGCGCGGATTCCTTGCCGGCAATCGGACCAAAACCAGCACCGAGCCGACCACGCGCGCCAAGACCGACGACTTCGCCAAGAGCATGTATTTTCGCGATAACGATTTCGAGGTGCTCGACGCGGTGGAGAAGGTCGCGAAGAATCGCGGCGTAGCGCCGGTGCAGATCGCATGCGCGTGGATTCTTCAAGCGCCAGGTGTCACAGCCCCGATCATCGGCGCGACCAAGTTGAATCAGCTGACGGAACTCTACAAGGCGGTCGAGATCAAATTGACGGCCGAAGAGATCGCGTCCCTCGAAAAGCCATATCGGGCGCATCCGATCCTCGGCCACACGCAGCCGGATCCGCGCCGAATGCATTAGATACTGGAAGGGGGCGCTTCCGCGAAGCGCCCCCTACTCGGAAACTCTCAGCTGCCCTTCAGCGTCGCGGCGAGGTTCTTGCCTTCGCGGCGACGGAAGTTGACCGCGATCGCAAGGCGCTCGAGGTGCTGGTCGATGATCTTGCCGCCGAGCCGCACGCGATGCTCCTGGAAGAACTTCTTCACTTCGTCCTCGCGATCGAGCAGCGACACGACGCCCTCGCACATCCGCGGCAGCGCGTTGTCAGGATACTTGCGCGTCATCTCGTCCCAATGACTGCGGATGAAGTCCCATGCTTCATACCGTCCCGAGGTATTCATCAGCAGCGAGTTCATCAGGTAGGGCGCGTTTTGCGTGCGCACCTCCCCATCAAGGGACATCTCAGCCGTCTTGCGCAGCAGCACCTTGTCGCGGAAATTCGCGAGGGCGAAAAGATAGCGCTGCTCTTCCTGCGGAGTGCGTGCGGATTTGAACTTTTTCTTGAACTCGTCGTAACGCGCCGCATCGCCTGAGTATGCGAGGACGGATACCAACGCCGGCGCGATATCGCGATCGGCCTTCGATGGGTCGTCGTCCCAGAGCCTGTAGAGCTGCTGCGCCTTCGCGCGAACTTCCGCATCCTCGCCGAAGGTGCCGAGGACGGCAATCAGGACGCCACGCAATTGACGGGTCAATTCATCTTCGCCGGCTTTCGGCTCCCATCCCAGCCGCCCGAATGCGGGCCCGATGATCCTGCGGACTTCTGCCGCGAGCGCCGGACGATCGCTATCGGCGACGATCATGTCGAGGTAGTTGAACGCGCCAATCAACGCGCGCCATGCGTTGATATCGGTTTCGTTGGTGAACAGCCGCGCCATCTTGAGGAATTCAGAAAGCGGCGAGAGGCCGGCGACCGTCGCGGCCCAGGTATCGTTCACCAAGCCGAAGCGCTCGATCGGCTGCAGCGCCGCGAGATTGTGTGTGATCGATTGCAGGAGCGCAGGGTTGTAGTTGACGCGGTAGAATCCGTGACCACCTTCGTTGAGCAACGCCCATTCGCATTTGCCGTCGAGGGCGATAATCGTCTCGCGTTCGGTCAGCACGATCTTTTTGTTGATGATGCCGCGATCGGTCTTGGCGCGGATCATCAACGGCACATGCCAGAGCTGATTGTTTTCGGTCCCGTCCGGCAGTAGGAAAAACCGCCGTTGAGTGACCTTGAGGCTTTTGCCGTCAGAGCCGGCCTCGGCGCGGATGATCGGGAACCCCGGCTGGAAGATCCATGAATCCATCATCTTGCGGACCGGCTGTTTCGAGGTCTCTTCGAGCGCGTCCCACAGGTCGGTGGTCTCGGCGTTGGCGTACTCATGCTTCTTCAAGTACGCGCCGATGCCTTTGCGAAATTCCTCCTCGCCCATGTACTGCTCGAGCATCCGCAGCACCGACGCGCCTTTCTCATAGGTCAGGACATCGAACATCGCGCGCGCGTCTTCGGGACTGCTCACAGTGAATTCGATGGGGCGGGTGCTCTTGAGCCCGTCGATCGCCATCGCGGCGGCGCGTGAGACCGAAAAGCTGTCCCATCGCCGCCAATGCGGCTTCCACTTGTCGACCGCGAGCATCTCCATGAAGGTGGCGAAGGCCTCATTGAGCCAGATGCCGTTCCACCACTTCATCGTGACCAGATCGCCGAACCACATATGCGCGTTCTCATGCGAGATGACGTCGGCGACGCGCTCGAGCTCGGCGCGCGAGGCGGTTTTTTCGTCAACCAGTAGCGCCGTCTCCCGGAAGGTGATTGCGCCGAGGTTTTCCATCGCGCCTGAAGCGAAATCCGGTATCGCGATCAGGTCAACCTTGTCGCCCGGATAGGGGACGCCATAGTAGTTGGCGAAATATTTCAGCGAGAAGGAACCGATCTCCTTGGCAAACGGAGTGAGGTTGCCCTTGCCGGGAACGTGCACCACGCGCAACGGAGTTCCCGCGTCGACCGGCGCCGTCGCGTCAAACTCGCCGACGATGAAGGCGACCAGATAGGTCGACATCACCATCGTTTCGGCGAAAACCACTTCCTTCTTGCCTTTGATGGTGCTGGCTTTTTCGCTTTCCGCGTGCGCATTCGAGATCGCCGTCAGGTCCTGGTCGACCACCAGCGTGACCTTGTAGCTCGCCTTCAGTTCGGGCTCGTCCCAGCATGGGAATGCACGGCGCGCATCGGTCGATTCGAACTGCGTCGTCGCGGCAGTATGCGTCTTGCCCGAGGCATCCTGATATTGGCTGCGATAAAATCCGTGCAGCTTGTCGTTGAGGATGCCGCGGAACGCGATGTGGAGGGTCCATTCGCCGGGGTCGAGTGCGCGATCGAAGCGCAGGATGGCACGTTCCTTCTTGGGATCGAGCTCGGACTTGCCGGTGAGCGAGGTCGTCCCGCGCTCGACGCTGACGCGATCGATATCCAACTCCAGCGCGTTGAGGATGATCTCGGAGGTCGCAGAGTTGACGACGATCGCGACGCTCTCCGCGCCCGCGAAAGTGAATTGAGTCAGGTCCGGAATGAGCCGGAGGTCGTAGCGTCGAGGCGTTACGGTTTTCGGCAGCCGGAAATCACTTCCGGTGTCTGCGAGGGGCGCGCCTTCCTGGTCAAACATTGAAACTTCCTTTCTCGCGGCGTCGCTACGACTGCCGGCGGCAATTCCGATTGATAGCAGACAGAATATTGCAATTAATTTCGAGGCGCGAGAGAGGGCCGGATTGTTCCTCGATTTCTTCAAGCGACAATTTTCAGCGGGCGCTCCAGCTGCGTGACATCCCGAAAGCGTCCGAACTTGCGCCCGACTTCGCTAAACGTTCCAACCACCTTCACCTTCTGCCCATTCATCCGGCCCGAGCTAGCTCACCGAAGGTCGTCAGCTGAATTCCGCGCGATGCCACAGTGTCCCGCACACGCGGACTCGTCAACACTTCCGTTTCCAGTTGCGATGAAGGCGTTGGCGGAGTCCCGCCGATATCCATCGCGGGATGAAAATAGATCTCGGTGAGCCCCGCGGGAAGCCGCTCCAGCACGCCGACAACGTAGTCCCCTGTCATGTGATGCGTTTGATAGAGTCCGAACAGCCGGTCAGTAGATTTGATGCCGCGCTCCGACGCCATCCGGCGTGCGCGTCGCGAGAGCGCCCGAAAGATCACCGCCTCGACCAGCTGGCCGAGCGGACGAGTGCGCGAAATGGCAAGGGACGTGAGAACCGGCTCGCTCGGAATCCGAATGCAGGGAACCTCATACTCATGCGCCAAATCGACGACGATATCGGCAATCGCCGGATGCACATGAAAATTGAGATGCCCGTCGATGTGATTGAGGTATCCAATCAGCGTCAAATGCAGTTCGATTTGCGCGCGGCATTCCGCAATCAGCTTGGCTCGGATGCCGGGGGTGAAAAAATAGCGCATCCCGGCCATCACGGGATTGTTGCTGAAGCGCCCGAGCGCATCGACTATCGGCGCGATGTCGGCAGGGGGAAGGACGCTGCGCCCCATGCATACGACCAGATGCAGGCCGACATCGAGAGCGGGATTTTCCTTCGCCAGCGCCGCGGCTTCATCGCGGGCTGTATCAGCTACCATAAGGCTGGTGCTGGTGAGGATCCCTTCGCGATGGGCGCGGATGATGCCGGCGTTGACCTCGCGCGAAAATCCGAAGTCGTCGCCGTTGACGATCAGGCGCTTCACGTCGGCACAATTTCCATTTTATCGCCCACCTGCTTGACCCTGCCTCATGTCCGCGCAATTTTGCTTGCAGCGCGTTCATCGCTCAAGCGCATCTACCATCTTGATTCTCATCTTCTACGCATTCTCGCGCGAGGTCTCGACGCTCAAGCGGCGGTTGAACAATCGCTTTCCGCTGAACGTCAAGGGGCTCAATGGTTTCCGCACCCGAACCGAGCGTGGCGAGGTGGCATTCGTCGCGACCGGCATCGGCCTCAAACGCAGCAAGGCGATCGCGCGCCAGGCGCTTTCCGCGTTGCCTGAGACTCGACTGGTGATTGGAACCGGCGTGGTCGGCGCCTTGTCAGGAGGCCTGCGTCCCGGTGATGTTGTGATCGCCGACCGCGCGATGCGAGCGCGCACCGATAGTGCGCATCCCGAGCACGTGGTCCCCGTTGATGCGGTCACACTCGAATATTGCGAGCGCACGCTTCATGCAGCCGGCCTCGCATCTTCGACCGGCGCGATCCTCAGCTCCCTGCGCGTCATTCCCAATGCCGAAGAGAAGCGCGCCGCGAAGCAGCACAGCGGCGCAATCGCGGTGGATATGGAAAGCGCGGCGATCGCGGGCGAAGCCGCCGCCCGTGGGATTCCCTTCGCGATTGTCCGCACCGTCATCGATTCGCTCGAAGACGAAATCTTCGGCGCCGAGATGGCGGATGAAGAGGGCCGGGTCAAACCGCTGGCGGCGGCGAACTACCTGGTACGCAATCCGGGCGCGGTCCTCAAAATTCCGTGGATGATTCGCAACCTCGCCCTCGCGACGCGCGCGCTGGCCGACGCCATCGATGCGCTCATCAAAGCTGGACCGCCATTATGACCTCTGGCTGGACGCTGCCCCGATGAGCTAGTAAAGCTGGGCGCAAGTTCGGGCGCACTTTCGGGAGGATCGCGTCGATGGCATCAGCGGCAGAGGCAACCACACGTCCGCCGGCGGAAGCACCCATGAGCGCCGCCGACATTTATGCAAATGCGCGGGCTCTCGCCGGTTATCTGAAGGAAAAATCTCCCGAGATCGACGACGCACGCCGGCTCCCCTCCGAAGTCGCATCGCGGCTGCGCGAAGCCGGGATGTTCCGCCTGATGATGCCCAAAGAATGGGGTGGCCCCGAACTCAGCCCCACTCAACAAGTCGAAGTGATTGAGGTACTCGCCAAAGCCAACGCTTCAGCGGCGTGGTGCGTGATGATCGGATGCGACTCCGGATTTTTCGCCGGCTATCTCGATGACGCCGCGGCGCGCGAAATCTATCCTCGTCTCGATATGTCGACCGCGGGAAGCATTCAGCCGACCGGCCGTGCGGAGCGCGTCGAGGGCGGATTTCGTGTGACGGGCCAGTGGTCGTTCGGTTCAGGCGTAAGCCACGCCGACGTGGTGGGTCTCAGCTGCATGCTCTATGAGAAAGGCGCGCCGGTGATGAAGTCCAAGGGATCGCCGGTGACCTGCGGCATGCTGACGCCGGCGGCGAATGTCGAGGTGATCGACAACTGGCATACCACCGGAATGCGCGGTACCGGCAGCTCCGACTATCGAGTGAAGGATCTTTTTGTCCCGGAACGCTTTCTCTTCAACTTGCGACCGCCCGCGCGACGCGAGGGAATCTTGTGGCGGCGGTCTACCAACTTTCTGCCCAAGGTTTCTGGCGTTCCGCTGGGCGCGGCGCGCGCCGCGATCGATTTCGTCACCGAGATGATGCAGACCAAAGTAGAAATGCCAAGCGGTCGAGCATACAAAAACATTGCGCGCATCCAGTCCGTCATCGCGGATGCCGAGATGATGCTGGGGGCGGCACGCGCATATGTCTTCTCCGCGATGGAGCGCGAATGGACGCGGCTGCAAAAAAATGAACCGCCGAATGTTCGCGAGCGTGCGGACGCATGGCTGTCGCGCGTCAATGCAGCTCAGTCGGCGCGCGACATTATTCGGATGCTCTATGATGCGGTCGGCTCAGCCGCGATCTACTCGGAGCGAAGCCCGCTCGATCGTGCGCTGCGCGATGCTGAAACCTGGTGCCAACATATCGTGTCGCAACGGAAGACCCTGGAAATGATCGGCGGCATGTTGCTCAACGCCGATGCTCCCCTGCTTCCCTACGTTTAACTCACGAGCGGAGCACATAACTCGATGGCTATCGATCCGGAAAAATTTCAGCAACTCGCGAACCAGATGGTAGGCGATATGGGCGTCGCATTCGGCGCGGCTTTGGTCGTGGTCGGCGATCGCCTCGGACTCTATAAGTCGCTGGCGGAGAGCGGCCCCGCAACCTCGGATGAGCTGGCCTCGCGCACCGGGACTTTCGAGCGCTACGTGCGTGAATGGCTCGCCGCGCAAGCATCCGCGGGTTACATCTCCTACGACGTTGCCGCGAAGCGATACTTCATGAGCGAAGAGCAGGCGATGGCATTCGCCAACGAAAGCAGTCCACTCTTCGTCCCCGGCGCATTCGAGATCGTCGCGGCGATCATGCGCGATGAGCCGAAGATCACCGAGGCGTTTCGCTCCGGCAAAGGCGTCGGATGGGGCGAGCATGATGCCTGTCTCTTTCGCGGTACCGAACGCTTTTTCCGGCCCGGATATGCCGCCAATATCACCTCGAGCTGGCTCCCGGCGCTGGAGGGAGTCGTTGAAAAGCTCGAGCGCGGCGCGAACGTCGCCGACGTCGGATGCGGTCACGGAGCCTCAACTATCCTGATGGCGCAGGCGTATCCGAAATCGCAATTTACCGGTTTCGATTTCCATCAGGCATCGATCGATAAAGCCCATGAACGCGCTCATGCCGCCGGTCTCGCCGATCGCGTCCGTTTCGAAAAAGCGGCCGCGAAGGATTTTCCCGGCACCTATGATCTCGTCGCATGCTTTGACTGTCTGCATGACATGGGCGATCCGGTCGGCGCATCCGAGCACGTTCTCTCCGCTCTAAAAGCCGACGGCACCTGGATGGTGGTCGAGCCGTTCGCTAACGACGACATCGCGGCGAATCTCAATCCGCTGGGAAGAATGTTCTACTCGGCCTCAACCATGGTCTGCACGCCGGCATCGCGAGCGCAGGAAGTCGGCCTCGCACTCGGCACGCAAGCCGGACCGAAGCGCCTGAGCGAAGTCATAACCGCGGGAGGATTCACGCGCGTTCGCGTCGCCACCCAGTCGCCGTTCAATCTGGCGCTGGAAGCGCGGCCCTAGGTTACTTGCCCTTGTCGGCTGCGGCGACGTCTTCCCACTTCGGATCGCCGTCGACGACGTACTTATTACCTTGCGCCTTATACTTGAACACCAACGCCTTCTGTCCGCTTGACCTCTTGGCCTTGGCTTTGTAGGCCGGCGCTTCGAGCTTGACCGTCACACTGCTTCCGGCCGGAAAAATATGTGGTTTGGCGTGCTCCAGATCGACGTAGTCCTCACCCGAAGACTTCTTTTCGCTTTCCTGATCGAGGTATTGCTCGGAGTCGCTGGCGATGGCGTCCTGGAGAGCCTGCTGCTGCGCCTTGCTCATCGGATTGGGCGCCGAACCACCGCCCTCTCCTCCGCCGCCTCCACCACCGGCGCTCTCGCCTCCGGGCAGATGCTTCTTGACCTCGATCGCTCCGGCTCTGGACGGAATGAAAAGCGCGCAAACAAAAAGCGCCGCCGCCAGAATCGCGCATCCCTTCCTCATCATCGCCTTGTCAGCCATTGTCCCTAACCCCCGATTCCATAGACGCTTTGATTTCGTCTATAGCACGGGTTTTTGCAAACCCAAATGGTTCGCTAAGGAAAATAGAAAGCTCATCCGCCGCGAAGCTCCCTCAGTTCGCGCGCGCCTCTGTTAGCGCGAACCGAATGGGCACCATGCACCAACTCTCGATCGTCGCGCCGTCGCGCCGCGCCGCAACGAACCGCCATCGCGTGCGCACCGTTTCCATCGCGCTCTGATCGAGCGAATCGAAGCCGGAGGACTGGGCCACTTCCACGCGCTCAACCGAACCATCGGCGCCGACCTCGATCCGCAGCAGGACCGTGCCCTGCTCGGCCCGCCGCCGGGACTCGATCGGATAATTGGGCCCGGGATTTTGACCATAGGCGACGTGCGCGAAGCCTGACCCGAAACCATCGCCGCCACTCTCACCGCCCTGACCATTCAGCCCGCCCAGAGCAGAACCGCCCAGGGAAGATCCGACGGATGATGCCGACGCGGTTTCTGTCCCCGCGCTGGAGGCTCCCGCCGCAGAGGCGGGAGCTTCTCGCGCGGTCCGAGCGGGGGGGGGGGCGCACGGGGCCGCCGGCGGGCCGCCGCCCGGGCGCGGGGCGGCCGCCCCCCGCCCCCCCGCGCGCGCGCGC
>VFSW01007616.1_pt1 | contig 15688 bp, 14 predicted proteins | sample 5358111 | NCBI WGS metagenome assembly VFSW01 (sample SAMN11554181, study PRJNA540505) | mine drainage metagenome | isolation source: sediment from site ElyBrook_90M | place: USA: Ely Copper Mine, Vershire, VT | collected 2017
GTGTGATCGAGTCGGGCTGGCTGGGATTGTTCATGGACTTATACGCGGTCCCGGGGGCGGCAGAGAATTCCATCGTTTTCGGGACGATGGCGACGAAGTGCTCCAGCGGATAAATCGATTTCGGGTCGATGTTCGCGTTGCCGGTGTAAGGCAGTTGATAGGCCACCTGGAACTGCGTGGTTCCCGGGCGCAGAGGGAAGATGAAAGAGTAACGGTTCTTGTCGCCTTCCGGAACGGGAGCCGAGTTGAGAGGATTGCCGTGTTCGGTGACGGCCTGTCCTCCGATGATCTGCGCTCCGTCGGGAACGTAGAATTCCAAGTTGCGCTCATTCATCTGCGTGCGTGGCGGTTTGGAAGTGTTCTGCACCGCAAAGGCCCGGACGATTTCCAGCTGGCCTTTTTCCGCCTGGACTTTCATGATGTCGGCGACCACGGTGATATCCTCGATTTTCTTGCCGACGTCGAAGACTTCGACTTCCACGGAAGTAGTACCGGGAGGCGCCATGCGGTGGTAAGTGACGCCCTGGTGAATGGCGCGGACCAGGTGAGGAGATTGCGCGTCGTCGAGCTTGAAAGAAAAATTGCCCTTGGCATCGGCCTTGGTGCGTCCGGATTCTTCCATGCCCTGGGTGAGGCTCAGCAGGACTACTTCATCTCCGGCGGCGGGCTTGCCGGTGGTGGAGTTCTTCACCGTGCCGGTGAGGGTTTGCGCGGCGGCGAGGGAGGCGAGGAGAAGGATGGCGGCTAAACCGATAAGGAAGGTCGCCTCGCGCTTATTGCGACGCAAAGAACGCGTCGCGGCGCGGGGGCTCCCATAGATCCTTCTCTCGGCAAAAAACGCCTCGCTCGGGATGACATTCGCGGGGTGATTCTTCGTTCTTTTCAGGATCTTGTCCTCCGGGGCGCGGATGCGGCTTTCGATTCGAGTCGCGCGATCTCGGCCAGCAGCGTGGCGGCTTCGTCCTGCAGCGAGGACTTGAGCGAGTGGTAGTCGGCGTCGGGAACCTTGCCGGCTTTGTATTCGAAATTCAGGTCGCGCAGGTTCTCGTAGACGGCGTCTTTACGCTCGCGCAGGAACGAGGCACGGGTCTTCTCCGCACCGAGAAAAATCTTTTCCGGCAGATAGAACACATAAATGAGAGCGGCGACACTTGCCACAACGTAAAAAAGGATGATCACAGTTCAGTCTCCTTGTCGGCCTGGTCGCGGAATTGTTCCAGTTCGGCGCCGCGGATGGGGCGCAGGCCGTCGGCGATCGGGGGCGCCGGACGGTTCTTCCAAGCGCGAATGACGAGCCCGGCGACCGATAGGCCCATGAAAAGCATAACGAAGGGAACGATCCAGGCAGTGCGGTTGAAGCCGGTGGTGGTGGGCGCGGCCAGCACCGTGGGACCGTATTTCTGCACGAAGGCTTGCGACACCAGGCTGTCGCTGTCGCCGCGCATGACTTGCACCATCAGTTCGTTGCGCATGCCATCGGAACTGGGGCAGCCGACATGGTTGCATTCCAGAAGAATCTGGTTGCAGCCGCAGATGCACATCAGCTGATGGCCGAGTTCGGTGAAGCGGGTAGCAGGGTCGCCGGCGCCGGCGAAGAGGACGACGGCGAGGCAGAGGAGGAGGGCCTGGGCGGTTTTACGGCAGTATCGCCGTTTTTTGTGTGGCGCGGACCTGCCCCGAGCGTCCGCCGAAGGGACTCTTGGCCACGAAAGGCTGGCGGCGCCACACAACCAAAAACCACCGGACTGCGCCCGGCGGACAGCCGAGAGCCTGCCCTGAGCCGGTCGAAGGGCGGCTGTCCCTACAGGAATCTGTCCATCCCCAAATCTCATGTCAGCCCCCCGTCACTGCATGGGCGGGCTCGGGCGCGCGCTGGGCTACGGGCACGCCTGCGGGAGCTGGGGCATTCGGAACCAGAGCCATGCCCGTTCCCAGGACCATGACCCAGGCGCCGATCCAGATCCAGATGACCATGGGGTTCAAGTGCGCTTTGATAATGGGCCAGCCTTTTTCGTTCTGGCCTTCGTAGACCACGTAGAGATCTTCCTTGAACGTGGAGCGAATGAAGGGCAGAGTCGAGGTTTGTTGACTCGCTTTATAGAAACGGCGCTCCGGAGTCAGGGTGTCGATCTTGTTGCCGCCCTTGTAGACGTCGAGCACGGCCCACTGGCTGAAGTAGTTGGGAAACTCCTCCTCGGTGTAAGACCGGCAGAGGAGCGTGTAGTTGCCGATGGTTATGGTGTCGCCGTAGTCCAATCCTTTGTCGGCTTCCTTTTCCTGATTGAAGGCGGAGCCGGCGAATCCGATCATCGCCAGAACCACGCCGAAGTGAACAATGTAACCGCCGTACCGGCGGGTATTGCGATGGCCTAGCTGCACGACCGAGGCGAACATGCCCTGTCCGGTGTGGCCGGAGATGACGCGGCCGCCGCGATAAAACTCGGACACGATGGTGAAGATGACCAGCGCGGAAAGGAAAATCGTCATCAAAGAGTAGATGTAGGTTACGTCGCGCCACGGCCTCATGCCGAAAATCGATCCCCAACTCGGGGGCGTGATCATCAGGAAAACCGCAACCGCGATGGCGCCGATCGTCGGCCACAGGAAGTTGCGCTTCAGGCTCTCGAACGAAGTCTTGCGCCAGGCCAGCAGCGGGCCGACCGCCGTTAGCAGCAGCAGCAGCAGCGCCACCGGAATGTTGACCTTGTTGTAGAAAGGCGCGCCGACTGTGACTTTATTGCCTTGCACGAGTTCAGAGATTTTCGGGAACCACGTCCCCCACAGCACGGTGAAGCAGGCCAGCAGGAGCAGCAGGTTGTTAAACAGGAAACTCGACTCGCGGGAGATCAGCGACTCGAGTTTGTGCTCGCTCTTCAAGTGCGACTTGTTCTTGAGGAAGAAAAACAGGAAGACAGCGAAGGTGATGGCCAGGAACCACGCAAACCAGTCGCCGATAGACGACTGCGCGAAGGCGTGAACGGAGCTGATGATCCCGCTACGCGTGAGAAATGTCCCAAGAATTGCCAGCCAGAACGCGGCGAACACCAGCCACATGTTCCAAACTTTCAGCATGCCGCGCTTTTCCTGCATCATTACAGAGTGCAGGAAGGCGGTGCCGACCAGCCAGGGCATGAGCGAAGCGTTCTCGACCGGGTCCCATCCCCAGTAGCCGCCCCAGCCCAGCACAGAATACGCCCAGTGTGCGCCCAGAAAAACTCCACAGGTCAGAAAAATCCAGGTGACCATGGTCCATCGGCGGGTAATGTGGATCCACTTTTCGCCGGGATACTTCATGATCAGCGCGCCCAGCGCGAAAGCAAAAGGCACGGTGAACCCGACGTAGCCCAGGTAGAGCATAGGCGGATGGATCACCATCTCGGGATACTGCAGCAACGGATTCAGGCCGCTGCCATCGGCACGAAGCGGGCCTTCGAGGATGCCGAAGGGATTCGCGGCCAGATTCAGCAGCAACAGAAAAAACACCTGCACCGCAGCCAGGACTACCGAAGCGTAGGCGAAAAGTCGCGGATCGGTTTTGTAGCGCAGCCGCAAAACGAATCCGTAGGAGGCCAGCAGCAGCGACCAGAACAGAAGCGAACCTTCCTGGCCCGACCAGAGCGTAGCGAACTTATAAGGACCGGAAAGGTCGCGGTTGCTGTGATGGAAGATGTAAGCGATGGTGAAGTCGTTCTGGAACGCAGCGGTGACGAGAACCACTGCTGCCAGCAGTACCGCGGCAAAGCAGGCCACTCCGGCACGGCGGGCGGTTTCGCCGACCCGATCCATGCCTTCGCTCTCATGATTACTTTGGAAGAACAGCGCGATCATTCCAACGAGGAACGAGTACGCAGCGAGCGCGAGAGCCAGCAACAGAGCGAAACTTCCAATTTGCGCCATGAGGGGGAATCCCCAGTATCTTTTCAAAAAGCTTGCCGCCGGGCAAACGCAGAAGTTTCAGACCAGCTGCCCGGGCGGAAGGCAAAGAAATGACCCCGGAGTATTGTCCCACATCGCGGGCGTCCTGTTGCGCGGCGGCGCAGAAATCAGCGGAGATACTCACGTAGAGACAGCCGCCTGGCCGCGCTTAGGGGCTCAGGGGCCGCAGAAGCGTCTAAGAGCTAGAAACGAGAGAAGGCAGGCGCAAAAAACTTCCTGAAGGCGGAACCCGCAGTTCGGCCGCCAAAAAATCAGGCCGGAAATGCCCGTCTACGCCCGATGCTCCTGGTAACGCTCCAGGATTTCTCGCTCCGCGACCAGCCAGTCATCCGTCTCGGTTCCTGACGACGGACCGCGCTGCTCGTAGAGTTCATAGGCGCGACGACGGATTTCTTGTTCCAGACTGAACGGAACCATGCTGGGCCGCGGCGCCGACTTCACAATCCGAGGCTGGGCCTTCGACTTTCCCTTTTCGCCGCCTGTCGTGTCCGGCGCGAGCGCCGCATTGACCGGAGCGACGGGCGAGGCTTCAGCGTCGTTTGGGGTCTTGCCACCGGTGCGTGATTTGGACCTTGCCATGATCGAACACTCCTTGCCGACTCGATGAGTCAGAATGAATTGCTGGTTGATGAATGGACAACATAACGTCACCCAAGAGCTTGCGCTTTCCGCTGAAATAAATTGATGGCCAGAGATATAACTACTATAACCCTTTTCACCCTGTGGATTACACCTTTGCGCACGAATCGGTGACGTGTCGGTTCCCTTCGGGAAACTGGTTCCAGAGATCGGAATTTTCGATTTGCGGCAGCAGTCTCGACCGGCGCACGCGGGTATGCGCCGCAAGGGCCGCACTCGGAGGCTTTGTTATAATCTTCCAGTTGTAATCTTCGTTGCAGCCACGGGGGTCATTCCCGCCGGATGGCGCTATCGTCTAGGGGTTAGGACGGAAGATTCTCAATCTTCAAACACGGGTTCGATTCCCGTTAGCGCTACCAAACTCTCGCTTTCGACTGACCGCTTCCAGATTGAAGAAAAAAATAAGGATGCCGGTTCTAAGCAGCGCGATAACGCTACCTTCACACGGCATCCCTGTGGAAAAGCGACTTTCGCAGCCTGCACCGACTACTGCACGGTGAAGGTTGTGGGGCTCGATGCCGAGCCTCCCGGAGTGGTCACAGCTACCTTCCCCGTCTTGGCCCCGGTCGGGACTGTGGTTGCGATGGTGCTGTCATTGGTCACCGAGAAAGTGGCCTTCACTCCACCGAAGGTTACTTTGCTCGCCTGGATCAATCCGCTTCCCGTGATGGTGACGGGCGTGCCCACCGTGCCGCTGCTGACACTAAGGCCCGTAACCGCGGGCAGCACCTTGAAGTTGTGACTGCCAAGTAGTGTGCCCGTGGAAGTGACTATGCTGACTACTCCAGTGAGCGCGCCCACTGGAACCTTCGCAGTCAGAAAGGTGTCAGAGACGACTTTGAAGCTCGTCGCCGGGGTTCCACCGAACGACACGCTGCTTGCACCAGTGAAACTCTGACCGAGGAATTGGGCCGTCGATCCCACCTTGCCCTGTGTGGCAGGCAAGCGGGTGAAAGGGGGCAGGCCCATGTCGAAACTGTAGAAGACGCCGCAGCACAACGAATTTCCGCTGGCGGTTCCATAGAATTTCCCGTTCGTGTGTTGCACCAGGGGCGTTTCGGGAACAATCCCGTCAGTGCAGCCTGTGACCGAGCAGAAACTGTGGAGGAATGTCACGGTGCCGCCAGTAGTGACCTGGAAGATCGTGCCGTAGCCATGCGCTCCGCCAAGCTCGGTTACCCCGTAAAGATTGCCGTCGCTTCCGAGCGTCAGCCCCGCGACGGGAAGCTCTCCAAGAAGCTCTGGAGAGGCGTACTGGAAGCTGTAAACCAGCGTGTACGTTCCCGAAGCGGAGATCTTGAAGATGGTTCCCTCGTTGTTGGCGCCTCCCTCGTAGGTGGTTCCCCAGAAATCGCCGTCGCCGGCCTGAACCAGGACCCCGATCGGTCGCGTCCCATCAGTGGGATAGCCTTTAAAGTTGTGGAGCGCCGTTATCTTGCCGCCTTCCGTCGCCTTGTACACAACTCCGCATTTGCAAGTCGGGTCTCCGCCTGCCTGCGCGGTCCCATAAAAGTTGCCGTCGCTGCCCTGCGTCGGAAGGTTGGGGATTGCGCCGTCTGTGTAGTTGAACGGATACGCCGTCAGTTTCCCTTTGGTCGTGATCTTGTAGAAGACGCCATAAGTGCCCGAGTAGACTCCCTCATCGACCCCGTAAAAATTGCCGTCCGTAGCTTCGAAAGGAGCGTAATAGGGGCTCCTTCATCCAGCAGGCCGCTATGTCCGTCGCAGGCTACGGTGGTGGTAAAGTCCCACAACTTGGTCCAGGCTCCTGCGGGCGTAACTCTGAAAATCGTGCCCACCCCGCCATTGCAAGCGCCGCCGGCAAATGTGGTTCCATAGAGGTTGCCGTCGGTTCCCAGCGTTACGCCGCCCCAGGGGTCATAGCCGGTGACCAGGCAAGGGCCGCCTTCCGCGCAGAAGCTGTAGACCGGCGAATAGCCCCCCCCGCAGTCGTCATTTTGTACACGCTTCCGGAATTGTAAGTTCCATTGCTTTGGATGGTGCTGTACAACTCACCGTCCGGGCCTTGCGAGAGCAAGGCAGGCGCCGCGACGCCGGTAGTATTGCTGATGGTTTCCGGGTAGGTGTACAGCGGAACGTATGTCTGGGCAGTGGCGGCTACGGCTAAAAGCAGCGTGACGATGACCATCGAAACCACGGTTCGGTTTTTCATCTGTGTCTCCTCAAAACGAATTCGCGTGGGTCCTGCCCTGTTTTACAGGAGCTTTCAAACGACAATTCGGGAGATTGCCCTAACCAAAGAAAAATGACGCAAAGGATCTGACGAAAGACAACTGCTCAAGGGGAGGCTTCGTTGCCGAAGGCGAAAAGTATCTCCTGGCCGGCGGCCACGTCAAGACGCAATCCTTTGACGCAATCCTTTGCACTGTTAGCGCGCGCGGAGGGATTCGGAATTTCGAAGCGCGCTCAGAATCGAGTCACTCAAGATGAAATGCACCGCCGCTCCATTCTTCGGGAGCGACATCGGTGATGGTCTCCGTAAAGTCCCAGCGGTGGCCGTAAAAGTCCTGAGCGTTGTATTGGCGCTCGCCATAGGGCTGGTCCTGGGGTTCCGTCAGAATGATGGCACCGTTCTGTCGTGCTCGCTCGCAGTGACCCTTGGCATCTTCAATGCGAACCTGAATCGTGTGCGAGTTGTTGGGCCTCACGTTGCCTTCGGCGATGGTGAAGCAGCCCTCGCCGGCTTTCATCTGGACGCGGTGGTTCGCAATGCGGAGACGGATGGCGAAGCCAAAAGCCTTGGACAGCCAATCGGCCGCTGCGCCGGGGTCGGGGTAGATGAGTACAGGAATCACGGCACAGGGCGGCACGGATCGGTTGGATCGCATCTGGACACTTTACCACGCACGAGGCGGCTGCCCGGTATCGCTCGTGTGTTTCGCTGGTGTCGCGAAACCTGTTGCGAAAGCTGTTGCGAAACCGGTTGCGAAACCCGGAACTGGTTTTCGCTCGGCCTTCAGCGGGTCCTGCGCCTTCGATCCAGTTCCTTTTGCTTAGCTGATCATCAAGACGAGAGTGCGGCTGTTTCCGCCACTCTTGCAGCCCAGATCGTGCGAGTTCCCGCTCGGAGTCTTGACCAGGATGTTTGCGATTCCAGGACCTGTGATCTCGGCGGTCGTGAGTGTGACCTGCAACAGCTTGCTGCTCGTGACTTCAGCGCTTACCTCGATCCCGTTGACGACCACGACTGAAGAAGAAACAAATACACGGCCGTTCACGCTGAGAGGAAAGCCCCGCTGCACTTCAGCGAAGGTAATCTCGGTAACAGAAAGCGACGCAATGTTCGGAGCTGGCCGGGCACTCCCGCAGAACGGGTTGATGGCGTTGCAGCCTTGAAGGATTAGCGAGGCGAGCAGAATCGCGCTGAGAGGTCCCAGGAAAGCGGTGAGGCTCAACATCGTGACGCCGCTAAACGTTTGCCCGCATGTCGCTGGAAGTGCCACCCGCGGCGGGCACGTAACATTTTGTGGTGTAGTCCATCACCATGCGGTCGGCGTTGAAACGCCAGCCGAGGGTTCGAATCGTCCGCTTCATGCGCTTGATCCAGCCGCGGGGCAAGCCGTCGTGGTCGCGCTGGTAGTAAAGCGGAATCACTTCTTCGCGCAGCGTGCGCATCAGGTCTTCTCCGTCGCGCGTGTCGTGAACGCTCATGTTGGAATGCGTCCTGCCGGTTCCAATGGCGAATCCGTTTCTTCCGTCGTAAGCTTCCGCCCACCACCCGTCGAGCACGGAAAGATTCAAGCCACCGTTGAGGACCACTTTCTGGCCGCTGGTGCCGGACGCCTCCAAAGGCCGCCGTGGATTATTCAGCCAGACGTCGACACCCTGCACGAAATGCCGTCCCACGTTGATGTCGTAGTCCTCGACGAACACGAACTTGTCGCCGAACTTCGGGTCGCGCATCAATTCCGCGATTTTCTGCAACATGCGTTTTCCCGGCTCATCGTTGGGATGGGCTTTGCCGGCGAAAACGAATTGCACGGGACGTTTGGGATCGTTCACCATCGCGGCCAGTTTTTCGATGTCAGTCAGAATCAGATCGGCGCGTTTGTAGGTAGCGAAGCGGCGGGCAAACCCGATGGTGAGCGCGTCCGGGCTGAGCACCCGTTCCAGCCGCCGCAAAATCTCCCGGGATTCGCTTCGATGCTCGGCTTGTTCTACCGCGCGATCCCGCACGAATTCGATAAGACTCGATTTCAGGCTGAGATGTGTTTCCCACAGTTCGCCATCATCCACATTGGCGATCCCTTCCCAAATTCGGGCCTCGCTGCTGCGCTCCTGCCAGCCTGTTCCAAGGTGCCGGTCGTAGAGACGAAACATCTGCGGCGCCAGCCATGAGGGAACATGCACTCCGTTGGTGATGTGTCCGATGGGAACGGAGTCTTCATGCTTTTCCGGCGACAAGCCGGTCCACATAGCGCGGGAAACTTCTCCGTGTAGCGCGGAGACGGCGTTGGCGCGACGCGATAGTCGCAAGCCGAGTACCGTCATGCAGAAAGGTTCATCCAGCGTGGTCGGTTTCTCGCGGCCCAGCCCCATCAGGCTTTCGTGAGAAAGACCGAGCGCATCGCGAAGCGGGCCAAGATGCTCCTCGACAAGATCGGCATCGAAGCGATCGTGACCGGCCGGCACGGGAGTGTGCGTGGTGAAGACAACCTCGCGCGACACGCGCGGCACGGCGCTATCGAAGGTGATGCCTTCGTCCTCCATGCGCAGGCGAATCGCTTCCAGCACCGCGAAGCCGCTGTGTCCTTCGTTCAGGTGAAGAACTCCCGGAGTAATGCCGAGAGCGCGCAGGGCGCGCAGGCCTCCGACGCCGAGCAGCAATTCCTGACGAATCCGGATACGGCGGTCGCCGCCGAACAGGCGCGAAGTCAGTTCGCGGTCTTCGGGAGCGTTGCCCTCGACATCGGAATCGAGAAGCAGCAAGTCGCAGCGTCCCACAGCGACTCTCCAGACTTTTGCGCTAATCGCGCCGTGACGAGTGTCGATCTGCACGACCACGGGCCGTCCATTTTTTCCGCTCGCCGCCTGCATGGTCAGGTGATTCACATCCGTCTTGAGATATTCCTCGTGCTGCCAGCCGGTGCGGTCAAGCCACTGCCGGAAATATCCCTGGCCGTAGAACAGGCCAACGCCCACCATGGGAATATCGAGGTCGGACGCGCTCTTGATGTGATCGCCAGCGAGAACTCCGAGGCCTCCGGAATAAACCGGAAGGGATTCATGCAAGCCAAACTCCGCGGAGAAATACGCGACCGGCCGCGGCCGCAGGACTCCGGCGTGCCGGGTTCCCCAGGTACGGTCGGACTCCAGATATTCCCGCAGGCGACGATAGGCGTAATTGATGCGGCTGTGCAGTACAAGTTCCGCGGCGCGCGCTTCCAGTTTCGCCAGCGGGAATTCCGCAAGCAGCGCCACCGGGTTGTGGTTGAGCTGGTTCCAGCGCACCGGGTCGAGATCGAGAAATAAACTGGCCGAATCGTGATCCCAACTCCACCAGAGATTTCGAGCCAGGGCCCAGAGCCGCTCCTGCACGGGCGCGATGAAGCGGTCGAGGGTGCGCGCTTCGCTCACTACGGAAGCGACCTGGGTCGCAGCCTCAGTCAGCATCCGGATTTCATCTTCGCGGAAAACGCGCGCTTCTACCGTCTGCACGATAAGCACGCCCTGCAGCACGCCGCGATCGATAAGGGGAACACCGAGGAAAGACTGGTAAGCGTCTTCACCGGCTTCGCTAAAATACTTGAAGCGCGGATGATTCTTAACCTGCTCGACTGCTACGGGCCGAACCTGCTCCGCGACCAGGCCGGCAAGCCCTTCATGCACACCCATGCGCAGAACGCCGATGGCTTCGCGGCGCAGTCCGAGAGTCGCGGCCAGCACCAGATTGGCGCGATCCGGTTCCAGCAAGTAGGCCGAGCACACGTCCGTACCAAATCGCTTGGCGATCAGCGCGACCACGTTCATCAGAGTCTCGGCAGGTTTGCCGCCTTCGCGCGCGAGGTTGGCAATCTCTTCGAGGGTCAGCACACTGGCGCCGTTGGGTGAAGCCAGCACCCGGCGTGCACCCTCCATTACGTCATTCGGTCGGTCCAAACTTGTACAGCCTCCATTTCGCATGCGCATGCTTGCGGAGCGCATCAGTCATTGTAGCGTCACCGACACGCGCCTCGTCCAATTCATATTGTTTATGCGCGAGATAAGCGGATCACACTTGCAATTTGACCAGCCAGTTGGGCGGCTCCGGAAGAATCGCGAACTTGGGAAGCTCGCCGCGCACCATCGCGACTTCATCGCAGGAATGAAACCTGGGGCAAACGTGGCAGTCTTTGTAAATTTTGTCGGGTAAATCTTCGCGCTGCGCCACCGCGAATCCCTGGCGCGCGAAAAACTGCGGACTGCGCGTGAACAGGCAAATGCAAGCCACCCTGTGTTTCTTCGCCTCGGCCATCAGGGCTTTCATCAACCGGCCCCCGCCGCCCTTGCCTTGTATCCAGGGAGCGACGGTGATGGAGCGAACTTCGGCGAGGTGTGTGCCATAGAGATGCAGCGCGCCGCAACCGATGATGCGGCCATCCTGTTCGAGCACCACGAAGTCTCTGACGTTTTCGCAGATTTCCGCCAGCGTGCGCGGCAGCAGCGTGCCGTCGCCGGAATATCCTGATATCAAGTCGTGAATCTGCGTAGCGTCAGGCAAGATCGCTTTGCGCGTGCGCATGAATTTCCTCCCGTAGCGATTCGATTTTTGCCCTGGCGCTCTTGATGGCCTGGCGTACCCGGACCGGCGCTGTGCCTCCCGGAACATCGTGAACGGCGAGCACGGCGCTGAGGCTCAGGCGATCGTAGAAATCGGATTCAAATGCCGGGTCGAGCGCCCGCAATTCTTCGAGCGCCAAATCCTGAAGTTCACAATTTTTCTCCAGACACAACTGCACCGCTTTGCCGATCCGCTCATGCGCCAGCCGCGACGGAACGCCCCGCTTCACCAGATACGTGGCCGCGGCCCAGGCATTCGTGAATCCCGATTGCGCCGCCTGCTCCATCCGCGGACGATTCCACGCCACCGCTTTCATAAACCCAGTCACCAGCGGCAACATCGAGAGCACGATGTCCGAGGAATCGAAAAGAGCTTCCTGCGTTTCCTGCAAGTCTTTGTTGTAGGCCAGCGGCAAGCCTTTCAGCGTGATCATGAGCGCCGTAGCGTGCCCCACGATACGGCCAGCTTTGCCGCGCACCAGTTCCAGTAAATCGGGATTCTTCTTCTGCGGCATGGCGCTGCTGCCCGTGGAATAAGCTTCCGGCAAAACGATGAAGCCGTATTCCTGCGAAGAAAACAGAATCATCTCCTCCGCCCAGCGGCTCAGATGCAGCGCGAGCAGCGACAGCGCGTTCACGAACTCAAGCGCGAAATCGCGGTCGCTGGTGGCGTCTATGCTGTTAGAACTAGGATCGTCAAACCCCAGATTCTCAGCCATGAACTTGCGATCGAGCGGCAAAGTCGCTCCTGCAACCGCGCCCGATCCCAGCGGACAAACATTCAGCCGCTTGCGGCAATCCGCCAGCCGCTCCGCATCGCGCAGAAACATCGCAACGTAAGCCATCAGCCAATGCCCCACCAGAACCGGCTCCGCCGGCTGCAAATGCGTGTAAGCCGGCATGGCGGAATCGCCGGCCTGTTCGGCGCGATCGGCCGCCACGCCGCACCATTCGGCAATTTCAACCCGGAGCTGATCAATCGCCGCCCGCACATAAAGGCGCAAGTCCGTCGCGATCTGTTCATTCCGGCTGCGGCCGCTGTGCAGTTTGTATCCGGTTTCGCCAATCAGCGTGGCTAACTTTTTCTCGACGAAGTGATGAACATCCTCGGCTTCATTGTCCTCGGGAAATCCCGGAGAAGCCGCGGCCTGCGCCCCGATCTGCTGCAGCCCCTGCAGAATGCTGATCAACTCGTTCGCGGAAAGAATGCCGGCGTCTTTCAAGGCGCGGGCGTGGGCGCTGCTGGCTGCAAGTTCGTACTGAAGAAGCCGCCGGTCAAAGCCGAACGACCGCTGCCAGCGCTCGAAGTCAGCGTCCAGCGGCTGCCGGAACCGACCCGACCACATCTTCATCAACCCACCTCCACGCGCGAACGCGCGCGCGAGCGGGAGGGCAATCCCAGAATGCGGATAAATCCGGCCGCATCTTTCTGATCGTATTCCGCGCCCATGGTGAATGAGGAAAGATCGGTGCGGTAAAGCGAATGCTCCGACTCCCGGCTCACGATCGAAACATTTCCCTTATACAAAGAAAGCGACACGCTGCCCGTCATCTGCCGCTGCGTGTTCTACACAAACGCGTCCAGCGCCTCGCGCAGCGGCGTGAACCACAAACCGAAGTAGACCAACTCCGCATACTTCAAACCGATGTGCTGCTTGTAGTGAGCCACCTCGCGCTCCAGACACAGGGCTTCGAGTTCGCGATGTGCGGCGATCAGCAGCGTTCCGCCTGGGGTCTCATAGCAACCCCGCGACTTGATTCCCACAAAACGGTTCTCCACCAAATCGACGCGGCCAATGGCGTTGCGCGCTCCAATCTCGTTGAGCAATTCCACCAGCGCCACGGGATCCAGTTTCATCCCGTTCACCGTGACCGGAACTCCCCGCTCAAAACCGATGGAAGCCTTTTCTTCTTTGTCCGGAGCATCCTGCGGCGAGCGCGTGATCTGCCATGTCGTGGGCAAGGGCGCATTCCCCGCGTCTTCCAACTCTCCGCCTTCGTGGCTGATGTGCCAAAGATTGCGGTCGCGGCTGTGAATTTTCTCGCGGCTTGCGGTCACGGGTATTCCATGCTGTGCGGCGTAATCGATGCAGTCTTCGCGCGACTTCAGCGACCACTCTCGCCACGGCGCGATGATTTTGAGTTCCGGCGCCAGCGCCTGGTAGGTTAACTCGAACCGCACCTGGTCATTGCCTTTGCCCGTGCAACCATGAGCCACCGCGGTGGCGCCTTCGCGCAGCGCCACTTCCACCTGGTGCTTCGCAATCACCGGACGCGCCAGCGAAGTTCCGAGCAAATACTTGTGCTCGTAGACCGCGCCCGCTTTCAGCGCGGGAAAAACGTAGCCGGACAAAAATTCTTCGCGCAGGTCTTCCACCACTACCTTGCTTGCGCCCGTGGCGTAAGCCTTCTCGACCACCGCTTGCAGATCGTCTCCCTGGCCGACGTCGGCGACCATCGCGATCACGTCGTAAGAATAGTTTTCCTTCAGCCACGGAATAATGATCGAGGTATCGAGTCCTCCGGAATAGGCAAGCACTACTTTTTCAGGCATGAGCGCTCCTCACCGGCAGCCGCACCGCGCCGCCCAGCAACAGATAAAGGATAGCCTTTTGCACGTGCAGGCGGTTTTCGGCTTGCTCAAAAATAATCGAGCACTCCGAATCCATCACCTCGTCAGTCACTTCCTCGCCGCGATGGGCCGGCAGACAGTGCATAAACGCCGCATCGGGACCAGCCGCGGCCATCAACTCGCGGTTCACCTGGTAAGGCGCAAAAATCTTAGCCCGCCGCTCGGCCTCGTGTTCCTGCCCCATGCTGGCCCAGGCATCGGTGTAAACGGCATCGGCTCCGGCCACCGCCGCGCAAGGATCGTTGAGCAATTCGATCTTCGCGCCGGTCTGCCGCGCAATTTTCCGAGCGTCCGCCACGATCTGCGCGTTCGGTTCGTAGCCCTGCGGCGTCGCAATCTTGATCGACGATCCCAGACACGCGCAGGTCAGCAGCAAAGAATGGGCCACGTTGTTTCCATCGCCAACATAGGCTAGGCAAACCTTCGCAAGATCGCCATAGCGCTCCTGCAGCGTGAAATAGTCGGCCAGCGCCTGGCAGGGATGCTCGAGATCGCTGAGCGCGTTGATCACCGGAATTGACGCGTGCTCCGCCATGCCCGCAATTGTTTCCTGCGCGAAGGTGCGCAGCACGATCACGTCGACCCAGCGCTCCAGGTTGTGCGCAACGTCGCTCAACTTTTCGCGGGCGTCGATGCGGCCGCTGGTCTGATCCACAAAGTGGGCCACGCCGCCGAGACTCGTCATTCCCACCTCGAACGTGAGCCGCGTTCGCAACGACGGCTTCTCGAAAAACATCACCATCTGCTTTCCGGCCAGCGCCCGCTGAAAAACCGAGGGCCGAGTCTTCATCAATTCCGCCAGATGCAGCACCGCCTCAACCCCCTGCGGCCACAGGTCGCGTGTCGAAATCAAATCAGGGCACCAGAAGATGCCCGGAAAAACTTCAGGCACCGCCGGCACGCTTTTTGCTAAAGGACTGTTCAACTTTGACTCCTTATTTTCCATTCGTAAATTCGTCGTCCGGGATTTCGCAGAAGGTGCGTCATTCATGCGCAGGTCACCTCTGTGCCGCAGGACAGCTTGGTGAGATAAAACTGCGGCAGCAGGTCCGCTTCGGCGGCCGGCAAAATTCGCACGCGCCCCACGCCTTGTTTCAGCGCCTGCCGGCAGGCCTGCAGCTTGGGCAGCATTCCGCCGCTCACGATCGAACCCGCCGCCAGATCGTCGGCCTGTTTCGTGCTCAACCACGGAATCACTGTGCCCTGCGCGTCCTTCACGCCAGCCACGTCGGTCAAAAAAATGAGCGCGTTGGCGTGGGTTGCCGCGGCGCACGAGGCCGCCATCTCATCCGCGTTTACGTTGTAATATTCGCCATCGGCGCCCAGCGCCAGCGACGCCATCACCGGAATTCCGCCCTGCTGCCACAGCGCCTCAATCCAACACGGTTCCGCAAAACAAATCTCCCCGACAAATCCCAGATCGTGCCCGTCAACATATTTCTTGCGCGCCCGGAACGTCATGCCATCGCCGCCGCAGAATCCCACCGCAGGCATGCCCGTGGCCTGAATCGCCGCCACCACCTTCTTATTCACCATCCCGGCCAGCACCATCAACGCCACGTCGCGGGTCTCCGCGTCAGTCACGCGCAGCCCGTTCACGAATTCGCTTTTTTTCCCGAGTCGCAACAGCGTCCGGGTCAGCGTGCTGCCTCCGCCGTGAACCACGGCCACGCGATGCCCGTCCTGCGCCAGTTCCGCCAC
>VFSW01007617.1_pt1 | contig 15688 bp, 9 predicted proteins | sample 5358111 | NCBI WGS metagenome assembly VFSW01 (sample SAMN11554181, study PRJNA540505) | mine drainage metagenome | isolation source: sediment from site ElyBrook_90M | place: USA: Ely Copper Mine, Vershire, VT | collected 2017
CCACAGGCTGATACGGATTATACCCCGCAGGCGCAAATGGTGGACGACGCCATCTCAAGACATGTGCAGTGTATTGTCGTATCGCCGGCGCATCAACTGGTATTGGCATCCTCGCTGCAACAAGCTGAGTATGCGCATATTCCGGTAGTTGTGGTTGGGCCCCCCATTGTGCTTTCGACCAAAGAATTTGCTGCATTCGTGGACTGGGACGAAGCGGAGGCAGGCAGGCTGGCGGCTCGACGCATGGTCACTTTGCTGGGGGGCAAAGGCCAAGTTGGAATGATTGGCGTGAGCCCTACTATGGAGCGAAGTTCTTTGATCGAGAAGGCCTTCGCTGACGAGATTGCGCGGACGCCTGGCGTGAAGCTGGTGAGCGTGAAGTATGGGCTTTCCGACTGGGCAAGAGGACGCCAGGCCGTGCTGGATCTCCTTGCGGAATTTCCGGACATCAAGGGCATCTTCACAAGCGATGAGTTTGCTACGCACGCGGCGGCCCATTCATTGGATCGCGGAGTGCGCAAGTATCCGGTTCTGATTGGCGTGTCCGGGGAATCCAACGAGCTGGGAGAGCTTAAGGCCGGACATATAGATGCCTTAGTGATCAGCAATCCGATGGAACTTGGCAAATGCGCCATGCAGGCGATGCAGTCTGCGCTCGCAGGGGGCAACGCAAGTGCTCACTCCTTGCAGTTACCGGTCTACGTCGTCGATAAACAGACCATGGCTGAGAATTCGATTGTTAGCGCATTAACTTTAATGAGATGAGCCAAGTAGAGCAAGGGTCAGTGTGTACTGCGGGTTCATTGCTGTGCCTGGAGGCGGCGCTTCGGGCAAGTCATCGTACAGTTGACCCTGGCAATAATATGATGCCTGCTCTTGCTAATTGCGGGTGATCTGCACGTTGCGCCACGCAGCCTGGGCATAAAACGAGCGCAGACCGGCAACTCCTTCAGTCAGACAATTATCGTCTGTGTACTCTATGCGTGTTGGGGGATGGTCTTCCTGTGGAGTTGCAGTGACCGTTAGCTTGCATTCTTTCACGGCAAGTTCAAGGTGATACCAGCTACCAACCGCAATCGGCGTGGCCAGAGCTGCCGTGCGCAGCTCATGCCAATCGTAGGATGCGCGCCCGAGGACAATGGTCTGCCGGTTGGGCCGTATTCCGGCATAATAGCCCTGGTAGGAATCGACGCCTTGCTCTGGGTCGGTGGTGCGGATTACCAAGCCTGCATCCCCGTACTCGGTCTCGGGAAACAGCAGATCAAAACGTACATCTGCAGCAATCCGATAGTCTGTGCCCTTGGAGTGCTGTGCGATCAACATATCTCCGCGGCCGTAATTCCTGTTAACAATGACACCGGATTCCTCGCTCCATTTTCCGCTAACGGGATGCCAGCCCTGCATGCTACCGTTTTGATCGCTGCTCTCCAATTTAAACCCGCGCCGAGCGAAATAGAGAGATGCTGTGGCAAGCGCTACCGCAAGAGAGGCAGTGACGATGATCGGGCGTCGAGACTTCAATAGGTTCCGCATGAATGGCTCTTCCTGTATAGTAAATCTGTTTTGGCGCATCAGAAGTCCAATCGCGGGATGGGAAGCACAGGTTTCCTGGGCGTGCTGGCCTCGGCGCTGTTTCTGATTTGCAATGCGACTATTGTGCTCTGCGCCGCCAGCGTTCGTGGGCATGAACATGCGCTACCGCTCGAGTCCATTGAAACGGCAATCCGTACTGCCACCTTTTCCGCGCATCCTGTGCCTACGGTGGTTCGGGGGGTTGTCATCTTCAACCATCGGGAGATCGTAGTCGAGGACCAGACGGGGGCGACGGAGGTGGTGCCGCAGAGGACGACGCCACTTGCCCTTGGAGACGAGGTGGAGATAACGGGCGCAATGACGCTCGCGCCGCATCCCAGGGTGCTGAGCGGGCAGGTCCGCAGGTTGTGGGGAGGATCGCTTCCGCTGCCGCTTTCGATTATGCCTGACCAAGCTGCGAGCGGAGAGAACGAGCTTTCACTGGTGCAGACGATGGCTGAGCTGGTGGGTTTTGGTCCTGCCGGCCTGACCGGAGTACGGCTAAATCTTCGCGGAGGACACCAGAGCTTTTCAGCGGTGCTTCCCAACGACAGCCTGAGCGGGGAGTTGCCGACAAAATCACTGCAGCGTGGTGCCATGCTACGGATTACCGGCATTCTGGATGTCAACCAAGGCCCCAATCCGGACTATGGCGATGCGTTTACATTATTGCTGCAAACACCGGAAGATATTGAACTGATAGAGCCGCCCAGCTGGTGGACGCGGGCGCACTTGCTGCTACTGGCTGGAATCGGGATCATCCTACTTCTTGTTGGAATCATCGGCTACTATCGCATCAAGCACGCGCGGTACCGCATCCTAGCTGAGGAGCGAACTGCCATCGCGCGAGATATTCACGATACGTTGGCGCAGGGGTATGCAGGAATCACGCTCCAGCTTGAAGCGTTGGAGCATACGATTGAGCGCGATCCCCAAAGGGCAAAGGACCTGTTGAATGAGTCTTTGCAAATGGTGCGGCACAGCCGCGATGAATGCCATTTGTCGATTGATATTCTTCGCTCTATTCCACGCAATGAACAGCTGGACGTTCTGGTTGCTCATTGCATTCGGCAACTGCGCGCAAAATCCGGCCCAGAGATTGAACAACTGGTGCGCGGCGAACCGCTCCCGCTTTCCTACAAATTGGCGAACAACCTGTTTCGTATTACACAGGAGGCGCTTGTAAATGCGGTGAATCATGCCCGTGCGAGCAAGATCGTTGTACGCATCGGCTACAGAAGGAGCGAAGTTCTGATTGAAGTAGAAGATGATGGCAAGGGCTTCAACCCGGCCACTATTTCAGGGCCGGAAGAAGGTCACTTTGGCCTCACCGGTATGCGTGAGCGCTGTGTCGCGGTCAATGCTAAATTGCAACTAGCATCGAACGCTAGCGGGACTTCCATCCGCGTGAGAGTTGGCTTATGACAATCCTAAGAGGCACGGTCAATGAGTCAGTGGGTGTACGCGCAACTCCAGGCCAAAATCTCATTCGCATCATGGTGGCAGACGATCATCTCGTGTACCGCATTGGTATTCGCAACCTGCTTGCGACGGTGCCACGCTTCAAGGTGATCGGAGAAGCCTCCAATGGTTTGCAGGCCATTGACCTTTACCGCAAGCTGAAGCCGGATGTGCTGCTGCTGGATCTGCGCATGCCACAAAGGAGCGGCATTCAAGTAGTTATTACAATTCGCAAGGAGTTTAGTGACGCCCGCATCCTCATTGTGACGAGCTATCAGACCGAAGAGGAAGTTTTCCAGGTCCTGCAAGCAGGGGCTCTCGGCTACATCCTGAAGGACTTGGGACGGGAGTCGCTGATTGATGCGATCTGTTCGGTTTACGCGGGCAAGCGTTGGTTGACGTCCACTATTCAGAGGCAGTACGCCGAGCGCGCCTTGCGTCAACAGCTCACCACGCGAGAGATGGAGGTGTTGAGGTTGCTGGCACGGGGACTGACAAATAGTGAGATCGCAAATGTCTTTTCCATCTCCGCTAGCACGGTCAAGAACCACGTCAACAATCTATTGGCCAAGTTGGAGGTTGCGGACCGCACGGAAGCAGTAAGTTTTTGTCTCTCGCGTGGTTTGATTTCTCTGGAGGATATGTGAGGCCCGCAATTTTCCTAAGCCAGACTGAAAAGGGATCGCCGGGTCCCACCGCCCGCGGACGTCTGTAGAGGCGCCGCTCCTAAAAAGCCGCTAACAATTGCAGGGCGGACGCATATCGAAACTTGAGACAAACAGCTACTTCTCTGATTACAAAGGAAGCAGCTTGGCATAGCGAATCACGTGATCTAAGCCCACCCTGAGCGACAAAACGCATCCATTTTTCTGTGGGCGCCATCTGGAAAGCCGGGGAGAAGCGATTGTTTAAACACAGAGAACTTTAGCGCAAATAAGGCAATCGATTCCACATCAGCTGGAGGCCAACGTGAATCGAAAAATACGCCACTCTCAATTCTCAAAAAACCACGACTATACCGGGAAGGGATCAAGAAATCTGAATTTAGAACTCTAGCGGATTAATATCGTACTCTTTTTTTGTTTATTCGTCAATAGGCATTTGTGCTCAGGCACCCTCCGCTGTCTTTCTTCAGACTTTTGTTCACCAATTGATGTAAGCGTTTCCAATCCTCGAAAGTTTGGAAGATTCGTACAACCTCAAGTGAGGCCCAGCACTCCGGGTTTTGTGCAATGGGATTTCATTTGCGTCCAGAAGGGAGACGAAATATGAGGCCAATCATCGGGCACGAGAATCATTCGGCGCATCGATTTGGAAGACAAATGAGGAGAACAGCGATTCTCTTAACAACCTGTGTGGTAATCGTCATGTGCGCTACGCTCGGCCACGCACAAGACATAACTACGAGTCAGGTCAACGGAACTGTGACCGACAGTACAGGTGCAGTGGTCCCCGGCGCAAACGTGATCGTAACTGGCACGGCGACCGGTATCAAGTACAGAGGGGTGACGGACGGTCTGGGGACGTATCACGTTCCTAACCTGATTCCCGGAACTTATACGATGGATGTGGTCAAAGCGGGATTTGCAACGCAACATATTCGAGCTTTTACGCTTATCGTTGGCCAAATATTCCAACAGAACATTAGCTTAGCTGTCGGCCAGACCGAGCAAACAGTCTCGGTCAGTGCGGGGGCCCTGTTGTTGGATACGGAATCTTCACATGACGAGCAACTCATTGAGGGTAAGCAGATCGACGATATGCCCCTAAATGGGCGTGATTACCTGCAGTTGGCGCAGCTCGATGCTGGCGTCGTTCCAGTTTCCGGGATCTCCGGAATCAGCTCACCCGCTTCATCATGGGCCTCGGACTCAGGTGTAGTTGCAGTCGACGTGAGTGGCCTGCGAGAGGACGATAATAGTTACTTGTACGACGGAGTGGAGACGCGCAATGCCTGGTACGGTGCTACCGGCTTGCAACCGGATCCGGATATGGTTCAAGAATTCACAATGCTGAATTCCGATGCCCCTGCGCAGTATGGGGCAGGAGGTGCGTTTATCAACGTTGTTACTAGGTCCGGCACGAATCGCTTCCATGGCACTGCGTATGAGTACCTTCGGAATAATGACTTCGACGCAAGGAACTATTTCGATGTCAGTCCAGGTCCTCCACCTTTCCATCAGAACCAGTTTGGAGCAAGCCTTGGGGGGCCCGTCAAGAGGAATAAGGTATTCTTCTTTGCCAACTATGAAGGGTTTCGCCAGCTTGTTCCGAACGACCTATACAACCTAGTTCCCACTGGCAACCAGATGGCGGGCAACTTCGGCGCTGACACGCAGCAACTCTATAATCCTTATATACTTGACCCCACGACGCCGACCGGCTATGCAGTGCTGCCAAATAACCAGGTGCCAAACACCTATTTCAGCGCAATCGGGCAAAAAATCCTGGCGCTGTACCCGGTACCGAACGGCTCCTACCTTAATGGTGCTGCCAACTACTTTAACGTCGCAACAACAACGAACAACTGGGATCAGTATAGCGGTCGGGTTGACTACACCATCTCCGCGAAGGACACCGTTTTTGGCCGGTACACAGGCGAAAATCAAACCGCAATCCAGCCTGGGATGACCACATACAATGAGCAGGTCTTTCCCTCATCCCCCAAAAATGTTGCTATCGGATGGACGCATATTTTCTCTCCTACTCTAGTCAACAATGTTCGTTACGGATGGTCTCACACCGCGGTTGGCCTGCAGCGAGGAGATGGCTACAATGCCGCCCTTGCCAACCCCTTAGGTTTAATCAATGAGGAGGACCTGCCGGGCTCTTTTGGTCCTCCTTCAATCGGTGTGAATGGGTACGGCAATCCTGGGTCCTCGAATGGCACGGACATAATGAGGGAGGGATTGAACATGTGGACGGAATCCCTCATGTTCCAAAAAGGGAAACATCAACTGACTGCAGGCGTTGATATCCGGTACGAACCGATGTATCTATATGAAGACTGGTCGGCTACCGCAATCAGTTTCAATGGAGCGTACTCGGGAGATCCGGTCGCTGACCTCCTGCTGGGTGTTCCTTTTACTACGAGGACTTCGCTCGGCGGCCCTACCATGAACATGAGCATGTGGGATCAAGCCTACTACATCCAAGACAACTACAAAGTCAATCGCAAGCTAACACTCAACTACGGGCTACGCTGGGAGCATCGTTCGCCTCCGGTCGAGGCCAACAATCGTGTCGGCAGCTTCGACGTGGCGAACGGACAGGATCTGACCTATCCCGCCACCAGCGCCTTGGGATTGGGCAGGAACATGGTCCAACCGGTCTTTACGAACTGGGCACCGCGGTTCGGGTTCAACTATATGCCCTCCGAAAGACTTCGCACAGATATCAAGGGTGGATTCGGAATGTACTACCTGCAAGGGAATATCAACCAATATGAGGTGGAAGTAGATACGACCCAACTCTACGAGGTTGACAGTTTCAACAATCCCGCTGTTGGACAACCCTTGGCCTTCAACCTGGACGGAACACACGGAGCCGCGGGGATGTACTCAACGGCGATGACGAATGGGAACTTTTCGGGTGGGGGCCCAACCGTCTCATTCATTCAGCCGAACGCGCCGACACCCTATGCCTACGAGTGGAATCTAACCATCGATCACACGCTTAGGGACTGGCTCTTTGAAGTTGCCTATGTCGGAACTTCGGAGCGTCATTACGAGGAACGCAACGAAATTGACCCGCTGAATACGAATGGTATTCCAATTCTCTATAACACATGCGGAACCAACGGCAATGTGGGCTGCTACAGCGGTGTGCAGGAGAACCAACTAACGGGAACTTCGAACTACGATGCCTTGCTTGCACGCGCCGCGAAACGCTTCAGTTCGGGATTTTCAGCGACAGTCAACTACACATTGTCCAAATGCCTCGGCACTCCGTATCAGGATGAGTTTGCTTGGCATGTCAATATGCATCTCGACTATAGCCATTGCACAGAAGATATCAACGATATCTTCACCGCAAATGGTATCTATGAGCTTCCCTTTGGTCACGGGAAACTGTTTATGAACAGTGGCAGCGCTCTCACGGACGCTCTTGTTGGGGGGTGGAAGCTCGCGGGTATCTCCACGCTCCGCACCGGGCCCTGGACGACACTGGGGAGCCAGCAAAACATCGGATTCTTCGATGGTGCATTACCTAATCTCATCGGTCCGGTTAATAGTCAATCGCTGCATGGAGGCTTGGGAAGGCACGGGAGGCTCGGACCCTATTTCAACACCCAGAATGTAGTCAACATTAGCGCTGTAGGAGTCCAGGGAAATTCGGGGATCCACAATGTTCAAAACCCTGGCTACCAGGACTATGACCTCTCCGCTTACAAGAGCTGGAATTTCGCAGAGCAGACAGCCTTCACTCTACGCGGCGATTTTTTCAACGCCTTCAATCGGGTAAACTTCGGATCCGTTAGCACCTACGACCTCGCGCCTAATTTCGGCGATGTGTCGAGTGCTTATCCAGCGAGGGAAATACAGCTCAGCATGCGGTTCACTTTCTAATCTACGGGAGTTCCACCGGCTCTGCCGGGGTCGCAGTAGCAGTTTGGCATTTACTGGGGTCCATCTAGGAAACCCTGGAGGTGAGCCGCCAAGCACACTTCAAGGAGAATCCTGGATGGACAATATGAGAGCTTATGCCACTCGAAGTGGAGGTGCAAGTACCACGTTGATTTCATCCCCAATCCTGGCGCAAGGTGCCTTACGGATGTCTGCGTCGTCATCTTGGCGAGGTTTTCCGAAAGCTGGCCGAGCAAAAGGAGTGCCATATTGAGGAAGGGCATCTTCCGGCCGATCACGGCACATGATGATTTCAATTCCGCCGAAGTATTCTGTGTCGTCGGTGGTGAGATTCATCAAGGCTAAGGGTGCAATTCACCTGGCGCGGGTGTACGGGGAACAACAGCAGAACTATGCCGGCCAGAGCTTCTGGGTGCGCGGATGTTTAGTTTCCGCGGTCGGTCGTGACGAGGGAACGATTCGGGATTACATCCGCGATCAGGAGCACGAAGACAAACGGCTAGATCAGCTGATCATATTGCGATGACCCGCCACCGACAAGGTGGCCCAACCCAAATGAAGGTAGCCCCCATCTCTGCGGAGGCAGTCACACTATTTTGTTGCGATTACAGGTAAAGTCGATCCGGACGATTACTCTCACTGCCGCCCTTGCGCTAGGCTGCTTACGAGGCAGCTTAGCGGCTGGGGCGGCTGGGAACTGGACTTTCGAATCTGCGCCGCAGCCTCATTTAGGTGCCACTCGTGATTGTCCGCCGCGAATTGATCTGGACACAGCGCTCGCCCAGGCAAGCAGACTGATGCAGCAATCTCGTTATCAAGATGCAGCTACGTTGCTCCAACCGCTCTCCGCCAATAATTGTGACGCTAGGGCTAATCTTCTTTACGCCGCGATCTTCGAAGCGGGGGGCGACAATCTCAAAGCGACAGTAGAGCTGCAGCGCGCTCATGCTCGATGGCCATCAAACAACAGTCTTGCTGCCTCACTAGCCCGCGAATATCTAAGCGCTGGGCAAACGGAAAAGGCTGTGGCGGCGTTAAACCATTTTCACGCCACTCCTTCCACGCAAGTACAAGAGATGCAAATGGCTGTTGTAGTCTATATGGCTGCTAATAAGCTTCCTGCCGCACTCGCCGTGGCTCAAATAGCCTACAAGGTCTATCCAACGTTAGACACATTGTTACTACTCGCAAACATTCTTCAACTAGAAGGACGGTATCCCGATGTGAACCGCATTCTCGGCGATAAGAGGGATGCCTATCGAGATTCGCCAAAGTTTCTAATCACCTTAGCCGAAAGCGAATATGATGCAGCGATTTACACGTCGGCTCGCGCTGACATAGAGCGCGCCATTCTTCTGGATGATTCTGCTTTTCAGGCTCACTACATTCTAGCCAATATCCTCGCCAAGCTCGGCGATTTAGAACGTGCGATCGCGGAATACAAAGTTGCGATTAGACTCAATCCTAGTGAAGCTCGAACATATTATCAACTCGGCCTCGTCTACGGAAGACAGATGGACATTGTCGACGAAGAGGGCGTACTAAGGCAGGCGCTCATCGCAGATGATCACTATGCTCCCGCACATTTCGAGTTAGGAAAACTTCTCTTGGATCAGAATAGACTTGACGAAGCGGTCAACCATCTCAATATGGCGGTTGAGTGCAATCCTCGGGCGGAAGAAGCATACTATCTTCTCGTGAGAGCCTATACGAAGCTAGGAGAAAAAGACAAGGCTAAGGCAATGGTGGAGCGTCTTATAGAAGTCAAAAAGGAGAATCGGCCAAGCGCGATGAATAAGCCACCAAGCGTTGCAGCACCCCAACTAGCAACAGATCCTTGATTATGCAGAGTGTTATTGATGGAAGCTCATCAACGGGAAGTGGCCCTTGGTTGGCCTTAGTTTGCATACCGCGGCTCTAATCATAGCCTGACGCACCTCGCACTGTATTCGCAGGATCTGCGAAAACTGACGTTGGTGCCTATTCAGTGAGGAGTGGGGTAAATCGCTCGTCAAGCATTAATTCTGGATCTATACCGAAGTCTGAGCCGGACTGAGCTAGCCATCACTGGAATGACTGTACTACCTGCAGCAGCGGAAGCCTGTGTTGCGACGCTTGAAGCAGATAGTCTGGCGCTCTCAGAAAGAGGATGAAATGAAGAGCTCCGAAAAGATATTGGCGCTGTGCTTGTGGTTTAGTACGATCTTTGTGATGTCTCAGCAGCGGGGGCCGGCGACACCGCTGATCACGCATGACCCCTACTTTAGCGTGTGGTCCACAACCGGCAATCTGACCGACTCAGACACGAGCCACTGGACAGGCAGTCCACAGCCCCTTACGGGTGTCGTGCGCATTGACGGAAAGCCCTACCGGTTCATGGGCCTCCATCCCAAAGCGATACCCGCAATGCGGCAAATCAGCAGCACAATCACCCCTACGCACACTCATTACGAGTTTCGCCAGAGTGGTATCGCACTTCAGTTGACCTTCTTTACGCCCGCGATCATGAGCAACCTCGACCTGCTTTCGCGCCCTGCCACCTACCTGACGTGGAGTGTCAATACGACGGATGGGGCGCAGCATCAGGTCTCGATTTTGCTGGATGCGGACCCGGTGATAGCGGTCAATGATCGCAGTCAGAAAGTTGTATTTTCGCGCAACCAAACATCGCTGCTCAATGTGCTCTCCGTCGGGTCTCGGGATCAGAACATCCTCAACCGCTCCGGCGACGATCTACGTATCGACTGGGGTTACTTTCATCTGGCAGTGCCAAAGGATGAAGACTCGACAACTGCCATTACGACTCATCCCGCGACAACATTTGCGGCGTCGGGCAAGCTTCCTGTGAGCGATTCCATGGGCATGCCTCGGCCAGCGAGTTGGGACAGTCCGCATCTTGCGGTGATCTTCGACTTGGGATCTGCCGGAGCCCAACCCATTACACGCCATCTAATTGTCTCGTATACCGAAGGCTATGCCATCCAATATCTGCACCGGGATTTACGGCCCTACTGGCAGCGCAACAATATGCCGGTTGAAGATATGTTGGATTTGGCTGAAGGGCAGTATCCATCGCTTGAGACACGCGCCGCGGCGTTTGATTCGGAACTAACCGCCGACCTTACGATGGTCGGAGGCGAACACTATGCTGCGATTGCAATCCTCGCTTACCGCCAGACGATCGCCGCCCACAAGCTTGTTGCCGATGTTGACGGCGATCCAATGCTCTTCGCGAAGGAAAACTTCTCGAACGGCTGCATCGCTACGGTAGATGTACTCTACCCTTCTGCTCCATTTTTCCTCTTTCTCCAGCCGAGGCTGCTCGAAGCCCAACTGCTTCCTGTGCTCGAATATTCAGCTTTGGCACGATGGAAGTTCCCTTTCTCGCCTCATGATCTAGGTCAATATCCGCTGGCTAACGGACAGGTCTACGGTGGTGGTGAAAGCACGGAAGAGGATCAGATGCCGGTCGAAGAGAGCGGCAACATGCTCATTCTTGTGGATGCCTTGTCGCGTGCTGAAGGCAACGCCCATCTTGCAGAGCGCTATTGGTCTCAGCTTACGATCTGGGCGCAATATCTGAAAGAGAGAGGGCTCGATCCGGAAAATCAACTCAGCACCGATGATTTCGCCGGTCACCTCGCCCATAACGCCAATTTATCCATCAAGGCGATTGATGCGCTGGCCGCGTACGCAGATCTGGCGCGCTTGCTGAAACGGGAAGACATTGCTACGGACTACGGCACTACTGCAAAGGCCATGGCAAAGAAGTGGATCACGATGGACGCGGAGGGGGATCATTACAAGCTTGCGTTCAACAGCCCTGGCACCTGGAGCCAAAAATACAATCTGGTGTGGGATCAGGTTCTTGACTACAACCTGTTCCCTAAGACGGTTCGAGATTCAGAACTTAGATTTTATCTGGGGAAGATCAATCGCTATGGCCTCCCACTCGACAGCCGCGCGGAATACACAAAACTCGACTGGTCAGTGTGGACCGCCACGCTCGCGTCCAGCCCAGAAGAGTTTAATTCCATCATCGACCCGATCTATAGATGGATCAATGAAGTACCTACTCGGGTTCCGCTGACCGACTGGTATGACACCAATACTGGCAAGCAGATCGGCTTTCAGGCAAGGAGCGTGGTGGGCGGTGTCTACATGAAAGCGCTCTCAGATAGGGCGCTCACGGCAAGGTGGCGTGCTGAGGCGGCTTTGCACTAGGACGTCAGCGCCCAGAGCAACAAGACTGGTTTCGTTACTCGCCGAAAAGAGCTAACCGACCCTGGCAGATTGGAATCGGATGAAGGGTGGGTTCGGCCAAGATAGGGTTGCAATAGATGGAGGGGAACGGTGAAGAGGGTTTTGCAATTCGCGGCAATTCTATCTTTTGGCACGAACTTGCACGGGCAGATCACGGTCAAGGAGCCGATTCCGCCGACCGCCACTATTGAGGTGAATGCTGCGGCAGTTGCCAGCCAAAAGATTCCACGTACCATCTTCGGTACCTTTCTTGAACCGATTGGGAATTCAACTTACAACGGGCTTTGGGCGGAAATACTGCAGAATCCAAGCCTTGAGGCCGGACTTTGGAGTCCGATACGCATCGGCGAAATGCTGCAAGATGCCCCTGAGCTTCGCAAAGCGAGTGATCTAGCATTGCCCTTGCCATGGGAGCCCCTTGACGTTCATCAGGGAAATCGATATGAGGTGCATTACGGCGATGCAGCAAACTCCTGGCAATCGCTGCAGATAGTCGGCGTCCCTGGCGAGTCTACTGGCATCAAGCAAAAAGTTTATCTTCCTATCCATCGCACACGCGACTATGTTGGCAGCTTCTATGCCAGACATGTGAGCGGAGATGCAAGCATTAATATTTCTCTGCGCACCAGGGATCAGAACGAAGTGCTCGCGTCCGAACAGATTCAGGTTACGGCTATTTCGTGGACGAAGTACACATTCTCTTTGAATATTGCAGAAGGGAAACTGCATCGGCTCGACCCGGCGGACTTCGTAGTTGAGGTCGCCGGAGATGAGCGCGTCGAGGTGGATGAGTTTTCATTGATGCCCGCAGATGCGAAGAATGGACTGGACCCGGATGTGGGCGCTATGGCCAGAGAGATGAACTCGCCGCTGGTCCGCTTCGGGGGCAATTTCACTTCGTCGTACCACTGGACCGATGGTATAGGTCCGCGCGACAAGCGAAAAAGCATGCTAAACCATGCGTGGGGGATTCCCGAATACAACAGCTTCGGCACGGACGAATTCCTGGAGTTCTGCCGTCAGATTGGCGCTCAGCCTCAGTTCGCGCTTAACCTAGGTAGCGGGAATCCGGAGGAGGCCGCTGCCTGGGTTCGCTACATAGATCACCATTGGTCTGTGCATTCAGGCCTTCTGTGGGAACTTGGCAACGAGCTATGGGGAAACTGGAATCTCGGTTATCCTACGCGTGAGCAACTTGCAGGGCGCACTGCGGAGTTCAGCAAGGCAATTCATGATGTCGATCCAACCGCGAGGCTGATTGCAGCTGGCGCCGATCCGGATGTTTTCAAAAGCTGGAATGCCATACAACTTACCAATCCGCCTGAAACCTTCAATTACCTCTCGACTCATTTCGTGGTGGGTACGAGCGAAGTGTTGATGAAGAATCCCCCTACGGATTTTGTGGCGGAGGCCGCATTTGCTTTACCGGTTGAATTGGGAGTCAGGCTGCGTGCTGCTCAGAGTCAAATCAATGGTACGCCAGGCTATGACGGCAAGGTGCATCTTGCCTTTACCGAATGGCTGTTTATTGGAGAGCACCACGATGCACCAAACTTCACTAATACTGGTGGCGCGATCGTCGCAGGCGGATTGCTCAACATGCTGTTGAGGAACTCGTCCATCGTTCCCATCTCCGACATGACGGGCATCATGGAGTTTGCTGGAATCTGGAAGAAGCGCAGTCAGGTGTTTGCAACTCCTTCATACTATGTGTTCAAGCTGTATGCAAATGCGGCCGTCTCTAACCTTGTGGATGTGACGACCCGAGCGGGCTCGTATTCAGTTGTAAACGGAGTAAGACGCTTGCCTGATATCGACGATGTCCCATATCTGGACGTCGTGGCGACACTGAGTCAGGAAGGAAAAACGCTGACGATATTTTGTGTCAATCGCAGCCTGGCCATAGACATTCCCGCCGACATCCGCCTGCATGGCTTTGCAGTTTCCCATGCAGCCACGGTGCACACGTTAAGCTCGCCTTCTCTTACCGATTCCAACAGCGAAGTCTCTCCAACTTTAGTGAAACCGACAAACAGCACTGAGGCAGTTCACCTAGGCGGGTGGATCCATACCTTCCCCCGTGCCAGTGTGACCGTTATTTCTCTTGATCGCAACTAGCTTGCTGCTGGAGATGCATCTTTCACCCGTGAAATAAAAGAGGAGTATTCGCGATGAATACGATCTCGGAGAAGCTGGCTAAGCTACTGACCAGTCATCTACTAGTTTGCAGCGTGCTTCTTGCTGCTGGCATTCCCGTCCGGGCTCAGGAGTCGCGCTGGTCCGCAGTACGGGCAAACCAGTGGTACCAGCAGCAGCCGTGGCTCGTCGGCGCCAACTTTGTTCCCGCAGACGCCATTAACCAGCTTGAAATGTGGCAAGCGGACACATTCAATCCTGTGGAGATCGATCGCGAACTTGGTTGGGCGGAAGGCCTCGGCATGAATACAATGCGTGTCTTCCTCCACGACCTGTTATGGGAGCAAGATGCTCCAGGATTCCAGCATCGCATAAATCAGTTTCTCACCATTGCGCAAAAGCATCACATTCGCCCCGTGTTTGTGCTTTTCGACTCTTGCTGGGACCCGCATCCAAAGTTGGGCCCACAGCATCCGCCGATCCCGGGCATCCACAACTCCGGCTGGGTGCAGGCACCCGGTGCAGAGATTCTTGCCGATCCGGCACAGTATCCGCGCCTTGAGCGTTACGTGAAGGGCGTAGTGGGTGCCTTTGCCAACGATCCACGCATCTTGGCCTGGGACATCTGGAACGAGCCCGACAACGGGAACCCCGACTCCTACGCCCACGGCGACCTCAAGAACAAGAACGAAATTATCCTCGGTCTATTGCCGCAGGTCTTCGCCTGGGCCCGTACAACCCATCCGATCCAGCCCCTCACTAGCGGCCTGTTTTACGGCGATTGGACTTCTTGGGACACCATGTCGCCCGTGGCACGCATTCAGATCGAGCAGTCCGACTTTATTAGCTTTCATAACTATGCATGGCCAGAGGACTTTGAGAAACGGGTACAGCAACTGGGACGGTATCACCGGCCGATTGTCTGCACGGAATACATGGCGCGTGGTGTAGGCAGCCTGTTTGACACTATCCTTCCGCTTGCAAAGCGATACCATGTAGGCGCGATCAACTGGGGGCTTGTCGCAGGTAAGACTCTGACCTATCTGCCGTGGGATTCCTGGGAACGGCCCTACGTTCTTGAGCCACCCGCTGTCTGGTTTCACGACGTTTTTCATCCTGACGGAACTCCTTACCGCCAAAGGGAGACTGAGATAATTCGCGGCCTTACGGCCAACCAATAGGTCGAAGGCAAGGCAGCCGACATTCTAGGTATCAAGGTGGAATCTTTCCAGAATATCTCGATCAAGAGATGAAGCTGGCCCGCAGGAGGGGAGATGAAGTGTCAACGATCTGGCCAGTGAATTAACCAGGATGGTGGCTGTCTGTGAGACGAGGAATGAGACTTCGAGAGGCTTCACATCAACTGCCTAAATCCTCGATTTGTCGAGACTTCAGCAGCCCGCGCTCCAGCGCTTCTGAACGCCGGTGAGTCAGCGAGAGCATCCGAGATTTCGAGCGATTGGGGCGATGAGTGCAAAGGAAACGGCGCGTTGTTGTCCCCTCCAGGACTTAGGGGTAAGCGATGATGAGTATGCGTGCGAACGTCCCTGCTGGAACATGTACGGTCAAGGATGTAGCCCAGTTAGCCGGGGTTTCGATAGCCACGGTATCGCGCGTAATTAATGATGCTTCAAGCGTGTCCAGCGAGAAAAGACAGAAAGTTCTCAGCG